>RCUQ01000423.1_pt1 | contig 19204 bp, 16 predicted proteins | sample 2166351 | NCBI WGS metagenome assembly RCUQ01 (sample SAMN09932597, study PRJNA488358) | compost metagenome | feature: garden; material: soil; isolation source: compost soil in acetonitrile-enriched culture | place: Germany: Experimental Botanical Garden Goettingen | collected 2016-01-27
GGTTTTTCATTTTCATCAAGAATAGTCATAAGCTGTTTGTAAACTTTGTTCAATTCTGCATCGGCTTTTTTATATTGAGAATTAGCTGTCTCATTCATTTCTAATTGCGTTTGAGCAAATGAATGATTGCAAAAGTATATGAAGAGTAAAGCAATGAAATAATTTTTTTTTGTCATTTGGATAAAATTTGGTTGTGAGATTATTAATGATGTTTTACACTTCGCATGTGCAGAATTGCATTTTGTGCATATTTATGTAAATGTTCTTGGTTACTGTTATTCCACTAAAAACCCATGTCTATATACCGTAGCAATTGTAGTAATACTTATTTTATGACTTGTATTTGTTGTTTGTCGGAATAGCTACGAAGGTCAGAGACATTTGCCTTTATGAAGAACTATATTGGATACTTAGCAGAGAGGGGTTTTATTCATCAAATATTTCTGTTTCAAATATTGTTTGCAAATCCTTTTTTGATCTGCTGCTTTCCGACTTAAACCCTCCCATTGTCAAGATATATATAAATATTAGCATACCAAACGGAATCATTGTCACTGAATCCAATTCTGAACCACCAAAAGCCTGTTTTAGAACAGATATACATCCAAGTCCAACACCACCACACCAAATGCATATAAATATTATTACGAAAGCATGTAATCTCATTTTTACTTTTATTGTCGTTCCGTTATTGCTTTTTTCGATAATTCCATTAATTCTAGGAAGAAAAGAATTTCGATAATTTATAATTCTATTAATGTCAAAAGCGTGACTATTTATTTGGCCTTCATAAAGTTTTGAAGAACCACTTCCAAAAAAACCACCACGAAATGCCTTTTTAGGTTCAATGTTATCGGAGAGTCGTTTGATTATTTCGTCTTCTTTTAATTTTGTTTTGTAAGTGATATTTTCTGTCGGTAAAAATTTCATGATTGATAGTTAAATGAGTGCATAACGTTTGGCCGCTTGGCGATGTGGTGGATTAAGAAAGCCTAAACTTTCGGTTAATGACTATTCACAAGTACAAAACCAACTTTCCATTAAGCCAATTGCCTAAATCCGTTGTAGTAGCTTTAGCGGTAGTTTATTTTATTATTTGGTCAATTTGTTTCTTTTTACCTTTGAATTCTAATTTTGTTTCGTAGTTTTTTAGATATCGAAGTAATGATTTAATTTTTTTCAGTTTTTCGTTTTCCACATTTTTTTCGTTTTCCAAGTCTGGAATTTTATCATTATCAGTTTCAGCTTTCCATTTATAATGTATATAGGAATTTCTTTCGTCTGACACAGTAAGTATTGTCTTTATATATTCTTGTCGTATAGCTGGTAAATCTAATAATTTTATTAACCAAGTACATTTACCTATTATATTGACACTTCGTATAATTTCAGTTTGCACTTTTTTGTCAATTTTTTTGGACTCACAAGCAAGATGAACTATTCTATTTAATGTATGTTCAATAAAAGTAGCATAAATAGCAATTGCAAATTGAAAATGTCCATTCTTGTTTTCTGCTTCTGCAATTCTAATTAATGTTTCTCTGTGGTCGACGACTATTTCGAATTCCATATTACCTTTGTTCTTAGCCATAAATGTCCTAAGTTTTTCAAAGACTTTTTTTTTGTCTAACAGGTCTGAATCGGAAATAACACCTTCCTTATGAAGTGAATTAATTAAATCAGGAAGCACTATCTTTGCTATCTTATCTTGAAATACTTTGTCGTTTTTTATAATTTTGGTCATTCAGATGTCTCTTTAAATTACCGCTAAATCGTCTATATGTCTGACAAAATCATTCCAATCTACCCAAAAAGGGGTGACCTGGTCTGACAAATCTCAGGTTTTATTTTCCTCAAAAATATACAAATTAAACTACAAAACATCAATGGGACTTTTAATTTGTTCTAATTTTTCGTACTAATTTTAAATCGCTTTTTTACATAAAAAACAACAACCCCAACATTTTCAGTGTTACCACTAAAAGTGTTGAGGTTAGTTATTTAATAGTTTTGTTATACGAAGATTCAGAAATATTAAAAGAGGTTTTATCCTTCTATCTTCGCACTCAATTCAAACCATCGTTCCTCTTTCTCTTCGATTTTATTGATGATGTTTTTCAACTCGTTCGCTTTCTTTTCGATTGCTGCTTCTTCAATTTTTCCGTCAGAAAAGAGTTGCTCAATATTGGTTTTCTGAATTTCTAAATCCTTGATTTCTCTTTCGATTTTTTGATATTCTTTTTGTTCGTTGAAAGTCAGATTCCCTGTTGGGTTGTTTTGTTTCCAATCTTTCTTCTCTGCTTTGTTTTCTTCTTTTTGAGCAACATCAGCACTGTCTTCATACGCTCTGAAATCAGAGTAGTTTCCTGGGAAATCTTCAATTTCGCCTTCGCCTCTAAAAACAAACAAGTGATCTACAATCTTATCCATAAAGTAACGGTCGTGGGAAACCACCAATAAACATCCGGGATAATCCAAAAGGAAACTTTCCAGAACGTTTAAGGTCACAATATCCAAATCGTTTGTAGGCTCATCAAGAATCAGGAAGTTTGGATTCTGAATCAAAACCGTACACAAATACAAACGTTTCAATTCACCACCACTTAGCTTTTCTACGAAATCGTGTTGTTTTTTTCGGTCAAAAAGAAAACGTTCCAGCAATTGTCCCGCCGAAATGATTTTTCCTTTCGTTAACGGAATGTATTCGCCGTATTCTTTGATGATATCAATCACTTTTTGTCCCGGTTTAGGATTGATACCGCTCTGGGTGTAATAACCCATTTTAATCGTTTCACCCACAATTACTTTTCCGCCATCAACGGGAATGGTACCTGTCAATAAATTCAGGAAAGTAGATTTTCCGGTTCCGTTTTTCCCGATAATCCCAATGCGTTCTCCACGTTGGAAGTCAAAACTGAAATTATCCAAAATCACACGGTCTTTAAACTTTTTGGAAATCTTGTGAAGCTCGATAATCTTGCTTCCCATACGTTCCATATTAATTTCAAGCTCGACTTTGTTTTCACGACGGCGACTTTGTGCTTTTTCCTTGATTACATAAAAGTCATCCTGACGCGATTTGGATTTGGTCGTTCTTGCTTTCGGTTGGCGACGCATCCATTCCAATTCTTTTACAAAAAGGTTTTGTGCTTTATCGACACTCGCATTTTCTGAGGCAATACGTTCCTCTTTTTTCTCTAAGTAGTAGGAGTAATTTCCTTTGTATTGGTATAATTTTCCGTTGTCCAGTTCAATGATTTCGTTGCAAACACGTTCCAAAAAGAAACGGTCGTGTGTCACCATAAACAAGGTAATGTTTTCTTTGGCAAAATAACTTTCTAACCATTCAATCATCTCTAAGTCTAAGTGATTGGTAGGCTCGTCAAGGATTAGCAAGTCGGGACGATTAATCAGGATAATAGCCAGAGACAAACGTTTTTTCTGTCCACCCGAAAGATTTTTTACTTTCAGTTTAAAATCTTCGAGCTTTAATTTGAATAAAATTTGTTTGAATTGTGTTTCAAAATCCCAGGCATTGTATTGGTCCATCTGGTCAAAAGCTTTTTGGTAGGCTTCTTCATCTTCCGGATTTTCGAGTGCTTTTTCGTAGCGTTCAATGACCTTCAGGGTTTCATTATCCGAAGCGAAAATACTTTCCTCAATCGTCAATTCATCCTGTAGGTTGTTGTCCTGTGATAAGAACGCCATTTTAATGCCTTTTCTCAAAACGACCTGACCGGTATCGGGTTCATCCAAACCATTGATAATACTCATGATGGTTGTTTTTCCCGAGCCATTTTTGGCTATGAACGCAATTTTTTGATCTTTGTTAATTCCAAAAGAAATATTTTCAAACAATGTTCTCTCACCAAAGGATTTAGAGATATTTTCAACAGATAGGTAATTCATGTAATTTTTGCAGCTGTAAAACAGCCTTTTAATATATTAAGAAAGCATAGGTCTCTAATTAAGTCTCTAGTTTTAAATAGATACCCTTTATTAGTTTTTGCAAAGGTAGCTTATTTTAATAATAAAAAAAGATAGAATGAAACTGTCTTTTAGACAATATCTTAATAATAAAGCCGGCTATTTTATAAGCAGATATTTATTAGCAACATCACTTTGACCGATAAGTGATACTGTGGTGCCTGTTCTTGTGATAAGAATGTTCAATTCTATAATGGTTAATTGTTTTGATCTACTTTTTTAAAAAATTTAATCTCCTAGTTATGTGTTGTTTAAGAAAAATTTTGTAATTTCACTATGTGAGGGTTACGATATATTTAGTAAAGTTTTAGCTATGAAATATGTCTCTTTACACATTGTTTTGTTAGCTTTTTCTCTCTCGCATTTTCTCTCTCTGTATTCTCGTTTTTGATGATTTAAGTTGTAATTAGTTTTACTTTAAAAATTGTGTTTCCAGCTCATTTTTGTGAGTGGGAAATGCGAAGCGGTGGACGGAAATATTCAATAGCTATCAAATTCTTTAGAAGAAATAATTTCAAATTAATATTGGCCGATACGACTATTTTTAAAACACCGGCAAACATCATTTTCGTTGGGTTAAAAAAATGTTCCATTCTACGGCTTATTTTGCAAAATCTATTTGAATTGATTTTAAGCAGAAACCAAAATAGTTCCCAATTTCCACAAACATATTTCACTAAAAAACAATTGTAATATTCTCTTATCAAATAGAAATTAAATTAATGATTTAATCGAACAAGAATGATTTCAAATATAAAAATTGCGGCTATAGGTTTAGGGTATGTAGGTTTACCGTTGGCAAGATTATTTGCAACAAAATATCCAGTTGTTGGATTTGACATCAATCAAAAGCGGATTGATGGGCTGCGCTCGGGCACGGATAGTACTCTTGAAGTTTCAGATGAGGTATTACAAGAGGTGCTTTTAGATAGAAATCCATGTTGTGGAGACGCTGATTCCCAAATTAAAAAAAATGGATCAACAAACCATCAAATCAATGGTTTGTATTGTTCCGCCACACTAAGCGATATTGCGGACTGCAACTATTATATTATTACCGTTCCTACGCCGGTTGATAAAAATAACCGTCCGGATTTAACCCCTTTATACAAATCAAGCGAAACGGTTGGCAAAGTATTGAAAAAAGGAGATATAGTAATTTATGAATCCACGGTATATCCTGGAGTAACCGAAGAGGAATGTATACCGGTTTTGGAGAAGATATCTGGATTAAAATTCAATGAGGACTTTTTTGCAGGCTATTCCCCAGAGAGAATTAATCCTGGAGACAAAGAACATACCGTGGAGAAAATACTGAAAGTTACGTCGGGATCCACGCCAGAAATTGGACAAAAAGTAAACGAATTATATAAAAGTGTCATTACTGCCGGAACGCATTTAGCTCCTTCAATAAAAGTAGCCGAAGCGGCCAAAGTGATTGAGAATTCGCAACGCGATATTAACATTGCTTTTGTAAATGAATTGGCGAAAATATTTAATTTAATGAATATCGATACACACGCTGTTTTGGAAGCGGCCGGAACAAAATGGAATTTCCTGCCGTTCAAACCGGGATTAGTTGGCGGGCATTGTATCGGTGTTGATCCTTATTATTTAGCACAACGGGCTCAAGAATTTGGGTATCATCCAGAAATTATTTTAGCGGGTCGACGTTTAAACGATAGCATGGGCGCGTATGTAGCTTCCCAAGTGGTTAAGCTGATGATTAAAAAAGGACTCTCGGTCAATGGTGCCAATTTATTGATGCTCGGGATTACCTTCAAAGAGAACTGTCCTGACGTCAGAAATACGAAGATAGTTGATGTGATTGCAGCTTTGACAGATTATGGAATTTCGGTCACTATTTATGATCCCTGGGCGAACCCTGCGGAAGTAAAACATGAATATGATTTAGAAACAACAACAGCTTTGCCAAATCAAAAATTTGATGCAATAGTTTTGGGGGTTTCGCATACCGCATTTTTGAATTTAGATTTGTCTTCATTACAAAAAGAAAACTGTCTAGTGTATGATGTGAAAGGGGTTTTGGACCAAAATGTGGATGGGAAGTTATAAAAAAAGGCTTTGAGTGGACCCAATAAAAGCAAGTTATAAAACAAGAATGCAAAAGTGATATTAGAGTGTTTAATTTGACAGAGAGTATACAAATGGTGAATTTAATTTTACTATTAGTAATCTCAAAAAGCTTATGAATAAAGATGCAAAAACTTTATTGGAGAATTTTATTTCCCTGTCTTCATTACAGCTAGTGGGAATAATTTTGCCTTTAGTTACCTTGCCTTATGTGATTAAAACACTAGGTTTTGATAATTATGGTCTGATTGTTTTGGCATCCTCCTTAATTGCTTATTTTCAGTCAATAACTGATTATAGTTTTAAAATAACAGCAACCAGGGACGTTGCCGTTTTTAGAGGAAGTCCTAAAAAACTCAATCTAATTTACAGCAAGGTACTTATGATCAAAGCGATTTTTTTAATAATCTCTTTCGCTGTTTTAACCATCATTATTTTAGTATATCCCCCATTTTACAAAGAACGAACTGTATTTTTTTTAACGGTGCCAATGTTGTTAGGTTATGCATTATTCCCGGAATGGTTTTTTCAAGGAATTGAAAAAATGAAATACATCACAATATTGAATTCATCCTTAAGAATTTTTTTTACAGTTTGTGTTTTTATATTTATCAAAAACAAATCAGATTATTGGGTTTACCCCTTATTGCAAAGTATTGGTTCTATTGCTGTTGGGATTATAGCACAATTGATATTAATCAAAAAATATAAATTAAAGTTCATTTGGCTGCCTGTAAAAGCAATTAAGCGTTCAATTGTTTCCAATTTTCCAATTTTTGTAAATCAATCTCTACCAACCTTATACAATAATACTAGTTTCTTTTTATTGGGTATTTTAACAACTACTGGTTTACTTGGGGTTTACGATGCCATAAAAAAAGTTGTTGATTTAAGTGTTGCATTATTAAATATCGTTTCACGTGTCTTCTTTCCATTTCTGAATCGAAAAAAAGAGGCCTTTCTTAGGTATAAAACACTAATTTTTACGCTAAGTATCGGATTGGCTTTAGGATGCATAATTTCATATCCATTGGTTTTTTGGTATCTGAATATTACATATGAAAATGCTTTAGCTGTTTTGTGTGTTTTAGCAGTAGGAATTATAGGTCTTGGAATGTATGATATTTTTGGAATGAATTATTTTATTATCAAAAGAGAAGATAAAATAGTAATGCGAACAACTATAAATTCTTCAATACTCGGTTTTATTTTGGCATTCCCGTTAATTTATTTTTTTGGAATTATGGGAGCCGCTTTTAATCTCACTTTTTCACGTCTTTTAATGGGAGGACAACTATTTTATAAATGGAAAAAATATGAATTGGAATATAAAAACAAGCCCCAAGAACTAATAAAACAATACTAAATGAAAATAGCAATACATCATAGGGAAAATTGTTTTTCTGACCGTTGGATTGAATATTGCCAACACAATAAGATAAATTACAAGTTAGTTAATTGTTATGATAGTGATATTATAAAACAATTAGAAGATTGTGATGCATTAATGTGGCATCATCATCATTTCAATTATAAAGATGTACTGTTTGCAAAACAATTATTGTATTCTGTAGAATTATCCGGGAAAAAAGTTTTTCCAAATTTTAATACGGGTTGGCATTTTGATGATAAATTAGGTCAAAAATATTTATTTGAAGCAATGGGTGTACCCTATGTTGCAACTAATGTTTTTTATGAAAAAGAAGATGCGATTGATTGGATTAAATCAACAACTTTTCCAAAAGTTTTTAAATTAAGAGGCGGAGCAGGGGCATTGAATGTTAGTTTGGTTCGAAGCAAAAAAGAAGCGATCAGTGTTACCAACAAAGCTTTTGGCAACGGCTTTTCCCAATTTGACAGATTTGGTTACCTTAAAGATAAAATTAGAAAAATAAGAGCAGGCAATGAACCCTTTTTTTTGGGAATTTTGAAAGGCGTTGCTATGTTATTTATTCCTATTGAATTTACAAAGATGCGGGGCAAGGAAAAAGGATATGTTTATTTTCAGGACTTTATTCCTAATAATGCTTTCGATGTTCGTGTAGTCGTTGTAGGGAATAAAGCATTTGCTAACAAAAGGATAAATAGGATGGATGATTTTAGGGCATCAGGAAGCAGGAATTATCTGTTCGATAAAAATGAAATTGACGAGAGATGTATCCGGATTGCTTTTGAAGTAAGTAAGAAGCTGAATTCACAAAGTACGTATTATGATTTTGTTTTTGATGAAGCGAACAACCCTTTAATATTGGAGATAAGTTATTGCTCGGTGGTTCATAAATACGATAAATGCCCGGGTTATTGGGATGAAAATCTCAATTTCTATGAAGGAAAATTTAATCCGCAATACTGGCATATGGAAGATATAATTTCAAGTATAAAAAATAGGAGTGATGACAGGATTATTCGTGATTCCCTTTTTCGAGTCTTTTAGAGGGGGAAGAACTTTTTATAAATAAAAAAAATAGGAAACGAAGCGCGAAAGCAGACCTCAGGAAGTAATAAAACAATCTTAAATATGAAATCGCCATTAACAGCAAGTTTGCACCAGCAAACACCAATAAATAAAAAGGCGATACCATATATGACCACTAAAAAATAAATTTCACATATATGAAACTAGCAATACATCATAGAGAAAAAAGCTTTTCTAAACATTGGATAGATTATTGTAAAAAAGAAAATATTGATTATTTATTAGTGAATTCTTATGCTAATGATATACTTGAAGTTATAAGGGATAATGGTATTACACATTTTATGTGGCATTTTAGTCATGAATCATCAAGGGATTTAATGATATATCCTTATTTGTTTAGTTCATTAGAATTGATGGGGGTTAAAACATTTCCTAATTTCAATTCCAGATGGCATTTTGAAAACAAAGTTGCCCAAAAATATCTATTTGAAAGCATCAACGCTCCAATGCCTAAAAATTATGTTTTCTATGATGAAGATGAGGCAATTCGTTTTCTTGAAAAATGTGATCTTCCCATTGTTGCAAAATTAAAAAGAGGTGCTGCTTCAATAAATGTAAAATTAATTACTAACGTTGATGATGGGGTAAAATATATCAAAAAATTGTTTTCTGATGGAATACCATCAAGAGGAAAAGCTCTAGGGAATCTGGACACTAAAATTAGAATTGCAAAAAGAATAAAAAATTTTAGACAATTATTTGTAAGAATTGTGGGGTTTCTAAAGAAAAATAAAAAAGAAAGACTTTTAAGCTGTCCAGAAAAAGGATATGCTTACTTTCAGGAGTTTATGCCGAAAAATGATTTTGATACGAGGATTGTTGTTGTTGTTGATAAAGCTTTTGGTTTTAGAAGAATTAATAGAGAAAATGATTTTAGAGCTTCAGGTAGCGGTAAATTTGATTTTAAAGAAATGGATTTAAAATTTGTATCGTTAGCATTTGAATTGCATCAGAAAATCGGTGCACAATGTTTATCCTTTGATTTTGTTTACAACAAAGATAAAGAACCAGTTGTAATAGAAATAAGTTATGAATATGGTCTCCCTTTTAATTATAACTGTGAAGGTTTTTGGGATGAAAATTTGAATTTTTTTGCTGAAAATTTTATCCCCCAATATTATATTTTGGAAAATTTTATTAAAGAATAATTTTTTAATCTTGTGATCTATCCTTTTCTATATGAATATTCGTTACTGGATTTGGCATTGGCATTATTATATTTGATTGTAGTAATGGAAATGTCTAAACGTTTAGCTGCTATAAACAACAGATATTTTCTGCTATTTTTGGGAATCGGTATTTTTCATTTTATAGTGACAATCATCTATTGGTTCTATTCAGAAACATTGAATGCCGATTCGATAGCCTATTATTATAAACCCAGTTATGTTTTTAATAATTGGGAAGATGCTTTTGGACAGGGGACCTTTTTTATATATTTTCTTGTATATCCTTTGGTAAAATATTTTGGGATTACTTATTTAGGCTGTTTTTTACTGTTTTCTTTTGTAGGTTTAGTAGCTTTTTACAAATTATTTAAAGTGTATAGTCACTTATTAAATAATGAATGGAATAATTGGCTCTACTTAATGTTACTCCCGAATATGCATTTTTGGTCTGTAGCAATTGGCAAGGATGTGTTGATGTTTTATGGTTTTTCAATATTGTTATACAATTATTATTTTAAGAAGCCTGTAATTAATTATGTCTTTCCATTATTATTAATGGGATTTGTAAGGATTCATATAGTGTTTTTTTTCCTGGGAGCTTTAAGTGTCACTCAATTGTTCTTTAATAAAGAAATGAAATTTCATCTTAAGATTTTATTAATCACTATTGTTTCAGGTATTGTGCTAGTGACGATGCCTTTATTTCTTAAAATGATTGGCGCAGGAGAAAATGATTCTGTAGCCAAAAGGCTTGATAAACTTGAAACACTACAGTTAAAAGGAGGCTCATCCGTACACATGCATGGAGAAAATATTATATATAAATGGTTTAGCTATTTGTTTAGACCTTTATTTTATGACATCCATAATTTTTTAACTCTTGCAGCTTCATTTGAAAATTTATTGTGGGTGATAATGTTTTATACGATTGCCAAATATCATAAACTGAAAAGTTCACCTAGGCTGAAAAAACACTTTTGGTACGGAGCATTGATAATCATATTTGTTACAGTTCCAGCTGCTTATATACTTACTAACTTAGGTATTGCCATTCGGCAGAAACATATGATATCGCCATTCCTTTTATTTATTTTTTATATTGTGATGATAGATAGAACAACTTATAAATTAAATAACTATTCTAATGGCCAGATATTTAGTTAGACTGGATGATGCCTGTCCAACAATGAACAGAGACAAATGGACTCGAATAGAAGTAGCTTTAGATAAGTTTGAAATAAAACCTATGGTTGGTATTATTCCAAGGAATGAAGACCCAAAAATGATGATTGAAAGGCCGGATGATGACTTTTGGAAAAAAACGCTACGTTGGCAAGCAAAAGGATGGGAAATTGCATTACATGGTTACAATCATGTGTATATAACAAATGAAGCCGGTTTGCACCCTGTTAATAAAAAATCAGAATTTGCAGGTGTAGCTATAAATTTACAAGAAGAAAAATTAAAAAAAGGATACAGCTTACTGAAAGAATATGGGCTGGAGGCTGAATATTTTTTTGCTCCAAGTCATACTTTTGATCTTAACACTTTGAGAGCTCTAAAAAAAGTAACCCCAATAAATAAAATTTGTGATACGGTAGCTTTGAAGCCTTATTCTAAATTTGGTTTTCAATTTTACCCTCAACAGCTAGGACATTTTAGAAATATTAATTTACCGGGTGTTTGGACATTTTGTTATCATCCCAATACAATGAGAGAATGTGATATTGAAGCGTTTGAAAAGTTCATAGAAACGAATAGAAACAAATTTATATCATTTAAAGACATAGTAATGAAAGGAGAAAGAGCCTTGACTGTGTCAGAAAAGATTTTGGCCAAATCGTATTATACTTTCCGTAATCTGAGAGGATTTATTCAGAATTTCAAAAAATAGTAATTTGAAAAACTATGCAATAATATTGATATCTGACACCTTAGGCGGTGCTGAACAAATTCTTTATGAAGTTGTTCGGAAATTTATTTCTCTTGATTCTAATACCTTTGAAGTATATATTCTTAAAAGCAAAACAAATTCTTTTTGGAATGATAACCTACCGGAGTATGTTAGGATAACCTATTTTGATGATAATGTTATGGCATTAGCAAATAGCTTAAGAAAAAAACAGTTTAATGGTGTTTTCTCGTCACAACTTATGATGAATGCCTTTTTAGGTCTTTTAAGAACTTTGAATATACTAAAAACCAAAAAATTAATTGTTCGTGAATCAACTTCCGTATTTTATAGATATTCAGGATCTAAATTATTTAAGTATAAAATGGCTTATTGGTTTGGTTATAGAAATATTGATTTGATTATTACACAGACGGAACTAATGGCCAAAAGTTTAAAAGATAATATTCCGTATGTATGGGAACGATCAAAAATAATCACTGTTTCCAATCCTTTTAATTTGCCTTCAGAACAAATCTTAGCAGAGCAAATTAATTCTTCTGATGCGTTTATTGTTTCTGCGGGCCGATTAATTCCTGAAAAGGGTTTTGATATATTGCTTGATTCTTTTGCAATGATTTTAAAAGAATTTACTGATTTAAAGCTGGTTATTCTGGGAGAAGGAGCTCTGCGTAGTGAATTGGAACATAAGATTCATCAATTAGGAATTTCAGATAATGTCGTTTTGGAAGGATATGTAGAGAATGTATATCCCTATTTTAAAAAGGCGAAAATGTGTGTTGTATCTTCTCGTTTAGAAGGCTTTCCGAATGTTTTACTACAAATGATGTCTCAAAATGACAAAGTAGTTTCGACAACTTGTGCCGGAGGAATAGATCAAATTGATGGGGTAGAGCTTTCGGAAACTAATAATGTGAACAGTTTGTATCAGGCGATGAAAAATTCTTTAAATGGGAATACAAGTGAAAATAGAGGGAAATTCGACAAAGAATTGGCTACTCGTTCAATTGAATCCTTTGTAGGACATATAAATGAAGAATTAAACAATGAATAAACTCATTCGTATTCCGGTTGTTGCGATTTCTCTTAAAAGCGTACTCTAGGGACGGCTTATGTTCTGAAAAGATCCACTAGAAATCATCCGGTAACACATTTTAATTCGAAGGCAATTATTCGTTTTTTTAGAACAAAAAACTAAGGGTATCTGGCTTTTTTAAAGCAAAAATAAATAGTGAGTCGTAAATTAAATAAATTTATGAGTACTGGAAAATTTGTAATTTCATTAGACTTTGAATTGATGTGGGGCGTTAGAGACAAACGAACCATTGAAAGCTATGGAGATGCGATTATAGGAGTTAGAAATGCATTGGAGCAGATACTTTTTAGTTTTGAGAAACATGATGTTAAAGCAACTTTTGCCACCGTTGGTTTTTTATTTCATAAAAACAAAAAAGATTTGTTAGAAAACTTGCCGAGTATAAAGCCAAGTTATTCTGTTGAAAAACTATCTCCTTATCCAAACATTGAGAATTATCTGGGCGAAAACGAAGATGAAGATCCATATTATTTTGGCCACTCTTTGATCCAGCAAATAAAAAACAGTAACGTGCACGAACTCGCTACACATACCTACTGTCATTACTATTGTTTAGAGCCAGGACAAACCGTTGCCCAATTTGAAAATGACTTAAAAGTGGCCATTATTGTTGCAGAAAAGAATGATGTAGCATTAAAGAGTATCGTGTTTCCTAGGAATCAATACAGTGGCAATTATACCGAAGTCTGTCGTGAGTGTGGAATTACTTCTTTTAGAGGCAGCGAGAAATCCCGAATTTATGAGTCAAGTAACGGAGAAGGGCAAACGCTAATTAAAAGGGCATTACGTCTCATGGATTCATACATAAACATTACAGGATATCATTGCCATCGATTTGATACAATAAAAGAAACGACCCCCTACAATATTCCTTCCAGTCGTTTTTTGAGACCTTATTCAGAAAAGCTTCGTCTTTTGGAAGGATTAAAGTTTTTGAGAATTAAAAATGCCATGACACATGCGGCCAAAAATAATTTAGTGTATCATTTATGGTGGCATCCTCACAACTTTGGGAGAAACTGCAAAGAGAACATTTGTTTTCTGGAAAAAATTTTGGAGCATTACGATTTTCTTAATGAAAAATATGCTTTTCAATCTTTAACAATGGAAGAACTGTCTCATAAACTTAATTCGACCAAATGAAAATAATATTTTTAGCGGGTAAAGGTCAAAGTGCATTATTTATGTATAATGCCTTAAAAGATGATTTTCTGATAGATAAAGTAATTGTTGAGGATGATATTTCTATCATGAAAATAATTAAGGGCAGGATAAAAAGATTCGGGCTTTTTAAGGTAATTAACCAGTTATTGTTTCAATTAACGATTTCCAAGCTTCTAAAGTCTTTGTCTAAAAAAAGAATAGCTGCATTAAAAAAACAGTATAAACTCTTTGTGGAGCCTATTACGGATGAAAAACTGCTACATGTATCTTCAGTAAACGATTCCGAATGTATTGCTGCCATTAAAAAGATAAATCCGGATGTTATAATTGTAAATGGTACAAGAATCATAAGCAGCAAAGTTTTAGAGAGTACATCAGCTCTATTCATTAATACTCATGTAGGCATAACACCACAGTACAGAGGAGTACACGGTGCTTATTGGGCCTTAGTATCAAATGACAAGGAGAATTGTGGCGTTACCGTGCATAAGGTCGATAAAGGGATAGATACGGGTGAAATTGTAAGACAATCTGTAATAGAAGTTTCAAAACCGGATAATTTCACGACTTACCCTTTCCATCAATACGGAGTGGCTATCGATTTAATGAAATCAACTTTGAATGATATTAAAAATAATAATTTTAAAACATTCAAGAAAGAAAACGTGGAAAGCAACCTCTATTATCATCCTACATTTTCGGGATATTTTTATAATAGATTATTTAAAGGAGTAAAGTAAAATTGGACAAGGATCGATCAAATGGACTTAAATAGTAAACAAAAACTCATCCGAATCACCACTGTTCCCATTTCTTTAGAGAAATTATTGGAAAACCAGTTGCGTTTCATGAAGCAGTATTATGATGTTACCGCAATTTCTGCTGATTTTTCTAATTTAGAGCGAGTGGGAAAATTACAGGAAGTTCCGGTATATGCTATAGAAATGACCCGTAAAATTACTCCCTGGCAAGATTTGAAAGCGACATGGCAATTGTTTCGTTTTTTTAAAAAAGAAAAGCCATTTATTATACATACCCATACGCCAAAAGCGGGTACCGTAGGGATGCTTGCCGCTAGATTGGCTGGAGTGCCCCATCGTTTGCATACCGTAGCAGGTTTGCCATTACTAGAAGCTACAGGTAAGAAAAGAAGATTATTGAATTTTGTCGAAAAAATCACCTATGCCTGTGCGACTAAAGTGTATCCAAATTCCGATGGTTTAAAAAAAATTATAATCGAGGAACAGTTTTGTGAGCAGGAGAAGTTAAAAGTAATAGGTAATGGCAGTTCTAATGGAATCAATACGAGTTATTTTGCCCCAGAGTTGTTTTCGGTTAACGATAAACAAACGCTGAAAACCAATTTAGGAATCACTCCTGAAGATTTTGTATTCATTTTCGTCGGACGTTTAGTAGGGGATAAAGGAATCAACGAGTTGATACAAGCTTTTCAAAAGATTGTTGCTGAAACAAATCATGTAAAGTTGCTATTAGTCGGACCGTTGGAGTCTGATTTAGATCCTTTGACACCTGAGACCTTACATGAAATAACCACAGACGAGAACATTATTTCTGTAGGTTTCCAAAAAGATGTACGGTCATATCTTGCGATTAGCGATTGTCTTGCTTTTCCAAGTTATCGGGAAGGGTTTCCAAATGTGGTTATGCAGGCAGGAGCGATGGGTTTGCCAAGTATAGTGACCAACATCAACGGTTGCAACGAAATTATCGTCGAAGGAGAAAACGGAATAATAATTCCGGTAAAGAATAGTAATGCTGTTTATGAAGCCATGAATAAAATGGTTGTGGATAATCATTTTAGAAACAAACTGGAACAAAATGCCCGTCAGATGATTGTTTCCCGATACGAACAGCAAGTAGTCTGGGAGTCTATTTTAGCGGAATATAAAAGATTGGAACAAGATGTATAGATCATTTTTTAAAAGAATATTTGATTTTGTTGCGGCAGTTTTAGGACTCTTGCTGTTAAGTCCCTTACTTATAGTGGTCATAATCGGGCTTTTTTTTGCCAATCATGGTAAACCGTTTTTTTTTCAATTGCGTCCTGGTAAAGACGGGAAAATTTTCAAGATTATCAAGTTCAAAACCATGAATGAAAAGAAAGATGCCTTTGGGAATTTGCTTCCAGATGAACAACGATTGACTAAAATAGGAGCCTTTGTTCGTAAAACATCGTTAGACGAAATACCCCAATTACTTAATGTTATTAAAGGAGATATGAGTCTTATAGGACCAAGACCATTAATGACCCAATACTTGCCTTTGTATAATGATTTTCAAAAACGAAGGCATGAGGTTAGACCTGGGATTACAGGTTGGGCACAGGTAAACGGAAGGAATGGAATATCGTGGGATGAACAGTTTGGGTTTGATGTTTTTTACGTTGACAGAATTAGTTTGTCTATGGATTTTAAGATTTTTTTAATGACTCTATCAAGCATTATTAAGAAGAAGGGGATCTATTCGGATCCAAAAATAAGAACTTTTTATTTTGAGGGAAATGACAAATAAAGAATATGGTTCGGATTTTCATTATGAAAATGAAAAAGTTTGGTGTGTTGCTAATCCAGCAGATTCTTTTTTTTATGGAAAAAATATTTCCTTATTTTTTTCTGGTCGGGCAGCCTTGTTTTCGATTTTGGAACAAGGAATAAAAAATCAGGGATGGCAAAAAGTTTTTTTTCCGAGTTACTATTGTCATAAAGTTGCTCCTTTTGTAGATGAATTACCCATTCAAGTCGAATATTATGAGTTTAACCCTTTTTTAGATTTTGAAAAAAAAGAAATCAATATTGAGGATTTAGCATCCAATGTAATTGTAAACGTTGATTTTTTTGGTTTAAAAAAACTGGATGTTTCTTCTTTTCAGAATGCCATAATCATAGATGACCTCTCACACCATATTTTGGATTTAAAAAACAGTAAAGCTGATTATTGTTTCGGATCGATACGGAAAGAGTTGCCTATACCAATGGGCGGATTTTGTTATTCTCCAAAGAAATATGCCTTACCTGATGCTAAATATAGTAATGAATGTGAAGCATTAGCAGTCCAAAAACTTTCAGCCATGTTTTTGAAGAAAAGATATGTGGAAGGCGTATTAGAGGCAAAAAATCTTTTTAGGGCTCTTTTCTTAGAAGTTGAACATGAGGCTGAGGCGAATTATACAAATGCTAAAATGCCAAATATTTCGCAATCAATATTATTTCAATTAGATGTAGAGAAAATTTTAGAGGTAAAAAAAAACAATCTAAATTTTGCTTTAGAATTGTTGAAGGATTGTAAAAATATAAAAATCAATTTAGGTACAAAAAGTGAAGCTTTCGGTCTTGTCTTAGAGTGTAATTCTCTAGAAGAAAGAAACAAAATAAGATTGTTTTTGATTGAAAAAAATATTTTTCCTGCCATTTTATGGCCGGATCAAATATATCAAAGAGACAAAGAGATTGAAGATAAAATTCTTTTTCTTCATGTTGATTATCGATACACAACTGAGGATGTAAAAATAATAATTACCACTTTAAAAGAGTTTTTTAGCCATGAACAAATTCTCGATTATAGAAGTTAGTGATCCAAGATGGTCAGAAATTGTAAAAAAAAGTAAGCATTTTGATTTTTATCATAGTCGGTGCTATCATTTGCTTGAAAAAGAAAATCGTCCAGTTCTGCTCGTTGCTTTTTTTTCGGATGATTTTATAGCACTGCCTTTAATAGTTAGGGTAATTCCTAATACAAGTTTCTACGATTGCACTTCGGTTTATGGTTATTGCGGACCTATCAGTAGTCTGGAGTTCGAGGATATACCTTCAGAAAAAATTACTTATTTTAAAGAGCAACTGATGAATTTTTTTGAGAGCAATGGTATTGTTACCGTTTTTTCAAGATTACACCCTTTAATTTCTACCGATGATTTTTTTGATAATTTCGGATTGATTAAGCATATAAATTACACAGTAGCTATTGATTTAAGACTGACTTTAGAACAACAGCGTGCCCAGTTCCGGAAAAGTAATAAAAACGAATTAAATCAATTGAGAAGAAATGGTTTTGAAGTGGTGGAAGCGAAAACAAAAGAAGATGTCGATGCCTTTATTGATATCTATTACGAAACGATGTGCCGTAACCATGCCTGTGAAAACTATTTTTTTGATCATTCTTATTTTTATAATTTTTTAGAAAACGAATGTTTTGAATCCAAATTATTAGTAGCCAAAAAAGAAGGAGAGATTACTGCCGGTGCAATTATTACGATTGTCAATAGGATAATGCAAGGGCATTTGGCTGGTACCGCTGAAAAATATTTGCACGATAAACCTATGAAATTAATTATAGACGAGACGAGACTAATAGGAAATGAACTAGGATTAGACTTTTATCACTTAGGAGGTGGTTTAGCAGGAAGTGATGAAGATTCTTTGTTTCTGTTTAAAGCAGGATTTTCAGATTACAGGTGTGAATATAAAATTTGGCAAATGGTAGTTGATGAAGGAAAATATAATGAGTTAATAAATGGGGTGGAGGTGGATAAAAACATTTCTTTTTTTCCACTGTACAGGGCATTTGAAAAAGAACCAATAAAATGGAAGAATTTGTAATTGTTTTTTAGACAATAAAAAAATATTAAAAATTGAGAGATTTAATTTGAATGAATGAGTTTAGGTTTAATGTAAATAATTAACAACTTATGGACAAATTCTCAGTTATAGAAGTTAATGATTCAAGATGGTCTGAGATTGTGAGTAAAAGTAAACAATTTGATTTCTATCATTGTCATTCCTATCATTTGCTTGAAAAAGAAAATCGCCCAGTTTTGCTCGTTTCTTTTTTTAATGATGATTTTATCGCATTACCTTTAATAGTTAGGGCAATTCCTAACACAAGCTTCTTTGATTGTACTTCGGTATATGGTTATTGTGGACTAATCAGTAGTATTGACTTCAAAGATATACCATCAGAAAAAATTATTTATTTTAAAGAACAACTTTTGAAATTTTTTGAACGTAATACTATTGTTACCGCTTTTTCAAGATTACATCCTTTAAATTCGATGGACGGTTTTTTTAATAATTTTGGGTTGGTTAGAGATATAAATAAGACCGTTGCCATTGATTTACGTATTTCGCCTGAGAAACAACGTGCACAATATCGAAAATCATTCAAATTACAATTAAATCAATTACGCAGAAAAGGTTTTGAGGTTGTAAACGCGCAAACAAAAGAAGAAATTGATACCTTTATTAACATCTACCACGAGACCATGCATCGTGTTGAAGCCAGTGAAA
>RCUQ01000424.1_pt1 | contig 19203 bp, 22 predicted proteins | sample 2166351 | NCBI WGS metagenome assembly RCUQ01 (sample SAMN09932597, study PRJNA488358) | compost metagenome | feature: garden; material: soil; isolation source: compost soil in acetonitrile-enriched culture | place: Germany: Experimental Botanical Garden Goettingen | collected 2016-01-27
GCCTTGCATTGGTGACAGGTGGCATGGGTGGTTTGGGCGAAGCAATTTGCATCAAACTGGCAGCACTCGGATATCAAGTGGTCACGACCTATTCGCCGGGTAATACCAAGGCGGATGAGTGGCTCAAACTAATGAAGGAAAGCGGTTTCGATTTTCACGCTTATCCTTGCGACGTCTCCGACTTTGAAGCGGCACAAGCGTGTGTCGCGCAGATAGAAAAAGAAATGGGCCCGGTGGATGTGCTGGTCAACAATGCCGGCATTACGCGCGACATGACATTCAAACGCATGGGCAAACCGGATTGGGATGCGGTGATAGGTACCAATCTGGATTCCGTGTTCAATATGACGAAACCGGTATGCGACGGTATGGTCGAGCGCAGCTGGGGACGGATCATCAATATTTCATCGGTGAACGGACAGAAGGGCGCTTTCGGTCAAACCAACTATTCCGCAGCCAAAGCCGGCATGCATGGTTTTACCAAAGCGCTGGCGCTGGAAGTGGCGCGCAAGGGCGTCACCGTGAATACGATTTCACCGGGTTACATTGGAACCAAGATGGTGATGGCCATTCCGCAGGATGTGCTGGATACCAAGATCGTGCCGCAGATTCCGATGGGACGTCTGGGCAAGCCGGAAGAAATTGCTGGTCTGGTGGCGTATCTGGCGTCTGACGAAGCGGCTTTTCTAACGGGTGCCAACATCGCCATTAACGGCGGTCAACATATGTACTAAGTAAAAACGCCGGCATTTGCCGGCGTTTTTATTTGGGGACTGACGAGAGTATTGCGCTGCGCTGATTCGGGCAAATGGCGCCGGAATCAGCGTGCCAAAATCAGGCCTCTGCGTCTACCAGTTCCTGCAGACGTTCAACCAGTGTTTCTGTCTTGGTGTAGCCCGATGCGACCAGATGCAGCTGGCCTGATTTTTCCAGTACCAGCGTCGGGAAACCAGATACACCCCATAGTTTGGTTTGCGTGAAGTCTGCTTCGGTCGCATTGCGTGCCTCTTCCGAAGCCCATGTATTCATGAATTCGGCGGCATCGATATTGATATCGGCCTTGGCAAACACGGCAGTCGCGATCTCGGCCAGCACTTCACCCTTGGTGGTATCCAGATTCTCTGCATAAAAGCCATGCTGTATCGCGTGGAATACATCGAGTGCCGTGTCCGGCGCCAGCATGCCAGCCGCGACGACAGCGCGGCAAGCCGGTTCGGTGTCGTACACAAAACCTTCATGCGATAAGCCATCCTTGGTGAATGGCAAACCACTGACTTCCGCTACTTTCTTCCAATGCGTCAACAGTGTGGTCTTCAACTTTGGATCCAGCACTTCCTTGTTGTACGCACGCAAGCCGCCGACGATCAATTCCAGCTGGGTGTCAGGCAGGCCGCTCAACAAGGTATTGAGTTCAGGGCCGAAGCCGTAGCACCAGGAACACATAGGATCAGCGATGTAGATGAGTTTGGCCATGAATCAGATTCCTTGTAGGGTCATAGAACAGCGTGCGTATTGCCAGCCAGCAGCATAGCACCAGAGTTTGTCTTTACGCCGCCGGCGGTGCGGATAATTTTGGTTGCTGGCGCAGCGTCTGCACAGTCTTGCTAAAGACTTCGTAAGGCACCACTGCATTGAGCTTGCGCCATAGTTGCCACAACAGATCAGCATCGGCTAGCGCGCGATGGCGTGCTTCCGGAATCAGCTCATGCCGTGCGATCAGGCTATCCAGATTGTGTTTCTTTTCTGCGGGAAACAGTGCACGCGAGAGTTTCACGGTACACAGCATTTCCGCACTCAGTGCATGACCGGTGCGCGCGAAAGCGTGGTGCAGGAAGCCATAATCAAAGCGCGCATTGTGCGCGATGAACAAGCCATCTTGCAGGCGTGCGCGGACTGTATCGGCCAGAATCTCGAAGGAAGGGGCAGTCTCTACCATTTCATCGCTAATGCCGGTCAGGCCCTGGATAAAAGGCGGGATAGGGCGACCGGGATTGACGAAGGTAGACCAGCGTTCGATGCAACCATCGGGATCGACTGCGACTATCCCTATTTCGGTAATGCGATCATTGATCAGGTTTGCACCTGTTGTTTCCAGATCGACAAATATCAGTTTTTCGTTTGAGCTCATGGGCCGTATTGTCCCATGCCTGTCCCGCGCGCGTCGGAATTCACCGGCTAAGCGAGTCGGCGTGCTTAAGTCGCAGCGCGTACCTTGATGCGCACATCGCCGAGAGCGACGACTTGTCCGGCGCGGATTTTGCAGGTCTTACGCAATTCAGTCTGACCATCGACTTTGACTTTACCGCTGGCGACCAGCACTTTGCCGGCACCGCCGCTATCGCAGATGCCTACCAGTTTGAGCAGCTGGTTCAGTTCGACGAATTCGTCGTTCAATTCAAATTCAAGTTGTTGCATGATGTGTCTGCTATAAAAAAGGTAGAGGAATATTCGCTGGCAAATTCAGGCATCAAGCCAGAGTCTTGCGTGCATTCTCCAGCCACATATCCAGCGTGGTCAGCAAATCGATCTGACTAAAGGAGCAGCTTTCTTCCGTGAACAGGCTGCCTGCTTCCAGACGTCCGAGCAAGTCTTCCATGACCGTGGTGTACTGGCTGGGCAAGGCGGCCAGTAATTCAGTCTGAGCGCGCCAGGTCTGGCATAAACCGGCGACGCCGAGGCGATCCTGACGAATTGCGCTCAGGGATTCTTGCAGTGCTGCGAATGATTGATCGTGCGACATAGAAATGTATGAATAAAATAAACGACAAATAAAGCACCGGTTTGTTTGGCTAGCGCGAGTTCGGACGCTATGCAAAAACCGGCAATAAAAAGAGTCCGACCACTATCAGATAGCCAGCCAGCCAAACCATCGAGCGCAAGCTGGGACGATCTGTCAGATACAGCAGCGTGTACAGCAGACGCACGACAATAAATGCGGCAGCCAGCATATTAATCGAATCTTGCGCTGCCTCCAGCTGCTGTGCGACCAGCACACCGGCAGCAAAGAAGGGGAAGGCCTCAAAGTGATTGCGATGTGCGCTATCGGCACGACGCCGCAAACCATCCTGTTGCTCCAGCCAGCGACGCGGTTCGGAGTTATCGAAATCGCGACGTCCCCATTTGGCAATGGCGACCGTGGCAACAGGCAATATGCCGGCAATCAAAATGCACCAATAAGAAAGATTCATGTCTGTCTCCGTCGTTGATATAGTCCATCCGATTTGCCGTGCCTGAGCAGCGCACAGCTTAGCACGTCGCGCGCGCCGTGCCGCCAGAATAGTTGGAGCTAGTTGCGGCTGGGAGCGATGGCTTCGGCGTAGTCGTACAGCGCACCAAGGATTTCTTCGCCACGTTCATCGACGTTTTCAGATAACTGGTCGATCTCGGCAAACAAGCCTTCTATCGTACGTGCTCCGGCTTCACCGTCAAACAGACGCGCCACTCGATGCTGTTCCCAGCGTTGCTGTTCTTCTTCGCTCAGCGTGTGCGGGAAGTTGCGTGCCCGGTAACGCCAGACGATTTCTTCCAGACGCGGATCGCTGAAGGCAGGTTGAGCGCGTGCCAATGCTTCCGGTGTCAGTGCGCGCAGATCCTGCAGCGTACGGCGGTCGTTATTGCCGACAAAGCCGCCATACAAATCTTCGTCGACATCGGCCGCCGCTTCTTGCGGGCGATAGAAAACGTCTTGCCAGATCGCGCTCATATCAGGCGCTGCAGCGGCTACTTCTGCATGCTTCAGGGCAGTCGGAATATCGATGCCCCATTGTTCTGTCATCGCCGGTGACAAGGTCTTCAGATTGTTGATGACGATAGGCGATTTATTCAAATGGATGGTTTTGATCGGCAGGCGGCTCACGCCTTCCGGCAAGGCATCCGACTTGCTGAACATGCGCATGCGTATGGTCTCTGCATCCAGCGTTGCCAGTTCGGCCGGGTCGGCGGCCAGATCCCATACGATCACTTCATTCTTATTGGTCGGGTGCACCGCCAATGGCCACACCACTGCGATACAGCCGCGTTCGGCCGGGATCATGCCGGTGATGTGCAGAAAAGGGCGGCGCAAGGGCAAGCCGATTTCAGCCGCAACCTTATCTTTCTTGTGCAGACCCAGACAAAAATCGAAGAGCTTGGGCTGACGATCCCGGATCAGACGCGCCAGTGCAATCGTCGCCCGCACATCGGATAAAGCATCATGCGCTGCTTCATGCGCGATGCCGTTTTCAGCAGTTAATTGTTCGAGGCGGAAGCTAGGGCGACCATCCGGATGTTTCGGCCACTGTATGCCTTCCGGACGCAGTGCATAAGCGGTGCGCACGACGTCGAGGATATCCCAGCGGCCGCAACTGTTTTGCCATTCACGTGCATACGGATCGATCAGATTACGCCAGAACATAAAGCGCGTGACTTCATCATCGAAGCGGATGGTGTTGTAGCCGACGCCTATGGTGCCGGTCTGCGAGAGTGCTTTCTCTATCTCGGCTGCAAACTGATGTTCAGGTACGCCACGCTCCAGACAAACCTGTGGCGTGATGCCGGTAATCAGACAGGATTGCGGGTCTGGCAGAAAGTCGTTTGCCGGCTGGCAATACAACATGATGGGATCGCCGATTTCATTGAGTTCGGCATCGGTGCGGATCGCGGCGAATTGCGCCGGGCGATCACGACGCGGTTGCACGCCAAAGGTTTCGTAATCGTGCCAAAGAAAGGTGTGCGTAGACATCTGGAGTAATCAGTAAAGTGTAAAGGACAGGCGCAAGGCCGACGGCTTAAACCGCGATTTGATTGCGCCCGGCTTCTTTGGCGCGATACAGTGCGGCATCTGCTGCTGCCAGCAAGCCATCGGCATCCTGTTGCGCGGCGAGTACGGCGACGCCGAACGATGCGGTAATGTGCGGCAAGGGTATATGCATGTCGGCAAACACCACGGCCTGACGCATGCGTTCACACAGGCGCTGTGCCACCATTGTACCGGCAGCGCTATTGCTGTCTGGCAGAATCACGACCAATTCTTCGCCGCCATAACGTGCCGCAAAATCGCTCGGACGCAAGGCTGCGCTCAAGACGCTGGCTGCAGTGCGCAGAGCGGTATCGCCAACCAGATGGCCATATTCGTCATTGAAATGTTTGAAGTGATCCAGATCGATCATGATCAGCGAGAGCGGACGCTTGCTGGCGTGCGCTTCCTCGATCATGACCGAGAGTCGGTCGTTGAGCCAGGCGCGGTTGTTCAGACCGGTCAGGCCATCGACCATAGAGAGTTGCCGATAGAATTCACCGACTTTTTCGCGGCGGCGCAATTGCGCATTGGCAGCCCGCAGGCGGAACGAAAGCTGGCGCAGGAGATTGCGGGCCACGCCGTCGGCTTCGTCGATCAGACGCCATAGTGTGCTTGATTCGATGACCAGCAGTTCAGTTTCCTGCAATGCGGTCAAGGTACTGGCGAGTGCAATATCGTCCAGTACCGAGAGTTCACCGACGCTTTCGCCGGGCAGGATCTTGTCTGTGCGTACACCTTGCGTTTCATCGATCACCGTATTGCCGAGGGCGCCACGCAATACCGCATAGACGCAGGCTTCATTTTGGCGCAAGGGCGGGATGATTTCATCTTTTGGCAGTCGTACTACCGCGCATTGCTGCAACAGTGCGGTAACGACGGGATCGGTGATGCCATCAAAGAGGTGGATGCTGCCGACTGCGTAAGTGGATGCACCAAAAGTCGTAATCTGCTCCAACGGAACCTTTCTATTTCTCTGTCAACAATACGCGGCTTACTTCATCAAACAGTAATTCTGTTTCGTGGAAAACTTGCTGATAAACCTCTTCACTCAAATCCAGTCCGACCCAGGCTACATGTGACACCGGCGGTACCAGATCATCTTCCAGATGCGATAAATCGAGTGCATGCGCGATGGCATCAGCGATATGCACGATCGATGCCAGTGAACGGACTTTTTGCTGTTCCGGATTGTGATGACCGGCGATCGCATGTCGTATCGTATCGGAAAAATTCCAATGTTCAGCCAGTGCTTCACCCGCCATCACATGATCCACGCCCAATACTTCCTGCTCGGCTGTCAGCCAGTGGCAATCGTGTTCCTTGCGGTAGGCGATCACGGCTTCGTATTCGTTGCGGAAGTAAGTCACCAGCACCAGACGACCAATATCGTGCAGCAAGCCGGCAGTGAAGGCGAAGTCTTGATTGACGTGCAAATGACGTGCCAGTACGCGCGCGCAAACCGCAGTCGCAACCGAATGACGCCATAAGGCAAAGAAGTCGAAGCCAGCGCAATTATTGGGCGGGAAGTAACCAGTCAGCGCAGTCGCGGTCACCACGTGGCGTACTGCATTGATGCCGATCAGCGTGATCGCTTGCTGGATGGTCGTGACTTTGGATTGCAAGCCATAGAACGAGGAGTTGGCGAACTGCAAGGTCTTGGCCGAAAGGCCCTGATCCATCGCCACCTTGCGCGAGATGATATTGATATCGGTCTCATCGGGTCCTATGCTCTTCATCAAGTCTTGCACGATGGCAGGCAAGGCCGGCAAATCGCGGATTTGCTTCAGGACTTGATTGAAGTGCAGTTTTTCAATTCGGTGATTGTGCATGGCAGTCGTCATGGCTGTTCTCCCAGACGAAACTTGCTGATATAGCGATGCAGCAGACCGGCCGCATCCTGGTCGTCCGAGTTACGGAACAGACGCGTCAGCCGTGCTTGCAGGTAGGTGCGTTGCGCCGCGCTTTCTTCCTCGCTCAGTTCGCCCATGAAGATGCGCAGCGAGTTGATGTCGTGTCGATGCAGCGAGGCGATGGTCTGTTCGGTCAGTTCGGCCCCCTTGGGCAACAGAATCTGTCCTTGCGCATCAAGCAGATTATCTGCCAGCACCATGCCCGGCGTGACTTCGTCCAATGCGACCTGTTGATGAATAACGCCCACTGTGTCTGCCTCTTTTGTGTGTTTTCTACTGCCTAGCTTACCATCGGCGGCAAGATGTATCTATGGGGAAATACAAGGATGTCGTATAGGCAAAACAAGTGCTGAAAATCGGGTAGCAACAGGCAAGGGAGGGGGCAAGGCGGCACGATGGGGGAAATACAATAAAACTGCCGTTTCGGCTGATTCAGGCGGCGTAACGGTTCCGGCCCAGACCTTTGGCTTCATACAAGGCAGCGTCGGCGCGACGCACCAGTTGTTCCCAGGTGCAATCTTCATTCTGTGGCAAGGTGGTCAGGCCAACGCTAATGGTGACCGGGTGTACGCCTAGGAAGCGGTATTCGCGCACTGCATGCACCAAGCGCAGGCCGATAACGGCGGCATCGTCGCGGTTCACACCCGGCAGCACGATCAGGAACTCTTCCCCGCCATAGCGCCCGACCAGGTCGATGGTGCGGCAGGTCTGCTGCAGGATGTCCGCCACTTCCTGTATCACCGTATCGCCGGCGGCATGGCCGAATTTGTCATTGAAGTGCTTGAACATATCGATATCGATAAATGCAATCGTCAATTCGTGGCCCAGACGGCTGGCCGATGCCAGGCTGTATTCACCTGCCGACACAATGGCACGACGGTTGAGCAACTTGCTCAATTCATCATGGGTCGCGAGGTGGCGGTTTTCTTCAACCAGACGTTCGAAGTAAAGCAGCAACAGGCCAATAGAGAACAAGACAGTACCGACGGTCGGAATCATGTAGGCGACGATGATCTCAAAGCCGGAACGTTCCAGCGGGATCACGCCTGCAATCTGCAGCGAGGCAATGATAAGTCTGAGCACATTGCCGACCATGAGCAAGGCGATGGCACCCATTAACAAGCCTTGCACAAACGTCTTGGGCGGACCTTTTTGCCCTTGCCAGATCGCATGGAAGCTGAGGCTGAGCAAGATCAGAACAGTGGACGACAGCAAGATCGCGCGTTGCTGGAAGGTCGCGCCCAGCAAAAACAGTGCGCTCAGGACGAGGACAAACGCGAGGCAGATGAACCAGCCCCATTTTTGCGGTTCTTTTTTGTAAAAAGCCTGGATGCCGTGCCACTGAAAAATCAGCCCGATCATGACCGCACCAGTGCCGTTGAGGATGAAGGCGGGATGTTGCTGGCGATTATTGACGATCGCGATCAGGATGCCAAAAGCGATCCAGATGCCGGACAAAGCCCAGTACTTGGTGCATTTTTCTGTGGGAGCGGTATAAAAAACCCCGGCCATCACCAGTGCAATACAGAATTGCACAAGGATAAGAGCGACACCGGCGGTGAACGAATCCATACTTTACTCGACGATCCGCGAAGATGAGTCCGGTCTGAAATATGATTGCAGCTTAGTAATGATAGTAATGCATTCCATACAGGAAAAATGTGAACTATTGTGGCTTCAGATGTTAACAAAGCGGGCTGTTAACGCCTGAATTCATTGTTGTATTGGCAAATTCCTTGGCAAAATCGGCTAGGGGGTGGGACAGGTCGGGGCGGCAATCAGGCGCCCGGGCGAGAATAGTTGGCGGCTGGCTTACTCTTCTTCGCGTATTGCATGCGCATGTTTGCGCAAGTCATCCAGACTCACTACTTCCAGCGCTTTTTGGTTGGTGCTTTCCAGTACGACTTTGGGCGCCACACCGGCGCGCCAGGCTTCTACCCAGCGATTCAAGCACAAACACCATTGATCACCGGGCTTCAGGCCGGGGAAATTCCATTCCGGCCGCGGCGTCGACAGATCATTGCCGCAGGCCTTGCTGAACACCAGAAAGGTCGCCGTCATCACGGTACAGATCACATGCGTGCCCACATCGTCTTCATTGGTCTTGCAACAGCCGTCACGGAAATAGCCGGTCAGTGGATTGAAAGAGCAGGGAACCAGCGGTTCGCCAAACACGTTTTTTGCAATGGGCAGGCTAGGAGGCATGTGATTTGGTAATGGATTTGAACAGGCTAAACAATTCGTGCGGCGCAAACTTTACCACGCGCGCCGCATTCGCTTGCTGTTAATCCTGGTCTTGCAGGCTCTGCACCATATCTTCCATCTCGATTTCGATGGCCTTGGTGCTGATGATGATTTCATACAGAGATACCAGCAGCGACAGCACCAGCATAAAGATGCTGAAGCCGAAGATCACTTGCGCAATAAAAATCAACTGGATAAAGACCAGGAACATCGACAGCGCGCACAGGATAAAAGCACCGACGCCCATTTCCTGCATGCGGCGTATCAACATTACGCGCACGCGCAGATTGGCTATCTGGCGCAACACCACATCGTGGGCGCGCTCCTGATACTTGACGTGTAACTGTCGTATCAACTGTGCGATGACCAGAAAGCGATTGGTATAGGCCAATAACAAGAGTGAAATAGCGGGGAACAGCAGGGCTGGCGTAGTCAGGTCCATGAATTAAATCCAACGGTAATGGAGTAGGGAAGTCGGTCAGGCCGTGGTGCGGCGTTGCCAACTGTAACGCAAGAAATACGCCTGACTTGGTAGGACAGGCCTTAAATCGGCGTTAGCGGTGCTTGTTTAAGGCGATATTGTAAAGAAGAAGGCTGACGTGGTCATTACGCGACCGGGCCGCGTTTGACAAAAAACAGGCCGGTACCGATTGCGATGAACAGGCTGCCAAAGAAGCGGTTTTGCTTTTTGACTGACTGCGTACTGCGGAAAAAGCGCTGCATCGACGAGGCGGCGTAAGCATAGGCATGCATTACGATGATATCGATGACGCAGGTAGTCGCACCCAGAATCAGCAACTGCGGTAACAGTGGTGCATCCTTGACGATGAACTGCGGCAGCACCGCCACCATAAAAATCACGCCTTTCGGATTGGTTGCATTCGTAAACAAGCCATGCAAAAACCGTTTACGAAAGCTGGGGATCAGGGTGTGCGCGTTTTGCGTCTGCATCTCAGGCGCCAGCACAACCTTGGCGCGCCATTGGCTGATACCCAGATAGATCAGGTAAAACGCGCCTATGGTCTTGACGATATTGAAAGCCATTTCCGAGGCCAGCAGCAAGGAGCCGACCCCAGCCCCCGCTACCGTCAGCAAGAACATCAGGCCCAGTTGCAAACCGAGTATCGACGCGGTGGTTTTACGCACGCCATAAGCCAGGCCGTGTGACATCGACAAGATGGCGCCAGAGCCGGGCGTAATGGCGATCAGGATGGCAGCGATGAGGAAGGTCAGCCAGAGGGAAAGCGTCATGATGGAAGCGGGTTTGCAATCAGGCTCACATCATAATGCTTGTGCGTAAAGCGTGCTGACGGTGGTATTTTTTTTGAGAAATCCCCTTGCATTGCCTACACTAAAACAGTCTGGTTTGAGTGCATGTCGGGGTGTAGCTCAGCCTGGTAGAGTGCTGCGTTCGGGACGCAGGAGCCGGAGGTTCGAATCCTCTCACCCCGACCAGCTTAGCCGGTGCTATGCAGAGTACTTCTGACGTAGATTTTTGAGCGGCAGCGCGGATAATGCAGGCAGCCCCAGAACGATCCTTTTTCACTATGCCGCATCACCATCTTGATGCCGCAGGAGGCGCAACTGGGTGTGCTGTAATCACCATCGAAGGCGAACTTATTCAACGCATGTTGCTGCGCCGGCTCAAGCTGCAAGATGCGCGCGAGGAACTGGCTACCGTCGAGTAACTGGATCGGATTGCTGGCCGCGAATGCGATGGCATCTTTGCTATATGTACTGCTGCTTAAAAAAATTCCGCGCGCCACTTTCTCATGCGCCATCACACCCAATAATTCACGTACCTCTTTCACCCCGACCGGTTTATTAGCCCAGGCCTTGCATTGAACGATGGCGATAGGGTGCTCCGGATCGGTGCGGTAGAGTTTGATATCGATGCCGCCATCGGCACCCTTCGACAAGGTAACCGATTTGAAGCCCAGCGTTTCGTAGTACTTGGCGCAGAGCAGTTCAAAGCGTTTCCATTCCAGCGACCTGAGTGCTTCCATGCTCCACGCGGGCAAGCCGGATTTACTGTCCGTACGAACCGGATGTGGTGTTGGATGCTGACCCCAGTTCTGCTCGTCGCCGGTCGCCAGATGAATGGTGCCGCGTTTGGCCGCGGGGGATTGCTTACCTATTTCGCTCTTATCGCGCTCAGGGCGAGGGGCATTCAGGAAGGCGAAGGAGGCAATGATGCCGAAGGCGGGGAGTGCCAGCCACGCAATATTGTGCGACAACTGAGCCAGCGTGGAGAGATAAGGATTGCCAGCGAACATGCCTGGAATCAGCCAGTGCAAACATGCGTAAACCAGCAAGCCGATCAGCACGCTGATCCACCATGGTGAGCGCAGCAACACGGCTAGCCCGGATTCTTTCTTTCTGCTTTTGCGCATGGCGTTGTAGGGGCTGTGTGTTCGCTGATGGAGTGATAGCCATTACACGCCAGAAGCCAGCCTTTTCAAATCCCATGCTTATGGGATAAATGCATGCGAGCAGAAATCAGCCGGCAGTTTTATTGCCCGTCATCAATCCCGCGACCACTACGCGCGTCGCTGCTGCAATCACATCATCGCGTGGCGCCGCGGCTTTTTCTGTTTGCGTAAAGTAAATGGCCGTCACGATAGGAGCGCCGTGCACTGGCCAGATGACACCGACATCATTAGTCGTACCGTAAGCGCCGGTGCCGGTTTTGTCACCGACTTGCCAGCCATCTGCTACGCCAGCGAGTATGCGTTTGCTGCCGGTGGTATTGCCTTTGAGCCAACTGACTAATTGCGCGCGCTGCGCCGGTGCCAATGCATCAGCTAGCGCAAGCTTGTGCACAGCTTGCATCATGGCTACAGGTGTCGACGTATCGCGCGCATCACCGGGGATGGCCGTATTCAATTCCGGTTCCCAGCGATCCAGCCGGAAAACCTCATCTCCTATCGAGCGGGTATAAGCCGTCACGGCGGCAGGTCCGCCCAATTCCTTCATCAGGAAATTCGCTGCTGCGTTATCGCTGTACTGCAGCGTTGCCGCACACAGCTCGTCTATCGTCATGCCATTCGCTAAGTGCTTGAGCGTGACGGGTGCATAGCCAGACTTTGCAACTTCTGCCTGCGTATAGCGTATGCGCTTTTGCAAGATGAGGGCATCTGTCGTGCTCCGCTGCAGGATCGCGGCGGCGACGATCAATTTGAAGGTGCTGCATAGCGGGAAGCGTTCGTCACCGCGATATTGCACGTGCATGCCATTCGCCGTATTGATGGCCGCTACACCCAGTCTGCCACCGACACTGGTTTCTATCTTCGCCAGCTCAGTTGCGTATTGCGAATGCGCTTGATTGCTGGCGCGACTTGATACGCTCAGGCCAGCGAGCGGTGTGGCGAGTGCTGCGAGCAGCAGCGAGCGTCGGCGTGAAAAATCTGACATGGTGCGGGATGCGTATTTAGGCGGTACGAACAAACAAGGTCGTCAGTGGCGACTCACCCAGCACGCGGCTGCTATGGCCGTGTACTTTATCGTCGAACGTTGCACCGGCTGGCAGCAGATCGTTGGAGAAAAAATGATCGCCTGCTTTGAAGACGCGTTTGCTGCCGTCGCGCAAACCGATTTCCATTTCGCCACTCAAGACCACCAGCCATTGCGCGGTGGTGGTGCAGTGGAAATCGCTGCTCACACCCGGTGGGCTGTGGCGGACCTGAAAGCCGCCGGATGGAATCAATTCAGACAACAAGGCTTTCGGTGAACCGCCCGGCAAGGCGATATCTGCTTCGCGGAATTTTGCATAGCCGTCGACGTCAGTGTAGAGGACGATGTTTTTAAATGTGGTCATGGCGGAAGATAGTTTGTATGCAGTGAGCGTGTAAAAATGTCCGCTACCTTGCGATAGCGGACATCGAGCCTACATCGTAACCGATCTGAGTCGTGTACAGCGCTTATGCTTTCGCAGCTTTTGTGCCCAGCATACGCACTGCCAAGGCAGCGAGGGAAGACAGCGTTGCCAGTACCACCACACCGGTCCAACCGAACTGCGACAGCAACAAGCTACCCAGTGCTGCGCCGCTAGACATACCGATGAACATGCCGGTAAACAACAGCGCATTCAAACGGCTGCGTGCACCAGGGTCTATCCCATACACAATGGTTTGATGTGCGACCAAGGTTGCTTGCACGCCAAGGTCAAAGCCGACCGTACCCAGCACCAGCAAAGCCAGTTGCATATGCGTAGGCAACTGTGGTGCGAGGAACATCACCGCAAACGACACCGCCGCCAGACCAGCACCCAGACGTGTCACCAATTCAGGGCCGCGTTTATCAGCCAGTTTGCCTGCCAGTGGTGCGGCGAGTGCACCGGCTGCACCAGCCAGACCAAAGGAGCCGGCAGCAGCGCTACCAAGATGGAAAGGTGCGCCATGCAACATCACCGCCAGCGTCGACCAGAAAGCGCTGAAGCCCAGTGCCAACAGACCTTGTGCCAAAGCTGCCTGACGCAATGCGCCATGCTGACGCCACAACTGCACCATAGAACCGAGCAATTGGCCGTATGCCAATTGGGTGGTTGGCTGGAAGCGTGGCAGGCCACGCCATGTGGCGACGGCAATCATTGCGATACCCACTGCGGCAGCGATATACACCGAGCGCCAGCCGAAGGCTTCTGCACCAAAGCCGCTGATAACACGCGACAACAAGATACCAAGCAACAAACCGGTCATCACAGTGCCTACAATTTTGCCGCGATGTGATTCGGGTGCCAGCGTGGCGGCGGCCGGAACGATATCTTGCGCCATGGTTGCCGTCAGGCCGATCACCAGGCTACTCACCAGCAACCAGCCGATGCCGGGTGCCAGACCGCTAAACAATAAAGCCAGTGCCAGCAAAGCGGCTTTGATCAAAATGATGCTGCGGCGGTCATAGCGATCACCCAGCGGCGCCAGCAACAAAATGCCGAGCGCATAACCAAGCTGGGTCAGGGTAGGGACCAGGCCGATCATGCGATCACTGGCGTGGATGTCAGCACCGAGTATGCCCAGCATAGGCTGGCTGTAATACAGCGAAGCGACACTCAGACCAGCACCGGTAGCCAGCAGCAGGATCAGCGGCGCAGGGATCGCAGGTTTTTCGGCCTGTGTATGTGTGGATTGAATAAGCAACATGAGAATTCCTTGTTATTAGCGACAGAACGGATTCTCCTCGCAATGAAATCGGCTTGGTAGTAGCCCCAAACGTAGATTTGTTATACGCTTAACGTATGAAAGAATCAGGAAATCCAGGCGTAGACCGCATCGAACTGATGCAAACCTTTGTCCGCATCGTCGAGACCGGCAGTCTGTCGGCCGCCGCCGAGCAGCTCAAAACCAGCCAACCCACAGTGAGCCGCCGCTTGCAGGCACTGGAGCGCAGTCTGGGTTTGCGCCTGTTACAGCGTTCGACCCATGTCATGAAGCTGACTGAAGATGGTGAACGCTGCTTCGCACATGCCAAGGAATTGCTGGATAACTGGAAGGCGATGGAAGCCGACTTGCGTGGCACGCAGGATGAGCCGGAAGGCACCTTACGCGTACTGGTGCCGCACGCCTTCGGGCAGGAACACCTGATCGCGCCGCTGGCCGACTACCTTGGGCGTTATCCGCGGGTTGCGGTTGAATGGTTATTGCATGACCGACGCCCCGACTTCATCGCTGAAGGGATCGATTGCGCGATTCAGGTCGGCGCCATCGACAACCCGTCAGTAGTCGCGATCAAACTATTCGAAGTGCCGCGCATCGTAGTCGCCGCGCCGCAACTGCTCAAAGGCAAATCCTTGCCACTCAAGGTGGAAGAACTGCACACGCTGCCGTGGCTGGCCTTCCATGCTTTTTACCGGGAAGAAGTGCGGCTGACGCGGCAATCCGATGGCGAAGAACATCACTTCACGATACAGCCGCGCATGAGCACCGACAGTCTGTATGCCTTGCGTACTGCTGCGCTGGCGGGTTTGGGCGCGGGGATTATTTCAGCATGGCTGGTAGCCGATGACCTTGCACAAGGGCGCTTGCTGAATCTGGTGCCGGACCGACGTGCGCCGCCGCTGCCGGTTTATCTGGTGTATCCGCATGCGCGTTACTACCCGGCGCGTTTGCGCCTGTTTCTGGAAACGATACGGGCGATGCAGCCACTGGTGCAAGATCAGGCAGTGGCGGGCGGTGGTAAAAAGCAGCGTTAAGACAAAAGCTTAGTTAGCGTGTTCACACACCCGCCGTCACAAATTCAATCATCACACCCGGTGTCGGCACGACAAATAATTGCCGTTCACCAGTGACTGGCACAGTTGATGACTGATACTCCATCGTGCCCGCTTGCAGCCGTGCGATCAACTGATGCCAATGTAAGTCGTCGTCAATCCGGAAGGCGATGTGATCGATGCGTGACGGTGTCTTCGCCAGTGGCCGTTCGGAATTGGTCTTGATCAAATGGATCACGGCCTTGCCTTCGTGATACAACCAGTAACCCTCGAAGCTAAATGGCGGACGTTCGCCGACTGTCAGCCCGACTATATCGCAAAAGAATAGGCGTACTGCTTCCAGTTGCGGTGTAACGATGGTGGCATGATCGATTTTCATGATGCGATTAAATGAGCAGGGGTGCCATTATTAACTGAACTGGGTGATCGCGCGATTGTGTATAAAACTCCAGCCGTGAGTCAGCTTGCCTACGGTCTCGATGTCGCCTTGCAGTATTGAAGACGTGCAGAGAATTTCGGTGAAATTCAGTTTGAACTGCTCGGTTGGCATATCGTTGGGATGTGACTGGGACTGAATTTCGCTTATGAGGGCATCACGTAAAGACAGCGTCAGAATATTAGTGATGTTCTCGCCAGAGTTGCGCGCGATATAAAGCCTGGTCGGATGTTCCTTGCCCTTGCCCAGTACTTGGGCGCGCAGACAATATTCATATAGCGTGACCGAGTTCTTATCGACATACTTAACACAGGTCATTTCGGTGATGATGGGGCGAGTTTTAGCAGCGCTAGCGTGATCCTGTTCAGTGCTGATGGCAATTTTTTGCAGCATGCCCTGATGCAGCGAAACAAGCTTTATACATCGTCCTAGCTTCAACCTGTCCATATGCCATTGCGGAGCGATCAATCCAGCGTCTGCTTCATCACCGGTGGCGGGGATAAGGTCAGGATCACCGGGTTCCAGCAGGATCAAATCCATAGTGTGTTCTTTAAGGTGTTGCAGTGTAGTGATCTAGCGAATTGCTCGCGTGTCGTACTGCAATGAAGCGCGGCGTACTGAGTGTGTGCCTAGTCGCCGAAGTAGCCTATACCCTTGGCCGCCATCGCTGCGCACAAAATCATCGCGCCCAGCAGCATTAACTCAGCATGAATAATGCCGCGCAACTTGCGGCCTTGTGCATCGCTGAGCTCAGGCACTACGCCTTGCTTCAATGATTTATTCCACTTCAGGAAAGTCATGGTCGGGTGAATAGAGATCAGGCCGACGACGAGGAATAGCGCCATCTTGATGATAAAGGGCGCGCTGTGCAGATAGTAGTCCGCGCCTTTTTCAAAATACATCACACGCAAAGCACCGATGATCAGGATCAGGCCAGCGGCGACGCCGTAGATGGCGTCGTAGCGCTGGATCTTCTTTGCGGTGGCTAGTGTTAAGGGCTGCTTCAGCAATAGCATCTCGAAGGAGAGCGTTAGCATGATGGCCAAGAAGGCTATGTGGTGGAGGAAGGCAACAATAGCGTTCATCTATCTGTTCATCTTTTATGTTAAGCAACAGCCTTTGTCATTGCTTCATAGTGTTCAGGGTAGCCACTTTCGACAAAAAGTAGTTTGAAGGCTTCGCGGAAGCCATCATAGTCAAACTCTTTAATGTCGAAAATGTTTTGTCCTATTGAATGTGACTCTCTATTCATAAATCTATAAAACGCTTGATGCTTTTGATCTTTAAGCTTTGGATTTGAGAAAACATTATTAAATTCATGTTTTTTCACGAACGAAAAAAAATACTCCACAATATTTCGCATACAGTTTGCAATCAAAACTGGCGGTTGAAGCGGGTCAGTAACAACCCGCCAGTAAGATTGATAGTCATTTTGTATTTCCTCATACTTCATATCCATCACTTTGCTCCCAGCAGAATTTTTTACGATTCGTAGGAGTTTTTGATTTTCTTTTCGTCGTTCATGATTGGTGTCAGTTAGTTCATAAAAGAAATACAAGCTGTGCGTCAGAACAACGACTTTTTCGAATTGCGCAGAATTGAATAATTCGTGCTTAATCATCTGCCCGACATTGAATACATAGATATGAGATAAGCTTGAAATTGGATCATCAACTATCACGATCTTTCGATCTGTAGTGTCGTCCGCAGTTGCTTTTCCTTTGCAAAGCTCTATGAAATAAAGAAAACTGATCATAGTTTTCTCACCTTCACTCAAAGTATGAAAGTCTTCCGCAGCGACTCCGTTACGAGATAATCTATAAGTACTTTCTTCATGCTTGATAATGCTGAACGAGTCGATTCCCAAACCAGAAAGTTGGGTATTGATTGCAGCTATTGCGGCGTCGACGTTTACAGTTTGTTTTTGAAGATTTGCAATTTCGATCAATAAATTTTGGATCGTCTCATTTGCAGAAAATAACGCAAAATTATGTGTTTTTAATTTTTCTTCGATTTCCGATTGCAAAACTTTGTATGACGCCACGGTCTGGTCATAGTCTTTACGACAGATCATCCAGAATTCCGCACCAAGGTCATTCAGAGCCTTTGTTTTGTTGTCGATTTTTGTATTGTGTTCTTTAATTTCTATATTTACGGAATCAATGATGTCATTGAGCTGCGCAATTAATGTAGAGGAATCAGCGAGCGTCACTACGGTCGATGGAGATTGAATTTTGCGTTCAATTAACTGAAAATTTGACGATAAAGTACTTTGAAGTTGTCCATATAAAGCTCGAAATTCGTCCTTCCGTTTGAAGGGGAAGGAATGCTCCATAAAAGACGTGAGTGAGGGAATTGAGTTGAAAAACTCTGAATGAGAATTTCGAATTGATTTTACAGAGTTGACTGCTTCTGCGAATGCACCATCGAAGTAATCGATTATGTTTTTTTGCAGTGTTTGAGTAATCGTCGTTGATTGGCAGAAAGGACAGGAGTCGTCGTTTTCTGCCTTTAATGCCGCCATGAAAGGGATGCCTTGGTTGACCCAGTCTGTATTTCCCAGTTTTTCGATCAAGCCAGCAATTGGGCTATCGTGTTTCCCCGAAATTGAGGTGCCTAATACAGTGGCTTGGTCTAGCGAATGATCTAAGTTGGGAAATCTTGGCAGCGAATCGTGCTTTTGGGCATTACCTCCTTGCAGGGCTTCGGCTTCGTCTCTCAACTTGTCGGTGGTTCTAAGTGTCTTGCCACTTTCAAATGGTAGTGACGCGAGATGATCAAAAAGACGTGCTTTTGCTTTGAGGCCTGATAGACAATATTCTAAGACGCGATCTCCGCCTGAGTATTTTGTTTTTATTTCCCATGTAATGTCTTCTGCTCTTGCTTTAGCTTGGTCGAAATTTTTATTGATGTCTGTTATGACATTTGTAATTGATTCCTTCCGATTATTTTCGGCCGTTAACTTTTCTTTGGCAGCGCGAAGTACATCATCAACGTCTTTGTTAGCTTTCGAGAGAGTAAAAATTCCTCTCAATTTATCCATTTCATGAAAATTACTTTTCACGAAGTGCGTGTTGTAGACATGGACTTTGGAGTCGTTCAATCCTTCCGTCTTGCATTCAGCGTATCTGCTATTGACTTGATCTAGCAGGTAATTTGAAATGGTACTTTTCCCACATCCGTTTAATCCGTAGACCAGTGTTACTTTCTTGTCTGTTTCCAATACTGAAGGATTTGTATAGCTTGCGACCTTGTTCATTGTTATACGTATGGTCATCAATATCTCCTCTATTAACTAGTAACTACTTCCCCCATCCATCCTTCAAAGTCACCACCCGATTAAACACAGGCTTCCCAGCCTTGCTATCAACGCGATCCGCCACAAAGTAACCGTGACGTTCAAACTGTAATTTCTCATCCGGCTGTACCGCCGCGACGCCCGGTTCTACAAATGCTTTCACTACCGCTTTCGAATCTGGATTCAGTGCCAGTTTGAAGTCCTTGCCGCCCGCATCCGGATGCGGGTCGCTGAACAGGCGGTCGTACAGACGTACTTCGGCTTCCACCGCGTGCGCTGCGCTGACCCAGTGCAGATTGCCTTTGACTTTGTAGTTGGCCGAACCTTCGGTGC
>RCUQ01000430.1_pt1 | contig 19044 bp, 18 predicted proteins | sample 2166351 | NCBI WGS metagenome assembly RCUQ01 (sample SAMN09932597, study PRJNA488358) | compost metagenome | feature: garden; material: soil; isolation source: compost soil in acetonitrile-enriched culture | place: Germany: Experimental Botanical Garden Goettingen | collected 2016-01-27
CTTGGCCTTGACGGCCTGGGTGAGCTGGTCGAAGTCCTGGGGCCGCACCTGGCGGAGCGCCCGGCGCTCAACCCCGAAAGACTGGCGCAGATGCTCGGTGACGGCCGTGGTGGCCGGGTTGACGGCCACGGGCTGGCTCTCGCCGGCAGCGGTGGGCCGGACGATCGTCGTCAGCTGAAAGCCGGCGGCCTCGATCGACACGACCCAGTTCACGCCCGCGGGCACCTGCTTCAAGCTGAACGCGCCCGACGCGTCGGTCTTGACGGTCGCGACGCCCGCCACGGGCGCCCCGGCCGAGTCTTGCAACTCGACCACGGCGCCGGGCACCGGCACGAGTGCGTCGACGGCCAGGAGGCCGTAGCCGGCGGCCTTGTCCGAGATCAGCCCGCTGCCGTTGTCGGCGATCAGGGTGCTGCCGCTCGAGGAGATCAAGCTGGCGGGCGCCATGGCCACGCCCTTGAGGCCGGCCAGGAGCTTGCTCGTGCCGATGACCCCTTCGGTCGGCGTCGGCGCGAGCGTCGCGACGGGGGCTTTCAGGCTGCACCCGGCGCTCAGCGTCAGCATGCCGGCGAGGACCCAGGTGGTGGCGCGAACGGTCATGAAGCGGTCTCCCGTCGATCGGAAAATGTTCGTTGCGAGCAAGGGTTTATGTACCCAGCGCGGCGACGTTCAAACTTCCATGGCGCAACCCCGGCGGTGCTACAATGGGGGCATGACCAACATCGAGCAACTGAGCGCCCCCGACCTGGCCGAGCGGCTGAAGCGTGAGCCGGCGCCCGTCCTGGTCGACGTGCGGGAGCCCTGGGAGGTGGGCATCGCCGCCATGCCGGGGGCGATCGCCATCCCCCTCGGCGAGCTGGCCATGCGCCACGCCGAGCTCGACCCCGACGCCGAGACGGTCCTGGTCTGCCACCACGGCTACCGCAGCATGCAGGCGTGCATGTTCCTGGCGAACCGCGGCTTCGAGCGCCTCGCCAACCTGCGCGGCGGCATCGAGGCCTGGTCGACCCAGGTCGATCCGGGCGTGCCGCGCTACTGAATTTCGGCCGTTCACTCCCTGGTATACAGCACCGGACGAGGCTTTCACGCCCCGTCCGGCTTTTTTTCGCGCGGGTGCTTGACAACCCTCCTTTGTTTGCTTAGTATACAAAAACAGAAAACAAACGAGCTGTTTACTTGATTCGTTTTCTGAGCTGTTTACCGCTGACGCCGCCACCACCCGAAGGAGGACGCCCATGTCCCGCCAACGCCTGACCTCGACGCTGCTCGCCGCGACTCTCGTCGGCCTGTCCGGCTGCGCCATGCCGGCCTCCCTCGACATGCCGCGGGTCGTACCCGGCACCGGCCTCGTCTCGAACAACGCCGAGGGCCTCATCAGCAACAACGCCGGCGGGCTGGACTTCGAGGGCGGCGGCGAGGGCCGCGGGAGCGGCAAGTCCGCCACAGGCGGGTTGACGGCGGGCCGCCCGGCCGCGCCCGCCATGGCGCCAGCCGTCGGGACCGCCGTGGTGGCCGAAGGGGCGTCCGCTGCCGACGCGCCGATTCCGTCGCACGGTGGCAACCTCGTCGCCGATCAGCAGCAGCAAGAGGCGCTAAAAGCCGGCTCGGTCGACGACAACGCCAAGTTCAGCGACTACCTGGCCTACTTGAAGGCCTACACCGGCGAGGCGATGCGGCCGCTCGACATCTCCGAGCGCCACGTGATCCGGGTGGTCGACTCCACCGGCAAGGCCGTCGCCAACGCCGACGTGACGATCGCCCTCGGCACCCAGGTCGTCTTCAAGGGCAAGAGCTACGCCAACGGCGAGCTGCTCTTCCACCCCAAGGCCTTCGACGGCGCCGCTCAGGCCGAGGGCTACACCGTGACGGCCACCCGTGGCGAGCTCACTCAGTCCGGCACCTACGCCCGCGATCAAGAAGGCGCCTGGAAGCTCCAGCTCGCGTCTCCCGTCGCCAAGGGCCCGGTCAAGCTCGACGTGCTCTTCTTGATCGACGCCACCGGCAGCATGGGCGGTGAGATTCAGCGCCTCCAGGACACCATCAAGACCGTGAGCAGCCGCATCCAGGGCCTGGACACCCAGCCCAGCGTGCGCTACGGGCTGGTGGCCTACCGGGACCAGAACGAGGAGTACGTGACGGCCTCGGCCGATTTCACGTCCAGCGTGGCCGACTTCAAGGCCAGCCTGGACAAGGTGGAGGCCTCAGGCGGCGGCGACAAGCCCGAAGACGTCGAATCCGGGCTGGCCAAGGCCGTGAACGGCGCGTCGTGGGGCCAGGACTCGGTGAAGCTGGTGTTTTTGGTGGCCGACGCGGCGCCGCACATCGATTACCCGCAGGCCACGCCCTACACCACGAGCGTCAAGAAGGCCGCCGAGAAAGGCATCAAGCTCTTCCCGATCGGCTGCAGCAGCCTCGAGCCCGCAGGCGAGTTCGCCTTCCGCCAGCTGGCGCAGTTCACCATGGGCCAGTACCTCTTCATCACCCGCGGCGGCGACGAGCGCTCGGGCGGCGGCGGGGCGGCGTCGGCCACGGTCGACAAGTTCCAGGAGGGCCGCCTCGACGACATCGTGGTCGACCTCGTCAAGGCCGAGCTCGATCACCTGAAGTGAGGAACCAATCGGGCGTTTGCCCCGTCATACAGGTATGAACCCCATGCTGATTCTCACCCTGGCGGCCCTCGCCGCCGCCGCGCTCTACCTGGCCGAACGGTCCGGGCGCGGCGGCCACGACACGGGGTCGGGCTCCACCGAGCCCGACCCGTCCGCCATGGGAAAACGCATCGAGAGGAGCGCGCCATGAGCCTTCGCGTCGTCAGCCTGGTGCCCGCCGGCACCGATCTCGTGGCCGCGTTGGGCGCGGCCGCCACGCTCGTGGGCGTCTCGCACGCCTGCGATCACCCGGCCGCCGCGGGCCTGCCGCGCCTGACGCGCAGCCGCCTGAGCAGCACGCTCTCGGCGGTTGAAGTCGACTCCGCGGTCGCCGAGGCGGCCGGCACCGGCAGCGGCCTCTACGAGGTGGACTGGGACGCGCTTTCGGCCCTACGGCCCGACGTCGTGATCACCCAGGACGTCTGCGGCGTCTGCGCCGTCGATGGCCGGGACGTGGCCTGCCGGCTGCCGGTGGGCGCCTCGGTCGTGACGCTCTCGGCGAGCGACCTCGTCGGCATGGGCAAGGACGTGATGGCCGTGGCTGGGGCCCTGGGCCTGCGCCACGAGGGCCAGGCCCTCTGGGAGGGCATCGCCGGGCAGTTGACGGCCCTGAGCGCGTCGCATGCCGGGGCGCCCCGCCCGCGCACGCTGGCCATCGAGTGGGCCGAGCCGCCTTATTTGGGCGGGCACTGGGTGCCGGGGCTGGTGGCGATCGCGGGCGGCATGCACCTGCTGGCCGGGCCCGGGGAGGTGTCCAGGCGATCGGACTGGGCCGAGATTGCCGCGGCCGACCCGGACGTGATCGTGTTCATGCCCTGCGGGTACGCGCTTCAAGACGCCGTCGCCGAGGCCGAGACGCTGTTGAGCCTGCCCGAGGTGGCGGGCCTGCGGGCCGTTCAGGCGGGCCGGTTCTGGGTGGTGGACGCCAACGCGCTCTACTCGCGGCTGGGGCCCCGGGTGGTCGAGGCGGCCGAGGTGCTCGCGGCCATCTTGCATGGCCCCGAGGCGCCCGGCGAGGGGCTCGCCGTGCGCATGGGCGCCATGGCCGCGGTGGGCTAAAGGCCGGGCCGATCAGCGGGTGGGCCTGGTCCCGTTCACGAAGACGTACCGCAACGGGCGCTCCCCCGGGTCTTTGCAGCCCGGGGCGGTCATGTCGCGCAGCGGCGTGAAGGTGGTGCGGCGATTGAGGGTGGCGAAGATGAAGGCTTGCCCCCCTGTGGTGTAGTTTTCATCCATCCGAGCGAGCACGGCCTTGAACGCCTCGGGGTAGTCGCGCTGGATCTGTTGCTTGACGCAGCGGTACTCGGCCACGTAGCGATCGGCCACGGCGGGGTAGCTCCGCTCGAACGCGAGCGCCGTGGACGCTTGACGCGGATGGACCATGCCCAGGAGGCTCGCCAGGTGGCTGTCGTTGACCACCACGTGGGAGGAGTCCTGCTGGAGCGCCATCGCCAGCTCGTTCGTCATGGGCAGCCGGGTCACATAGCCCCGGTACAGCTGGAAGTAGGCGAATGACGCGTTGAAGAACAAGAGCCCGCCCACGAGCAACAAGGCGAGCTTCAGCCCGAGCCGCTGGTGTCTCAAGGCGATGGTCACCAAGAGGGCCACCGCCACGCTGCCGAAGTAGTACTCGAAGCTGTACGGCTGGGGGATGTGCCCGGACAGCACCTGCTGGTTGGTGCCCACGAGCGCGCCGAGCGCCACGGCCAGGGCGAAGAAGCGGTGCTCCGGCGCGATCCAGCGGTGCAGCAGCCCGTACACGCCGAGCGCCACCACCGACGTGAACGAGATCAGCGGCAGGTGGGAGGCGAGCATGGCCAGCCGGATGCTCCCTTTGACCAGGAAGGTGTAGTAGCCCCAGCAGGCGGTGGCGATCGCCAAAAAGGCCAGCACCAACGGGCCCACCGTGGCGAAGCGGGCCGCGGGCCAGCGGGTGTGCAGGTGACAGGCCAGCGCGACGAAGCCCGCCGGAATGGCCACGAACGGATACATGAAGGGCAACACGCCGTAGACCGGCCAGAAGCGTCGCCACCTCAGCCCGAGGAGCATGGCCGCGCCCAGCAGCATCAAGGAGAACTGGGGCTCGGGCGTCCGCGCGAGCGGCGACGCGGCGTTGATGGGCAAGGTGAGCCATTGGATCATGCCGGTGCCCAGCGTCCACAGGTGAAGGCGCTGAACGATCGGGTTGCCCAGCAGGACGAACTGCGGGACGACCAGCATGAGCAGCGCCCCCCAGCTGGCCTGGGAGGCGCTCCAGCCCACGCGGCGCAGCAAGGACCTCACGATCAGCGGGAAGCCGACGAACATCACGACGTCGGCGACGGCATTGATGTAGCCGCCGGAGAGGCCCAGTTGATGGGCCAACGTGACCAGGTACTGCCCGGGACGGGTGGGGCTTTGCGCGGCGAGGGAGAAGTCGTACTGGAGGTAGGCGGTCTCGTCGAACCCGTTCTCGTAGAACAGGTAGCCGTGGTTCTGGACGAACTGGAGCAGCGGCGAGGCCACCGTGAAAAGCAGCAGCACCAACACGCCCGCGGCGAAGAGGACCAGGTGGCCGGGGACGGTGCGCACGGCTTCGAGCGCGCGGGACTGGACCGGTGGGACCTTCAAGTGACAGACACCTCGATGGACGCCGGGCGACGGGCATCAGCCCGGCCCTGGCCGCATGGGCGGTCCAAGGGACCCCCTTGGGGAGTTATCGGCTGGGCGGACGACGAGCTTGAAAAGGGCGCGTCAGCGGACGGCGGACGCCCCGTCAGGTTGTGTGGGGCGTCGGTCGATGGTATGAAACGGGGAGGAGGGTGCGATGACGTCCGATTCCAACCGCCCCGATCGTGAACGGGAGCGCGGCCCGGCCTGGCGCCCGTCGCCGTCGCTGAGCTGGTTCGTGCTCGTCTGGATCGCGATGTGGGTGCCGGCGCTGGCGCAAGGGCGTCTGCTCGCGCCGGCCGACGGCATGGCGATCTATTATCCGTTTCGGGTGGTGGCCGCCGCCGCCATGAAGTCCGGCGAGCTCCCGTTCTGGAACCCCTTCCAGTTCGGCGGGTTCCCCTTGCTCGCCGCGCTGCAGAGCGGCGCGTTCTTTCCCGGCAACTGGGGATTTTGGGTGCTGCCGGGGCCCGTGGCCATGAACCTCGCGGTGGCCCTGGCCTACGGCGTGGCGGGGCTCGGGGTGCTCGGCCTGGCGCGGGCGCTGGGCATGGGGCATGCGGGCGCGGCGATCGCCGCGATCGCCTTCGCCTTCGGCGGCTTCATGGTGGCGCATCTGGAGCACGTGGGCATGATCCAGGCGGCTTCGTTGCTGCCGGCGATGCTCTGGGCCATCGAGCGGTACCGGCAGACCGACGGCGAGGGGCGCTACGCGCGCTGGGCCGCGCTGTTGCTGGCCTTGCAGATCCTGGCGGGGCATCCCCAGATGGTGGTGCTCAGCCTGATGGTCGTCGGGGCCTACGCGCTGTGCCGCGGGGCGGGGGGCACGCATGGCGGGCGCTACGCGATCGGGTTGCTCGCGGCGGGGGCGATCGCGGTCGGGCTTTGCCTGGCGCAGCTCTTGCCGGCGTTCGGCCTGATCGCGGAGAGCCAGCGCCAGGGCTTCGCTTACGAGGCGCTGGTGGCCGAGTCGCTGCCGCCCCGTCAGCTGATCAGCCTGTGGATGCCCTTTCTGTTCGGCGCCCCGCCGTCCGGGCCGTTTCCGACGCCGCCATGGGGGGCCGGGCCCTGGTACAACGAGATCATCGGCTACGTGGGCGTGGTCACGCTGGGCCTCGCCGCCGTCGGGGCCAGCCGGTGGCGGAAGGAGCCTTCGACGCGGTTCTGGACGGGGCTGGCGCTGGTGGCGCTCTTGCTGGCGCTGGGCGGCGCGACGCCCCTCTACCAGCTCTGGGCGGAGTTGCCCTTGCTCAAGTCGCTGCGGGCGCCGGGCCGGCACCTGCTCGAGTTCGATCTGGCCGTGGCCATGCTCGCCGGCTACGGGCTGACGGCCCTGGCCCGGGGTGCCGTGTCGCGCCGGACGGCGCTCGGGGCCTGGGGCGCCGTCGGCTTGCCGCTCTTGGCCGTCACCGCGGGCATCGCGCTTGCCGGCGGCACGCTCGCGGCGCGCCTGCAGCCCTTTATGCCGCCGGAGGTGGACCTGGCGTCGGCGCTCTCCGTCGCGCAGGCGGCCGTCTGGCTGCCGCTGGCGCTGTGGCTCGTGGGGGGCGCCTTGCTGGCGGCGGCGCTGACGTCGCGGCGCCGGGCCTGGATGGGGGGGCTCGTGGCCGTGGTGGCGGCTGATCTGTGGATGTTCGGTCAGTTCCAGGGCTGGCGCCAGCTCAGCCCCCGGGCGGCCGACGTACCGGCGCCGCCGATCGAGGCGCCCTGGCGCGGCCGGACGCTCGCGCTGGCGGTGGGGGACTACCCCTATCGGGACTTCGAGCGGGTGGCCGCGCTGCAGGCGCCCGGCTACGGCGCGCTGGTGGGCGCGCGGATGACCAACGGCTACGACGCGTTCATCAAGACGCGCTACGCCCGCTTGATGGGCGGCATGACCCACGGCGGCGCGCTCACCGACCCGGCGATCTGGTCCGATGGCCATCACGGGCTCGACTTGCTCGCCACCCGGTATGTGCGCCTCGAGCGGGGCTTGTGGGACGATCCGGCCTGGCGCGATCGCCTGGCCGGGGCGCGGTGGCGGCAACTCGGCGGCGATCGCGGCGTGGTGGTCGTCGAGAACCGGCGGGCGCTGCCCCGGGCCTGGCGGCCGAGCGAGGCGTTGGTGTTGCCGGCCGAGCAGGTGGATGCGCGCGTCATGGGGGCTGGCCCCTTCGATCCGCGGCGCACGGCCCTGGTGGAGGCCCCGCTCGGCGTCGATCGCCTGGCCGCCGGGTCGGTGGAGGTGACGAGCTCGTCGCCCAACCGGTTGGAGGTCCGCACGGACGGCACCGGCCCCGGGTTGGTGGTGATCAGCGAGGGCTACGATGCCGGGTGGCAGGCCTGGCTGTCGGGGCGGCGCCTGCCGGTTCATCGGGTGGACGGGCTGCTCATCGGCCTCGAGGTGCCGGCTGGGGCCCACAGCGTGAGTCTGCGCTACGAGCCGCCCTTCTGGGGCGTCGGCCTGGCCGGCTCGGGGCTGGCCGCGCTCGCGTGGGGCGGCTGGGCCTGGCGCGATCGCCGCCGGCGCCGAGGGGGTGGGGCCTCGCCCGATGCCGGGTAAGGATCGGGTGGGTTGCTGTCGATAGGTTCCAGTGAGAAGGAGTGCCCCATGACCCCCGAGTCCGCTTCCATCCCTCGCCGCGCCAACGTCGTGGACCGGCAGCATCCCGACTGGCTGTCCCTCACCCTCGAAGGCCTGGCCTACCAGGGCTTCATGGTGATCGAGGGCGTGCTGGACGCCGCGTTGGTGGCCGAGGCGCGCCGGCGCATGTACGAGGTTCAGGCGCGCATCGTGGCGGACGTCGGTCACGATCGGCTGGAGCGGGCCGGCGAGCGCGGCGTCTTGCGGCTCATGATGAAGTACGACCCGTTCTTCCTGACGTTCCTGGCGGTGCCCGAGGTGCTCGACATCGTCGATGCGACGGTGTCTCAAACGGCCATTCTGCACCTCCAGAACGGCTTCATCTTGCCGCCGGTGGCGCCGGGCGCCAGCCTCGAGATCTTCCAGACCAGCTTCCACCGGGATTTTCCGCGCCTGCTGAACGGCTACATGGCCTCCGTCAACGTCTTCGTGGCGCTCGAGGACTTCACGCCGGAGAACGGCGCGACCCTGGTGGTGCCCGGCACCCACCAGCAGGAGCCGGCGCCGTCGGCGGCCTACAACCGCCTGAACGCCGTGCCCGTGGTCTGCCCGAGCGGCTCGCTGATCGTCTTCGACTCGACGCTGATCCATGCCGCCGGGCACAACGCGTCCGGCCAGGATCGGCTCGCGATGAACATGCAGTTCACCCGCAGCTACATCAAGCAGCAGATCGACTACGTGCGCGCGCTGGGCGACGACATGATCCTCGCGCAGCCGCCGCGCACCCAGCAGCTGTTGGGCTACTACACCCGCGTGGTGACCAGCCTGGACGAGTACTACCGGCCCCAATCCGAGCGGCTTTACCGGGGGGGGCAGGGCTGATGACGATCGCGGCCGCTCGCCCCGTCTTGCCGCCGGGCACGATCCTCCAGCACATGTACCTCAAGGAGCGCCTCGGCCGGCGGCCGCCCGGCACCTTCGTCGAGGTGGGCGTCGGCGGCGGCCACATCAGCCGGCTGCTGCTGGATCTGGGGTGGCGGGGCGTCGCCTACGATCTGAGCGCCGAGGCCGTCGCCCGGGCCGAGGCCGTGCTGGCGCCCGAGCTCGCCGACGGGCGCATGGCGCTGCGGGTGGGCAATTGGCTGGAGGCCGCGGGGGATGCGCCGGTGGACGTGGTGATCTCCTCGATGGTCATCGAGCACCTCGACGAGGCCGACGAGGCCCGCTACTTCGCGCGCTGCCGCGAGGCGCTGGCGCCGGGCGGGCTCGCCGTGACGATCGTGCCCGCGTCGATGCGCCACTGGGGCGTGGAGGACGACATCGCCGGGCACCTGCGCCGCTACACGGCCGACGGCCTCGAGACGCGGCTGGCGGGCCTGGGGTGGCGGCTGGATCATGCGGCCGGGTTGACCTACCCGCTCTCGAACATGTTGCTGCCGGTGTCCAATGCGCTGGTGGCCCGCGCCGAGCGCCAAAAGACGGCGCTCAGCGCCCAGGAGCGCACCGAGGCCTCGGGGCGGCGGGATGTGCTGGGCAAGACGCGCTTTCCGGGCGTCGCCCGCTGGCTGCTCAACGAGGCGACCATGATGCCCTTCCACCTGTGGCAAAAGGCCGCGCGCCGCAGCCCGAACGCCCTGGTGCTCTACACCGAGGCGTCCCCCACGACCTAGCTTTCCAGCCGGGCGAGGCCCACGCCCGATCGCCCGTAGCCGTTGCCGTTGTAGAGCATCCAGCGCGCGCCGGCGTGGTCGAGCACCTCCGGGTAGGCCTGCATCTCGGTTTCCCAGGCGCCGGGTGGGCCGTCGAGGGCGACGGCCTCGTCCAGGCGCCGCCAGCTGAGCCCGTCGGTCGACTCGGCGTAGGCCAGGCGGTAGGCCGCCCCGCGGGCGCAGAACCACATCTTGTACGTGTCGCCGTCGCGCCTCACGCACGGCCGGGCCATGGCGTACTCGGAGTCGTCTTGGAAGTCCACGGCCACGTGGCCCCGGCGGTCCCAGTGGAGGCCGTCTCGCGACTCGGCGTAGCGGATGTGGTAGTAATGCTTGGGCTGGCCGCCCTCGAGCACCCAGCGCGCACACGACACGTACCACATGCGCCAGACGCCGTTCTCGACGAGCACCGAGGGCGAAGCGGTCAAATACGGGTCGATCGCGTTGCGCTCGAGCACCGGGGCCTTCGAGACGCGCTGGAAGCTGTGGCCGCCGTCGTCGCTCACAGCCAGGCCCACGTAGAAGTAGAAGGGCACCGTCACGCCCAGGCTCCAGCCCGAGTAGTACAGGTAGAGCCGGCCGTCGTGCGCCACGACGCAGGATCCCGTCACGCCGCTGTCGTCGAAGGTGCCGAGCTCGCCGAGGTCCAGGCAGGGCCCGTCGGACACGCCTGTCACGCGGCCTCGGGCCAGCTCGACGTCGACGTAGCCGATGCGCGCGCGGTTGTGGTCGTCGCGGGCGCTGATGAAGACGCGGTGAGTCCGATCGTCCAGCGGGTGGGCGATCGGGAGCGCCGCGTGGCTCGTGATCCAAGGCGCGAGCCCCGACGGCTCGATGAGCAGGCCTTGCCGCACCCAGGCCATGGGGCTAGAGCTCCACCTGGTCGCTGGTCTTGGAGAACAGCTCGGCCCGCTGAGGCAAATAGACGCCCTTCTCCCGGGTGGACTTCATGATCACCGCGCCGGCGCCAATCAGGGTGTGCGGGGCGATGCGGATGGAGTTGCGCAAGGTGGCGTTCACGCCGATGAAGCAGTTGTTCTCGACCGTCACGTGGCCGGAGACGACCACGTGCGAGGCGATGAAGACGTGATCGCCGATGGTGGAGTCGTGCCCGATGTGGTTGCCGCTCCAGAGCGTCACGTTCGAGCCGATCTGGACGTAGGGCTGAATGGTGTTGTCCTCGAGGATGAAGCAGTTGTCGCCGATCGGAAACTGGGTCAGGTTCGTGGCGTGGGAGCTGACGTAGCTCGGGAGGGTGTAGCCGGCGGCCTTGGCGGCGTGGTACTTGGCCTCGCGCACCTGGTTCATCTTGGCGTAGGAGAGCGCCACGAAGACCTGGTGCGTGTCGGGCGGGTGAGTCTCGGTCAGGGTCTCGAAGTCCACGAGCGGCAAATCCAGGAAGGTGTCCGATTCGCGGTAGGCCCGGTCCACCGTGAAGGCTACCACCTCATGCGCGGAGTCGGTGCTGAAGTAGAAGTGGGCGAGCCGGGCGATGTCGCCGGCGCCGAAGATGACGAGCTTGGCCATGGGCGGGCTTCCTATTCGTGGGGGCGCGATCGCGTGCCGCCGCCCGGCGTGGGCACGCCGGGCTCGGCGTGGTGCCGGTGGACGGCGCGGACGATCGTGTAGGGGCGTTGCTTGGTCTCGATGTAGATCTTGGAGAGGTAGATGCCGATGAGGCCCAGGCAGAAGATCGTGATGCCGCCCAACAGCCACACCGACACGATCAACGAGGCCCAACCGGGCAAGAGGGCCTGGAAGAACAGCACGCGCGTGACGAGCACGACGGCCGCCACCAGCGACAGCGCCGTGATCGCGAGGCCCAGGTAGAAGATCATGATCAGCGGCTTGTTGCTGAAGGCCGTGACGGCGTCCACCAGGAGCGTCAGCTTGCGGCCGAGCGTGTAGGTGGTGGGCGTCAAGGAGAGCTTTTTGACGGGCAGGGCCACCTGCTTGAAGCCGGTGATGACCCACAGGCCCGCGATCATGAGCTCGCGCTCCTGATGCTGCACGAGCGCCTGGACGTAGCGCCGGGTCATGAGCCTCGTGGTGACGAGGTTGCGCGGAATGGGCGCGCTGGAGAGCCAGTTGACGACGGCGTAGTAGGCGTCGCCCGAGAGCCGCTCGAAGGCGTTGCCCTTGCGGGCGGCCTCCTGAACGCCGTAGACCACGTCGGCCTGCGTATCGAGCAGAGTCTGATGAAACCGCTCGAGCCAGGCGGGGTCCTCCTCGAGGTCCGAGTCGATCAAGAAGACGAGCTCGCCGCGGGCATGCGCGAGGCCGGTCATCATGGCCTTGTGGTGGCCGAAGTTGCGCGAGAGATCGACGAGCACCACGCGGGGGTCCTCCTCGACGAGGGAGGAGGCGATCGCGGCCGACTCGTCCGGCGAGCCGTCGTTGACCATGACGATCTCCCAGCTGAACCCGCTGGTTTCGGCGGCGGCGCGGGCGCGCTCGTAAAAGGCCCGCAGGTGCGGCGCGGAGCGGTAGAGCGTGGTGACGATGGACAATTGCATGGCGGAACTCCCGGCTGCGCTCAGGCTTTTTCGGCGACGGCGAGCAAGGAGCCGCCGGCGGGAAAGCGGACGCCGCGCCGAATGAGGGCCAGCTCGAGGTTCAAGACGGCTTCCAAGGCCCGATCGAGCCCGGGGGCCATGCTAAACTCGCTGGCCGGATCGTAGGCGCTCGGGCGCAGCTTCTGCATGACTCGCGAGGCGAGCATCACGGGCAGCAGGAACGACACGAACGACGTCACGCGGCGCAGCCGGAAGCCCGCGGCCCGGAGCTTGGCCTCGAGATCGCGCGAGTCGTAGCGGCGCACGTGGTGGGCGTACTCGTCGGCCGGGCCCCACAGCAGCATGTGCTGAGGCACCGTCAGCACGACCACCCCACCCGGCTTGAGGGCCTGGTGGATCTGGGCTAAGGAGGCCTCGTCCTCGGCGATGTGCTCGAGCACGTCGTAGGCGCCCACCACGTCGAACTCGCCCTCGTAGGGCAGGTCACGGGCGTCCAGTTGGCGCAGCTCGGCCCGCTCGACGCGCTCGCGGGTGCGATCGAGGCCCGAGGCCAGCGCCTCGCTGCCGACGATCGACCAGGCCGGGAAGCGGCGCTCGATCGCCGAGAGCACGAAGCCCGTCCCGCAGCCGAGCTCCAGATAGCGCGCGTCCTCGCGGGGCACGTAAGTCTCCATCACCCAGACGAGCAGCCGGTTGCGCGCGCGGAACCAGAAGCTGCCGCCCTCGAGCTCGAAGAGGGCCTCGTGGGAGGCCTCCTTGAAGTTGATGGGGGTGGGCGAGTGGGCCATGGGCATGCCTCTGCTAGCGGTAGACGTAGGTGGTGTAGTCATAGAGCCCGTAGTCGCTGCGAATGACGAACCGGCGCGAGACATGGGCCTTCAAGAAGGCGGCGAGCGTGTCGAAGGGCAGGTGGAACAGGTCGTCGCGCTCCCAGTCGACGTGCTTGGTCATGGCGTTGAAGGCCAGGCCCACGCGGGCGTGGGGGAAGAGCTTGGCGACGAGCGTGGTGAAAAAGGCCTCCATCTGCGCATGAGTCATGCCGGTGCGGTTGGTGAAGACCCCGTTCATCACCACGTAGTCGAAGGCCGGCAGGTCGGCATCGGGGCGCAAGAAGTCCATGCACATGTACGCGTTGCCGGGGTATTTGGCCTGCGACAGCGCGATGAACTTCTCCGAGATGTCGAGGCCGGTGTAGTCGATGTCGTCGCGGCCGCGCGCGTGCAAGTACTCGTAGAAGTGCGAGGCGCCGCAGCCGAAGTCCAACACCGACAACCGCCGGCCGTCGGCCGGGCGGATCATGTCGAGCATGACCTCGTGGCGCGTCTCGGCGTCTTCGGGGCGGGACCAGTTCACGCCCAGGTGGCTGTCGCCGTGGGCGTCGAGGCAGGCCTCGTAGTGGCTCTTGAGGGCGTGGTGGACAGGCTCGGTCACGCGACGCGCTCCTTCGTCAGGTGGGCCTCGAGGCGCTCGACCACATGGTCGAGCCCCGCGCCCAATCCGAGCCAGAGCGGCAGCCGAAGCAACCGATCGCCGGCCATCCGGGTGGCGTCCATGGGGCCGTGGGCGCGGCCGAAGTGCTGGCCGGCGGGCGCGCTGTGCAGCGGCACGTAGTGGAAGACGGCGTTGACCCCTTCGGCGTTGAGGGCCTCGAGCACGCGGTCGCGGGTCTCGCCGTCGGGCAGGATCACCTGGTACATGTGCGCGTTGTGGCGGGCCTCGGCGGGCACGCGGGGCCGGCGCAGGAGGCCCTTGGCCTCGAGCGGGGCCAACGCCTCGTGGTAGCGGTCCCACAGCGCGAGGCGATCGGCGGTGATGGCGTCCGCCTGCTCGAGCTGCGCCCACAAGAAGGCGGCGAGGATGTCGCTCGGCAAAAAGGAGCTGCCGACGTCGACCCAGGTGTACTTGTCGACCTGGCCGCGCAGGAACTGGGAGCGGTTGGTGCCCTTCTCGCGGATGATCTCGGCGCGCTCGACCATGGCCGGGTCGTTGACGATCAGCGCGCCGCCCTCCCCGGAGATGACGTTTTTCGTCTCGTGGAAGCTGAAGGCGGCCATGTGGCCGAAGCTGCCCAGGGGGCGGCCCTTCCAGTCGGCCATGAGCGCCTGGGCGGCGTCCTCGATCACGATCAGGCCGTGGCGCTCGGCGATGGCCATGATCGCGTCCATGTCGCAGCCGACCCCAGCGTAGTGCACCGGCACGATCGCCTTGGTCCTGGGCGTGATGGCCGCCTCGATCAGGCGCTCGTCCAGGTTGAAGGTGTCCTCGCGCACGTCGACGAAGACGGGCGTGGCCCCGCGCAGCACGAAGGCGTTGGCCGTCGAGACGAAGGTGTACGACGGCATGATCACCTCGTCGCCGGGGCCGATGTCGGCGAGCACCGCCGCCATCTCGAGGCCCGCGGTGCAGGAGTGGACCAGGAGCGCTTTGGGGGCGCCGAGGCGCTCTTCCAGCCAGGCCTGGCAGCGCTTGGAGAACGCCCCGTTGCCCGAGAGGTGAGCCTGGTCGATCGCCGCCTGGATGTAGCCGTGCTCGCGGCCGGTGACGTAGGGACGGTTGAAGGGAATTTTCACAGCTAACACCTCACCACTTCTGGCTCGAGATCACCACGCCCAGGATCAAAAAGGCCAGGCCCACCCACTTGGCGAGCGTGACCGGCTCGTAGAAGAGCACGGCGCTCGCCAGGAGCACGGCGACGAACGACAGGCTGGTGAACGGGTAGGCGACGTTGAGCGGGAACTTGGTCAGGGCCGCCATCCAGCAGAACGAGGCCAAAAAGGCGGCGAAGAAGCCGGACAGCACCCATGGGTTGAGCAGCATGCCGAGCATGAAGCCGAGCTTGCCTTCGACGCCCGGCGGCATCGCCCCGACCTTGGAGACTTGCCATTTGACGACGATCTGGCCGTAGACGGTCAGGGCGATCGTCATGAAGATGTAGCCGTACCCGACGTACGGACGCAACAATTCCATCGAGGACCTTCTAGCTGCTCGGGTTGGCCGAGACGAGCCCGGCGGGAGCGGCATGCGCCGCCGGCACGACTCGTTCCAGCTCGCGCCAACCCCAGATATGATCGGCTGCTTGTGGGCCGACCTGAAACAACAAATCGAGAATCGAGACCCCATGGCTGAAAGGCGCCCCGGCCTGCAGGTACTCGGGGTAGCCGGCGTAGCTCTTGTAGTAGAGCGCGAGGCCGGCGGCCGTGAAGCCGGAAGGCTCGATGTAATCCCTCGCCGCCGGCCCCGAGACGTAGGCCGTGGCGCCGACTTTTCGGCAGACGTCGATCAAGCGGTCTTGCTTCTTGCCCTGGGCGCCCAGGGCCGCCGAGTCGACGAAGCGGGTGGTGATGCCGAGCAGCTCGCTGGCGATGCGCGTGATCAGGGTCTGGTTGAGCTCGCTGAGGCGCTCCCAGCGGCGGCCCAGGTACAGATCCTCGAAAAAGGCGCGGTAGCGCTCGAAATAGGGGGCCTTGCCGTAGTAGTAGGCGATCGACTTCCAGTGCTTGGCGGCGAAGCCGGGGTCGGCGATGGTGACCTCGCGGATGGTCTTGTCGCGGCTGTCGGCCCCCACCGGCACCGTCAGCCACTGCTCGCCGTCGTGGCCCTTGATCTTGTTGCGGTTGCGCCAGTCCCGCACGGTGTACTGCACGTCGTCGTAGAAGACGAACAGATCCACGTCGTGGATGATGTCGAAGTAGCCCTTCCAGGGGATGTAGTTGGATTGGATGACCGCGACCTTCATGGTGGCTCGCTTCCTTGTCACGACGGGGTTTCACCTTCATGATACCCGACGCGATGCGGGAAGAATCATCGCCGAGTGGCCCCCTCAGTCGTCGGCCACCTGGGCGAGCACCTCGTCGGTCTGTCTCAGCCGGTCTTCGCCGAAGGCCTGGCCCGGCGGCAGATTGAAATTGGGCCAGTGTCGGTACGCCTCGAGTTCTTGCGGCGTGACCGCGATCGAGAAACTGGCGGTCGGCCGGGCCTTGGACCAGCGCGGCGGCGTCGTGTCGAAGCGCATCCGCCGGACGTAGAGGTGCGCCCGATAGAACCGGGTGCGCGCCGTGCCGGTCACGACGGCGTCGAGCGTCGCGATGCGGCGCCCGAACTCGAGCGTGAGGGGCGCCGGGCGCGTGGGGTCGCTCTCGACGAACTTGGCCGCCCATGGCGCGCGCTGCCACCTCAGCGAGTGGTTGAAGTAGACCAGGTCGTTGCGCAGGTAATCGAGGCGGCCGCCATGGAGGTCCTGCCAGGGCACGACGCGCAGGTGCCGGCCGGCCGCGTCCACCTCCTGCAAGACGAGGTGGCTGTTGCTCATGTTGAGGTCGTCTCGGTTGAAAACGTTGACCCGGCGTTGCTGGAACACGCGAAACAGCGGCAGCCAGGCCTGACGGATGAGCTCGACGCGGCCGGTGTAGCGCTCAGGCACGAGCGGCCCGGCCAGCACGATCTGAAAGACCATCGAGAAGCAGCCGGCCACGAGCACCGCCAACGTCCCGTAGGTGGTGAGGGCCCATGACGGCCGGGGCCACTCGGGGACGGGCCGCACCGGCCGCTCCGGCCCAGCGGGAAGCTTGCCGGCGAGCCAACCCGCCGCCGCCGGGCCGAACAGCAGCAGCCAGAGCAGCAGCTCGAACAGCGGCAGGTACTGCAGGTTCATCAGCACGAGCGAGAGGCTGAAGAAGCCCAGGCCTTGCAGCACGACGAAGACGCGCCCCCACCGCGCGTACATGAGCGGAAGGAGCAGCAGCTCCCAAACGGCCTGGACGCCGAGCCCCACCCGGCACAGCAGCATGAACAGGGCGGGCTGCTGCTGCTGGAAGGCGCGGGTCAGCGCGTAGTGATCGCTGATGTAGGGGGCGGTGAGCGCGAACTGAAGCACGTGCCCCTCGAGCCAGAACGTGTCGTGGAGGTGGAAGAGCATGGCCGTGACGCAATTGCCCCAGAACAAGACCACCACCAAAAAGCGGGCCTTGGCCACATGCCGCCGGTCACCGGACTCGCCGAACACGTACAGGCGCCCGAGCCAGCGCCCGGCGCGCGTCCGCAACAGGTGGGCATCCAGGCTGTGCGTCCGGCCGGCCCCGAGCAGCAGCAAGCCCCACAGGAGGGTCCCCGTCACCATCGTGCCCAGGTTGAACACGAGGGGCCAGAAGGCGAAGTAAAGCAACAGCCCGGCGATGGCGAGGGGGGTGAACAGGCCCACCGTCATCAGACCGGCCCCCAGCGCGACCAAGCAAGAGACCAACCGGACCATGGGGCCGTCGCCGCTCACCGCGGCCAGGCCGAGGATATCCACCATGCGGTGGAGCAGGAGCAGGCCGGCGAGGATGCGAACGAGGGCCACCACGGCCGTCAGGTGCCGCGATGCGTTGTCGCCGAGGGCGAAGGGGGCCAACAGTCGGTGGCCGAATGCGCGAAGCGCAGCGAGGTGGTCTGGCACGGGCCCGCCTTTCAGGACATGAATTCGGCCAGCAGAGGTTCACGAGGTGCCAAGCTGAGATATGCCACAGGTTCCGAGGTCTCCCCGTGGGCACGTGGCTTGCCGATGGGGGCATGCATGTTCATCGGCAAATCCGATTCGCCTCTTCAGCCAATCTTCAGCTAATGTGATTCATAAGCATTTCAGATGGGTCCGTGCCCGCGCTTTCACGGACAGGCGGGGTATATGATTCCCAGCACTAGCAGGAGCCGCGCCCATGCGCCTTCCTTTGGGGCTCGAGTGGCCCCGTCTCGCATTTGCCGTGATCGGCTTTCTTCCCATCACCGCCCTGGCCGTGGCTCTGTTCGGCTGGGTGCCTTTGCACGTGACGGCGAAGGCGCTGGTGCTGCCCTCGATTCCGTTGGCTTTGGGGCTGGCCTGGCGCTATCCCGGCTGGGGGCGTATCGCGCTCATGGGCTTTTTGGCCGGGGTGGTCGCCACGGCGGCCTACGACGCCACCCGGCTGGCGATGGTCTGGCTCGGGCTGTGGCCGGACTTCATTCCGGCGATCGGCCAGATGGCCGCCCTGGACGACGCCGCCCACCCCATCTGGGGGTATTTGTGGCGCTTCGTCGGCAACGGCGGGGGCATGGGGCTGACCTTCGCCATGCTGACCCACGGTGGGCTCAAGCTGGGCCGGCCGGGCACCCGGCTCGGCATGGCCTACGGGGCCGCGATTTGCTGCTGCTTGTGGGGCACGCTGGTGTTCGCGCCGGGCGCCCAGGACAAGTTGTTTCCGCTGAATTTGCTCACCGCGGCCTTCTCGATGCTCGGCCACCTGGACTTCGGTGCGGTGTTGGGCTTCTTGACGCGCCAGTGGCTGGGCGCCCCCGAGGGCACGGCCGAGCGCCTGGTGCCCCAGGCCGCCGGGGCCCGCGAGGCCGACGCCGAAGCGCTGCCCTGAGCCCGGTTGTTTTTCCCCGACTGCGCGCGTGCTAGGCTCGCCGTGGGCACGATCCGTCTGTCGGAAAGGGGAAACGCCATGCGCCTGCCGCTCACCGTCGCCGTTCTGGCCGCCTTGACCTTCGCCACGCCGGCCTGGGCCGTCGTCGAGGACACCGCGGGCGCCTTCGGCCCGTCCCAGGCCCAGGCCCTCGAGCGCCGGCTCGCTCAGCTCGGCCCTCATCGCTTCGACGTGCTGGTCACCGAGACCGCTCCCGGCGGCACCGTCGCCGAGGCCGAGCGGCTCTTCGCCGAGCGCAACCTGGGCCCGCGCGACGGCGCGATCGTGGTGTCTCTCTCCACCCGCCAGGTCGGCGTGCACCTCGGCGACGGCTTCGCCGAGCGTGGCGTGGGCACCGGCGTCATCCAGCGGACGATCGCCTCGCGCTTCGCGCCCCTGGCCCGCCAGGGCGACCTCTCGGGCGGCATCGCGGCGCTGGCGTCGGGGCTGGTGGCCGCGGGCGCCCAGGGCGGCGCGCCGGTGGCGGGGGCCCCCGGCCGTCAGGCGCCCGAGTCGCCCGGCTTCCCGTGGTGGCTCGTGGCC
>RCUQ01000438.1_pt1 | contig 18846 bp, 15 predicted proteins | sample 2166351 | NCBI WGS metagenome assembly RCUQ01 (sample SAMN09932597, study PRJNA488358) | compost metagenome | feature: garden; material: soil; isolation source: compost soil in acetonitrile-enriched culture | place: Germany: Experimental Botanical Garden Goettingen | collected 2016-01-27
CCGGCCAGCGTCGTGTGCGCCGTGCGCCGCAAGTGTCCTATGACGGCCCGGGTACCGCAGCCGATGGCCTGCGTACCTCCGACAACCTGGACATGTACAACGGTGCACCGGATCGTTACGACTGGAAGCTCGAAGGCAAGAAAGAGATGTACATCGGCTCCGATGCCTACAAGCTCGACGATCCGAAGCTCAAGTACGCCGACATCATCAAGGCCGGTCACATCAACCAGGACCTGGCTCGTTACGAGTTGCGTCGTGTGTGGCATGTAGTTGCCACCCTGAAGGAAGGTCAGCGTCACATCTACGCCAAGCGTGACTTCTACATTGACGAAGACACCTGGCAAGCAGCGGTCATCGACCATTACGACGGTCGCGGTCAACTGTGGCGCGTCGCCGAGGCCCATGCCGAGAACTACTACGACAAGCAAGTGCCGTGGTATGCCCTTGAAACCCTGTACGACCTGCAATCGGGTCGTTACCTGGCGCTGGGCATGAAGAACGAAGAGAAGTCGGCGTATGACTTCGGCTTCACTGCCACTACCAGCGACTTCACCCCGGCGGCGTTGCGTCAGGATGGTGTTCGCTAACGGCGACTGAGCAGAGCTGCATCCTCTGGAAACGCCCCGACTGGTTCGGGGCGTTTTTTTGTTCGTAGACTTTTTGTAGCCATTTGTAGCAATAACCTTCATTCCCTCTTCGTTTACAGCTAGTCTGCGGACATCTGCAACGCCGCCACCCGCAATTCAAACAAGAGCCGGCCATGACTGATCTGTCCCCACCCCCAGGTCCTGCAAGCGTCGCTGTCGCCGCGCTGGACGGGCGTTTTTTCCGACCGCCATTGCCCGACGGCCATGTGCTGCGGCCGCGTCTCTGCGAGCGCCTGAGTGCGGGGCTCGGTGGTCGGTTGCTGTTGGTCAGCGCACCGGCGGGGTTCGGCAAAAGTTCATTGGCGGTGGAGTTCTGTCAGGCGCTACCGGCGCATTGGCAAAGCCTGTGGCTGGGATTGAGTCCACGGGACAGTGACCCGGGTCGATTCCTCGAGCGGTTGCTCGAAGGCCTTCAAGACTTTTATCCGCAACTGGGCAGGCAGTCCCTCGGCTTGCTGAAAATGCGTCAGCGGCATCAGCCGTTCGCCTTCGAAGAGTGGCTGGATGGCCTGCTCGACGAACTGGCCGTACACCTCTCGACAGCGACGCCGCTGTTGCTCGTGCTCGATGACTATCATCTGGCCCAGGGACCGGTTCTTGATCGCTGCCTGCAGTTTTTCCTCAACCACCTTCCCGATGGTTTGCTGGTGATGGTCACCAGTCGCCAGCGTCCTGACTGGCATCTGGCGCGGCTGCGCCTGTCACGGCAACTGCTTGAGTTGCATGAACAGGACTTGCGCCTGACCCACGATGAAGCCTTGAGCCTGCTCGATCGGCACAGTAGTTCCTTGCGCGGTGAAGCGCTGGAGAACCTGATCCAACGCAGTGAAGGCTGGGTAGCCGGTTTGCGTTTCTGGTTGCTGGCGGCGTCCGAAGCGGGTGCGCAAGGTGCGTTGCCCCAGGCGCTTCACGGCGGGGAAGGGCTGATCCGCGATTATTTGCTGGAAGAGGTGATCGATTGCCTGCCCGCCGAGGTGCAGGCATTCCTTTATGACACCGCGCCCCAGGAACGTTTTTGCAGCGAGTTGTGCGACGCTGTTCGTGATGCCCATGACAGTGCCGAGATCCTGCGCTTTCTGGCTTCCCACCAGGTGTTCCTGGTGCCGCTGGACGAACATGGCCACTGGTATCGCTACCATCATCTTTTTTCCGATTTGCTGCGCACGCGACCTGGCGCGCAGTCGATGGTCCCGGCCGCCAGTCTGCACCTGCGTGCCTGCCGTTGGTTCAATGCCCAGGGGCTGCTCGACGAAGCGGTGGAGCAGGCGTTGCGTGCCGGGCATCTGGATGTCGCGGCGAACCTGGTGCAGAACCTTTCCGAAGAACAACTGCTGGCCGAACAGAATGTCGGCATGTTGCTGCGTTGGAAAATGGACTTGCCCGACAGCCTGCTGATCAGCACGCCACGGCTGATCGTGCTCTACAGCTGGGCGCTGGGCCTGGCAAGTCAACTGGACGCCGCCGAGGAGCTGGCCAGTCATTTGAGTCGCTTCCTGCCGGCCCCTTCAGCCACGGCGCAAAAATCGATGCTGGCGCAATGGCTGGCCTTGAGCGGGATCATCGCTCGCGGGCGCGGCAATCGTGAACTCACGCTGCGCTATTGCACCGAAGCGCTGGAGAGTCTTCCAGGCAAACGTTACGGCCAGCGATTGATGTGCCTCTCGACCCTTTCCAACCTGGCCATTGCCGATGGCGATTTATGGCGTGCGCGCGGGTTGAATCGTGACTCCCTGGAGCTGGCGCAACGGGTCGGCAATCCGTTGTTCGAAGCGCTGGCGCATTACGACCGTGCCCGAGTGTTGCAAGCCCGGGGCGAAATCCTGCGTTCGCTGGATGAGGTCCGCCAGGGCCTGCAACGCCTGCAAGGGCTGTCACCGCAGCGACTCTATGCCGTACGCGCGCGGCTGACGTTGTACGAAGGTTTCCTGCTGGCGCTGCGTTTGCAACCGCAAGCGGCGCGCCTTCGTTTGCAGGCCGGCTTGAGTGAAGCGCGCGCCTGTCGCGACATCAGCGTGTTGATCGGGCACTGCGTGATTGCCCGGCTTGAAGGCAGCAGCGGTGAATTCGCCAAGGCCTTCGCCGAACTTGCCGAAGCCGAGCGGCTGATGCATATCTGGGACGTGCCGCCGATTTACTACCTGGCGATGATCACTCTGGTCAAATGTGAACTGTGGCTGGCCCAGGGACGCATCGATCTGGCCGAAGCCTGGCTCGCGCGACTCGGGCAGACCTATAACGGCGAACACCCGGCAGCACCACCGGAATTCCATCCGCAACTGCCGCTGCACATCGAACTGCAACAAGCCTTGCTGGAAGTCATCCAGGGGCAACCCATGCTGGCCGAAGGGCGTTTGAATGCACTGCTCGAACACGGTCAGCAAAGCGGTCGACAAATGCTCAGCGCAATGGCACTGACGCAAAAAGTCTCGCTGTTGCTCGGCACAGGGCGCGAGCCTGAGGCGCGCAAGGCGCTGAGTCAGGCAATGGATGCCGCTGGTGGCGGTGTGCTGCAGCCGTTTGATAGCTTGCTGACAGAGCATCCGGACTGGCTGCGCGGACAGCTACAACTCAACGCGCCGACACCTGTTTCCCAGGACCTTGCGGCAAGACTGCCGACAGTGCCTGCCCGTGCGGCACTGGATTGCGCTCCTGCGGAGCAGCTCAGTACCCGGGAACTGGCGGTTCTGCGACTGATCGCCCAGGGTTGCTCGAACCAGGAAATCAGCGATCAGCTGTTCATTTCCCTGCACACGGTCAAGACCCACGCCAGCCATATCAACAGTAAGCTTGGGGTTGAACGGCGTACGCAGGCGGTGGCGAGGGCGAAGGCGTTGGGAGTGTTGGGTTAAGGAATTTTCACGTTACACGCCGCGCCAGATGACTGAATACTCAATTGTGCGAAAATCGCCCATCCCCGTTTATCGAGCAGGCAAGTGATGTCCCAGCAACCCACCCTCATCCGCGAAACCTTCCCCGTCGGCCCGTTGCAGTGCAACTGCACGATCATTGGCGATCCGGTCACGAAAAAGGCCATCGTCGTCGATCCGGGTGGCAATCATGAACTGATCCTCGCTCGCCTCGATGCCCTCGGTTTGAAAGTGGTCAGCATCATCCACACCCACGCGCACCTCGATCACTTCCTGGCCTCCGGTCAGTTGAAGGAGAAAACCGGTGCCACGCTCCACTTGCACAAGGAGGATCAATTCCTCTGGGACAATCTGGAGATGCAGTGCCAGATGTTCGGGGTTCCCTACACGCCGGTGCCATCGCCGGATCGTTGGCTGGCCGATGATGAAGAACTGGCCTGCGGCTGCGGTGTGGCGCTGCACACGCCGGGTCATACGCCGGGGTCGATGAGCTTCTGGTTTGCCGACGCCAAGCTGCTGATCGCCGGAGATACGCTGTTCAAGCGCGGGGTAGGGCGCACGGATTTGTGGGGTGGCGATCAAGCGACGATCGTGCGTTCGATCAAGCAACGCCTGTATACCCTCGATGAAGAGGCGATCGTCGTGGCCGGGCATGGTCCCGATACGCGTCTGGGCGATGAAATGCGCGAAAACCCGTTTGTTCGGGCCTGAATTGTAACGGGCGGAATTTTTGTCCCGGGAAGTAATCCAACGCCCGCAAAGGTTCGATGCTTACGTCCGTTGCACCACAGAATGCAAAAAAGTAGGAGCTCTTCATGTTCACCACGCGTCGTTTGATGATTGTCGCTACCGCAGTGGCCGTATTGTCCGGCTGTGCCTCGCCTAACCCTTATGACAATCAGGGTCAGGCTGACAGCGGTTCCCAAGGCATGAGCAAGACCGCGAAGTACGGTGGCCTCGGGGCATTGGCCGGTGCGTTGGCCGGCGCCGCGATCGACCACAACAACCGTGGCAAGGGCGCGCTGATCGGCGCCGCTGTGGTGGGTGCTTCCGCTGCCGGTTACGGCTACTACGCCGACCAGCAAGAGAAAAAACTGCGGGCCAGCATGGCCAACACCGGTGTCGAAGTGCAGCGTCAGGGCGATCAGATCAAACTGATCATGCCGGGTAACATCACGTTCGCCACCGATTCGGCGAACATCGCTTCGAGCTTCTACCAGCCGCTGAACAACCTGGCCGGTTCGCTGAAAGAGTTCAACCAGAACCAGATCGAGATCGTCGGCTACACCGACAGCACCGGCAGCCGTCAGCACAACATGGACCTGTCCCAGCGCCGCGCTCAAAGCGTTGCGACTTACCTGACCTCGCAAGGCGTCAGCGGCACCAACCTCAGCGCCCGTGGCGCCGGCCCGGATAATCCGGTTGCCAGCAACGGCGACGTCAATGGCCGCGCGCAGAACCGCCGTGTAGAGGTCAACCTCAAGGCGATTCCTGGCCAGCAGTATGGCGGCCAGCAACAGCCGGGCACTGTTCAGCAGTATCCATAACACCAGCGACATAAACCCTGTGGGAGCGAGCTTGCTCGCGATGGCGGCCGGTCAGTCAACATCAATGTTGAATGTGACTGCCCCATCGCGAGCAGGCTCGCTCCCACATTTGTTTCAGGGGTTACTCCGGTTAGTTGGCTTCCTTCACCGCACTGAGAAACGCGCACGTCCGCTCCTGCTGCGGATGTTCGAAGATCTGCGCAGGCGTGCCTTGTTCGTGGATCTGGCCCTTATAGAAGAAGCACACGCGATCAGCGAACTCCCGGGCGAAGCCCATCTGGTGGGTGACCATCAGCATGGTCAGGTTATGTTCGGCGCCGAGCTTGCGGATCACGTTGAGCACTTCACCGCACAGTTCCGGGTCCAGCGCCGAGGTCACTTCGTCAAACAGCATGACTTTCGGCCGCATGGCCAAGGCGCGAGCGATCGCCACCCGTTGCTGCTGGCCACCGGACAGCTGCGAAGGGTAGTGCCCTAGCTTGCTGCCCAGCCCCACCAGTTCCAGCAGATCCGCCGCACGCTCCCGTGCTTCGGCGGGTTTCATCCCCAATACCTGCACCGGCGCCTCGATGACGTTCTGCAACGCGGTCATGTGCGGGAACAGGTTGAAGCTCTGGAATACCATGCCGATCTTGCCGCGCACACGGCGGATGTGCCGGTCATTGGCCGGTACCAGCACGCCGTTGCGATTGGGCATGTGCGTCAGCAAATCGTCTTCGATGCGGATCAATCCGTCATCGATGCCTTCGAGGGTCATCAATACCCGCAACAGCGTGGATTTCCCAGAGCCGCTGGGGCCGATGATCGCGACTTTCTCGCCCGGCGTAACGTCCAGGTTCAAGTGATCGAGCACCGTGAAATTGCCATAGCTTTTGGTGACGTCCTGGAAGCTGACAATCGGCTTGACCGCTTTCGGTTGATGCATGGCCGTGGCCTCTTGCGGATGCAGCGGCGTCAGGTTGCCGCGCCGGGAAAGGTCGTTGGAAGTCGAGAGTGGAGAAGTCATTAGCGAAGCTCCAGGCGCAATTCGAGGCGCCGTACCAGATAAGCCAGGGCGATGCTCAGGGCGAGGAAAAACAGACCGACCATGGTGATCGGCTCCAGGTAGCGGAAATTCTCGGAACCGATGTTCTTGGCCTGCTGCATGATTTCAACCACGGTAATGGCCGACAGCACCGGCGTGTCCTTGAGCATCGCCACCAGGTAGTTGCCCAGCGGCGGCAGGATCGGCCGCAAAGCCTGGGGCAGGATGATGTTGCGGTAGGCGCTGTAGGGCGCGATGTTCAGCGCGGTCACCGCTTCCCATTGCGCACGCGGCACGGCATCGAGCCCACCGCGATAGACCTCGGCGATGTAGCAGGCGTAGTGCACGCCGATGCCGATGACCCCCACCTGCATGGCCGTCATGCTCACCCCGTAGTTGGGAAGCACGTAGTAGAGGAAATACACCTGGATCAGCAGCGGTGTGCTGCGGATGAATTCGATCATCCCGGCGATCGGCCACGACAACCAGTACAGGCGGCTTCGTCGGCCGATGGCGAGGAACAGCCCCAGCACGATGGCGATCAGGAAGCCGATCAGGGTAATGCCCACGGTGTTGAGCGAAGCGCGCAGCAAATCGGGGAGGATCTGCCAGGCGTATGTCCAGTCAAACAGGGTCATGACAGACCTCCACGCATCCGGCCCCGCGCCAGGCGACGTTCAATGCTGCGCATGCCGAGGTTGATCGCTTGCGCCAAGATGAAATACATCACCAGCGCCAGGCTGAAAATTTCTAACGTCTGGAACGTGGCCTGATCCAGTTGCCGAGCGCGGAAGCTCAGGTCGGACAAGGTGATCAGCGACACCAGCGAAGTGTTTTTCAGCAATTCGATCAGCAGGTTGGTGCCCGGCGGGATGGCGGCGAGCAAGGCCTGGGGCAGGATGATCCGCCGAAGGCGCTTGTAGCCGCTGAAGTTCAGCGCGGTCGCCGCTTCATACTGACCCTTGGCCACGGAGCTGATCGCACCGCGCATCACCTCGGCGCCATAAGCGCCGATGTGCAAGCCGAGGCCGACGATGGCCACGCTGTAGGGGCTCAGTTCCAGATTGAACGGTGGCAGCGGCAACACGAAAAACAGCCAGAACAGCTGCACCAGCAACGACGTGCCGCGAAACACTTCAATGTAGGCGACCGAGAACCAGCTCAGCAGCCGCCACGGCGACATGCGCCCCAGCGCCGCCAGAATGGCCGCGACAATCGCCAGGATCGAGCCGAAGAAGGTCACCTGGAGCGTGACCCAGGCGCCTTGTATCAAGAGCGGAAGTAATTCACCCATTGTTCACACCTGCGTGGTTCAACATCCGGAGTCAGCAGGGATAGGCATCGCGCCAATGCGCCATGCCTGTCTCGACTATTGAGCGCAGAGCTCGGCAGCCGTTTTGCTGGTCACGTTGGATTTATCGAAGCCGAACGGTGCGACCGTCTTGAGATGGTCTTCAGAGCCCAACCACTTTTTCAGTTCGGCGTTGACCGCGTCACGCAGGTCCTTGTCTTCCGGGCGGAAGGCGAGGGCGCCGTAACCGGTATGCGACGGGTCATCCTTGAATTCGGTGACCGCTTCGACCTTTTCACCGCCCTTGGCGGCCAGGCCTTTCATGGTCAGTTGGGTGCCCACGGCGGCATCGGCGCGACCGGCGCGCACGGCTTGCAACTGGGCGGTGGTGTCCGGCACCTGGAGGATTTGCGCATCCTTCACGCCGGAATCCCGCGCATATTTCAGGTTGACCGTGCCGGCCATGATCGCCAGTTTCACATCCGGGTTCTTGGCGATGTCTTCATAGCTGTGCAGATTCTTCGGGTTGCCTTTGGCGGTCAGCAGAGCGTCGGGCAACTGGTATTGCGGATCGGTGAAGATGACCTGTTTGCAGCGTTCCGGCGTGATGTACATGCCTGCGGCGATCACGTCGAAGCGCCCGGCGCGCAGGCCCGGAATCAGCGAGCCCCACTCGGTCAACACGCCATCGACTTGCTTGATGCCCATTTTCGCGAAGATGACTTTGGCGATTTCCGGCGATTCACCGGTGACCCGGCCATCGGTCTCGGTAAAGGCGAACGGGGTTTCGTTGGCGTAGCCGATACGGATGCTGCTGTTTTTGGTGATGGTTTCCAGCGTCGTGGCGGCGTGGGCGCTGGCGGCCAGACCGAACATCGCACAAGCCACGAACAGGTGACGCAACACATTGGAACTGCGGGGAAGGGAATTGCTCATCGATAAAATCTCCTGTTTCTTGTGGACCCGTCGTTGACGGCTCTGTGGTAGGAGGCAGTGTGACAAGAGCAAAGCGTACGAGAGCCGTTGTCCTGTTGAGCCGAAGCTTTGGGGCACAGTTCCGGTACAGATCGATTGGTTGTTATTGGCGGCAGGTTCAGCAGCCTGTGCATCGACCTTGGACCGAGCATACAAAAGCCCTGCGCCACATTGCATTGCACTAGGACAATTGCTTTGCATGGTTTCTCGCGGGATGCTGTCGGCACTGGCTAATACGTGGGTTCGGCGCCGATGGACAAGTGGAAGGCAGCATTGGAAATCGCTCGCAGCGGCGAGTCGAAATACAAGATCCTGGTGCAGGCGATTGCCGACGACATCGAGCAGGGTGTGCTGGTCAACGATCAGCGCTTGCCGCCGCAGCGACAGGTTGCCGACGCGGTGGGCATCAGCGTGCAAACGGTCACCAATGCCTATAAGGAACTGGAGCGTCAGGGCCTGGTGCGTTGCGAAGTAGGGCGCGGCAGTTTCGTGTCGCGGCGCATGAGCGATCGGGTCGCCACTTATATTCTCGACAGTCCCGAACGCGCATTGGTGGATTTTTCCATCACGCGGATCATGCACACCCGCGAGCACGACCAGTTCTGGCGCGAGACCTGCCGCGAACTCAGCACTGAAGAAGATCAGCCGTGGATTCACGCGTTTCGCCCCATCGCCGGTTTCGAATCGCACCGTGAAGCAGCGATGCACTGGATCGGGCGTCAGGGCTTGCGGGTCGAACGCGACGACATTTTGATCACCAACGGCGCGGCCCACGGGATTTTCCTGGCCCTGGCCTCGTTGGCCGGGCCTGATGATGTGGTGCTCTGCGAAGGCATCACCGACCATGGCGTGATCGGCAATTCCCAGGTGTTGGGCTTTACCCTCAAAGGCCTGGAAATGGATCGCTACGGCATTGATCCGGAGCATTTCGAGGACATGTGCAGCAATGAACGCATCACCGCGCTGGTCTGCACACCGAACCTGAACAACCCGACCACCAGCCTGATGCCGGACAACCGCCGGCGTGAAATAGCCGAAATTGCCCGGCGCTTCGGCGTGCACATTATCGAGGACGACGTCTACGGACCGCTGCTCGATGAGCGTCGCGCGCCGCCGATCAGCCATTACTTGCCGGAACTGTCGTTCTATTGCACCAGCATGACCAAGTCGGTGCTCACCGGTTTGCGCATCGGTTATCTGGTGATGCCCAAACGTCTGGCGTTGCGTACCGAAAGCATTTTGCGGGTCAACAGCTGGATGGCCACGCCAATGGTTTCGGAAATCGCCGCGCGCTGGATTCGCGACGGGCGCGCCGACACGTTGGTGGGTTTGCAGCGCAAATTATTGGGCGGGCGTCAGGCGATGGTCACCGAATACCTCGGCGAATACCTGCTCGGCCAGCACCCGCATGCCTTGAATGCCTGGATCGGAATTCCGCCGCACTGGGAGCTCGACAGCTTGGTGCGTGCGCTGCGTCACAAGCATATTGCGGTCACATCGCCCGACCCGTTCACCGTGCGCGGCACGCCCCGGCCACGGGCGGTACGGGTGTGCGTCGGCGCCGAATGCAGCGACGACGAGATGCGCGATGCGTTGATGGGCATGCGTGAAATCTTCGGCCAGTACCCGCAAATCCACGACTTTTGAGTGGAAAAAAGACGCCGAAAATTTTCTCGACTAAATTGCCCTAGTACATTCAGCGCGACAATCCAGCCCTCTTAGACTGCGCCCAATACCTCTTGGGGATGCGGTCATGTCAGCGCTACAGCTCAACGATATTTACCTCGCACGCCAGCGCGTCGCAGCGCTGGTCCGGTGTACGCCCATGGAGCATTCGCCCAGTCTGTCGCGGCATGTGGGCGTGCCGGTTTACCTCAAGCTCGAATCCCAGCAGATCACCGGCAGCTTCAAGTTGCGTGGCGCGAGCAATGCCGTGGCGCAGCTCAGTGCCGAGCAAAAGGCGTGTGGCGTCGTCGCCGCATCGACCGGCAATCATGGGCGGGCGCTCGCTTACGCCGCATCGCGGCAAGGTGTGAAGGCGACGATTTGCCTGTCGCATCTGGTGCCGGGAAACAAAGTCCAGGCCATCCGGGATCTCGGCGCCGAAGTCCGCATCGTCGGCCAGTCCCAGGATGACGCCCAGCGCGAGGCCGAGCGGATTGCCCATGAGCAGGGTGCGACGCTGCTGCGGCCGTTCGACCATCCGGCAATCATCGCTGGGCAGGGCACGCTGGGGCTGGAAATCCTTGAACAGCAACCGGACGTCTCTCAAGTCCTGATTCCATTGTCCGGCGGAGGGCTGTTCGCCGGCGTGGCACTGGCGCTGAAAAGTGCCAACCCGCAGATCGTCACCCACGGCATCAGCATGCAACGCGGCGCGGCCATGCACGCCAGCCTCGCGGCCGGGCATCCGGTGGCAGTCGAAGAGCTGCCGACCCTCGCCGACTCGCTCGGCGGCGGCATCGGCCTCGACAACCGCTTCACCTTTGCCATGACCCGCGACACCTGCGATCACCTGCACCTGCTCAGCGAAGCCTCCATCGCCAATGCGATTCGCCACGCCTACCGCGAAGAATGCCTGGTGCTGGAAGGCGCGGCGGCGGTGGGCATTGCCGCGTTGCTCGAAGGCTTGATCGAACCGCGCGGGCCGGTCGTGGTGGTGGTCAGCGGACGCAACGTCGATATCGATCAGCACCTGCGCGTGCTGAACGGCGCCGATGCCTGAATTCCAACAATAACGATTCAATGGAGTGCCGCGTTGATGAGTGAAATCACCTTGTTGAGCGAAGCCGATCTGCGTGCCTGTGTGGCGCTGGATCTGCTGAGCATCGAAGCTGTCGAACAGGCCTTCGTGCTGCTCGCCACCGCTGCCGTGGCTATGCCGCCAATCCTGCGCCTGGACATTCCTGAACATAACGGCGAAATGGATGTGAAGACCGCTTACTTGCCGGGGTTGGAACGCTTTGCGATCAAGGTCAGTCCGGGTTTTTTCGATAACCCGAAACTCGGCTTGCCCAGCCTCAACGGCATGATGATGTTGCTGTCCGCCCGCACCGGTCTGCTGGACGCGTTATTGCTGGATAACGGTTATTTGACCGCCGTGCGTACAGCGGCGGCGGGTGCCGTGGCGGCGCGAGCGTTGTCGCGGGAAGACAGCCGCAGTGTCGCGCTGATCGGTGCCGGTGAGCAGGCCGCGTTGCAACTGCAAGCCTTGCGTTTGGTGCGGCCGATCGACAGCGTGCGGGTCTGGGCGCGGGACTCTGCCAAGGCGCAGGCCTTCTGTGTCGAACTGGCTCGCGACAGCGGCCTGGCAGTCAAACCGTGCGCAAACATCGACGAGGCCATGGCTGATGTCGACATCGCGATCACCTGCACGCCGAGCCGCGAGCCGTTGATCGATGTACGTCATTTGCAGCCCGGCCTGCACATCACCGCCATGGGCTCGGACGCCGAGCACAAGAACGAAATTTCCCCCCGTGCGCTGGCGCAGGTCGACCGCTACGTGGCGGATCGCTTGAGTCAGACACGCATCCTCGGTGAGCTGCATCACGCCCTCGCTGCAGGCGTAGTCAGCGACGAATCGGGCTTCGCAGAACTGGGTCAGGTGCTGGCCGGCCAACGGCCCGGTCGCACGGATTCAACGCAAATCACCTTGTGCGACCTCACCGGCACCGGCGCCCAGGACACGGCCATGGCCAACCTGGCCTTCGAGCGTGCGCGTTCGGCGGGCAAAGGATTTCAGTTCGGCAGTTAAACCGCTTTTTTCATCCGTGCGTCATTTATCAGAGGGCATGTGCATGTCTCAGATAGTCGTCAATCTTCCGTTTCAACGGGAGGAATACGCCCAGCGTCTGGCCAAGGTGCGAGTGGCCATGCAGGCGCAGGGCATCGAGTTGTTGCTGGTCACCGATCCGTCGAACATGGCCTGGCTGACCGGCTATGACGGTTGGTCGTTCTATGTTCATCAATGCGTGTTGCTGGCGCTCGATGGCGAACCGGTGTGGTTCGGTCGCGGCCAGGACGCCAACGGCGCCAAGCGCACGGTGTTCATGCAGCAAGAGAACATCGTCGGTTACCCGGACATTTATGTGCAGTCGCGGGAACGCCATCCCATGGATTACCTGTCGCGGGAAGTGATCAGCACCCGAGGCTGGGACGCGCTGACCATCGGCGTAGAGATGGACAACTATTACTTCAGCGCCGCCGCATTCCTGTCGCTGCAGAAAAACCTGCCGAAGGCCAAATTGATCGACGCGGTCGGGCTGGTGAACTGGCAGCGTGCGGTCAAGTCGCCGCAAGAAATCGCCTACATGCGCATCGCCGCGCGCATCGTCGAAAAGATGCACGGGCGGATCCTCGAACGGATCGAACCGGGCATGCGTAAAAACGAACTGGTGGCCGAGATCTACAGCAGCGGCATTCTCGGTGCCGACGGCCACGGCGGCGATTATCCGGCCATCGTGCCGCTGTTGCCGACCGGTGCCGACGCCAGTGCGCCGCACCTGACCTGGGATGATTCGCCGTTCGAAAAGGGCGCCGGCACCTTCTTTGAAATCGCCGGTTGCTACAAGCGCTATCACTGCCCGTTGTCGCGCACGATCTACCTCGGCAAACCGCCGCAGCATTTCCTTGATGGCGAGAAAGCCGTGGTCGAAGGCATTGCCGCCGGGCTTGAAGCCGCAAAACCGGGCAACACCACCGGCGATATCGCCGTGGCATTTTTCAAGGTGTTGGAGAAATTTGGCATCCACAAGGACAGCCGTTGCGGCTACCCGATCGGTATCAGTTACCCGCCGGATTGGGGCGAGCGCACCATGAGCCTGCGTCCCGGCGACACCAGCGTGTTGCAACCGGGCATGACGTTCCACTTCATGCCGGGTCTGTGGATGGACGATTGGGGGCTGGAAATCACCGAGAGCATTCTGATCACCGAAACCGGCGTCGAGACGTTGTGCAATGTGCCGCGCCAATTGTTTGTGAAGGATTGAGCCATGAGTGAACTGCCTCACAACCCGATCAGCGCCACCGTGGATTTCAGCCGCGAAGGCGTGCAGCACGGATTTCTCAAGCTGCCGTATTCCCGGGATGATTCTGCCTGGGGCGCGGTGATGATCCCAATCACGGTGATCCAGCGCGGTCAGGGACCGACCGCGCTGCTCACCGGCGGTAACCACGGCGACGAATACGAAGGCCCGGTGGCGTTGAGCAAACTTGCGCAAAGCCTGACGGCCGAGGACGTGAGCGGGCGAGTGATCATCGTACCGTTCATGAACACCCCGGCGTTCCATGCCGGGCGGCGCACGTCGCCGATCGACAAGGGCAACCTCAACCGCAGCTTTCCCGGCAAGCCGGACGGCACGGTGACTGAGAAGATCGCCGACTATTTCACCCGAACTTTGCTGCCTTTGGCCGACATCGTGCTGGACATCCACTCCGGTGGGCGCACCCTGGATTTCTTGCCGTTCGCCGCGTGTCATGTACTGCCGGACAAACAGCAACAGGCGCAATGCGAGGCCGGCATGCGTGCGTTCAATGCGCCGTACAGCATGCGCATGCTCGAACTCGACGCCGGGGCGATGTACGACACCGCCGCTGAGTCCCAAGGCAAAATCTTCGTCACGACGGAGTTGGGCGGCGGCGGTTCGTCCACGGCGCGCAGCGTGGCGATTGCCGAGCGCGGGGTGCGCAATCTGCTGGTGCATGCCGGGATTCTTGAGGGCGAAGTGCAGACGGCGCCGTCGTTCATGCTCGACATGCCCGACGGCGATTGCTTCATCGCCAGCGAGCACGACGGCCTGCTGGAAATGTGTCGCGACCTGGGCGATAACGTGAACAAGGGCGAAGTGATCGCCCGCGTCTACGACGCCACCCGCAGCGGTGTGGCCCCGGTGGAATATCGCGCGGCGCGCAGCGGTTTGCTGGCGGCGCGGCACTTTCCGGGGTTGGTGGGTTGTGGCGATACCATTGCGGTGATCGCCGAAGTACTGACCTGACCACAATCCCTGTGGGAGCGAGCTTGCTCGCGATTGCGTCGGCACATCCAACATTGATGTAACTGAAATACCGCCATCGCGAGCAAGCTCGCTCCCACAGGGGCTCCTAAACATTCACGAGATCGCCACCCATGCACAAACTCGATCGCTATGACCTGAAAATCCTGCGAATCCTCGCTGACGACGGGCGTATCACCAAGTCGAGCCTGGCCGAGGCGATCAATCTTTCGGTGACCCCGGCCTGGGAGCGGGTGCGCAAACTTGAAGCCCTCGGCCTGATCAAGGGCTACCGTGCGCAAATCGACTGGAACGCGGTGTTCAAAAGTCAGCAGGTGCTGGTGGAAATCACCTTGGCCCGCCATACCGCGCCAGACATGCGGCGATTCGAGCAACGCATGAGCGAAGCACCCGAAGTCGCGTTCTGTTATGCCACCGGCGGCGGTGTCGATTACATGGCGATGATCCAGGCACCGGACATCGATCATTACCAGCGCTTCATCGATCAGCTGCTGCTCGACGATCTGGGCATCGAACGCTACTTCACCTACATCGTCACCAAAACCATCAAGACCGGCGGCGCCTTGCCGGCCGAACTCTCTCAAGATTCCTGAAATCACCACAGTAACCCTGTAGGAGCGAGCCTGCTCGCGATGGCGTTCTTACAGTCAACCCTTGTGTTGACTGATGTGCCGCCATCGCGAGCAGGCTCACTCCTACAATGGATTTACTTCAACCGCAAAAATCCACGATTGACCCCGCCCAATCAGAAAAAACCACCTGCCGCACCCCCTCCAAACGCCAAATCCCCACGGCTTCGCTGCCCTAGCATGGTTCCACGCACACGGATTGGAGTGAACGCCATGACTTACAAACATCCACTGCTGTTCAAGGCCCTTTGCTATGTCGATGGCCATTGGGTACACAGCGACAGCGGCCACAGCATCGCGGTGCATAACCCCGCGGATCAAAAACTGATCGGTCATGTGCCAATGCTCGATCAGCCGCAAATCGTCGCTGCCATCGATGCCGCGCACCGCGCGTTCGCCGATTGGCGCAAACAAAGCCTTGAGGCGCGCGGGACGATTTTGCGGCGCTGGGCAGCTTTGATTCTTGAGCATCAGGAAGACCTGGCGCGGATTCTCAGTCTGGAGCAGGGCAAGTCCCTGGCCGAGTCCCGTGGCGAAATTGCCTACGCAGCCAGTTTCATTCCGTGGTTCGCCGAAGAGGCCCGGCGCCTCTATGGGCAAAACATTCCCAGCCACATTCCCGGTGCGCATCTGGGCACGGTCAAGGAGCCGGTCGGAGTCTGCGCGTTGCTGACCCCGTGGAATTTCCCTTCGGCGATGATCACCCGCAAAGCCGCCGCCGCCCTGGCCGCCGGTTGCACCGTGGTGATCAAGCCCGCCCATGAAACGCCTTACTCGGCATTCGCCCTCGCGCAACTCGCCGAGGAAGCGGGTTTCCCGGCCGGCGTGTTCAACGTGGTACTGGGCGAACCGCAGATGGCCATGCAAACCCTGGTGCAGGACAACCGCGTGCGCTCGGTGAGTTTCACCGGCTCGACCCGTGTCGGTAAGTTGGTGCTGCAAGCAGCGGCCCAGGACGTGAAAAAGGTTGCACTGGAACTGGGCGGCAACGCGCCGTTCATTGTTTGCGCCGATGCTGATCTGGAGCTGGCGGTGAAAGTCGCGGTGGCGGCCAAATTCCAGACCTCCGGCCAGGATTGCTGTGCAGCCAACCGGATCATGGTCGAGCGTTCGGTTTATCCGGAATTTCTCAAGCGCTTTGCCGTTGCCGTGCGTGAGTTGAAGGTCGGCCCGGCCATGATCGGCGACCGCGAGCAACAGGTCGACATTGGCCCGTTGATGCATCAGGCCGCCTTCGATGTCACGGCCGAACGTGTCGCCGATGCCCTGCAACATGGCGCGCAGCGGCTGGTGGGCGGGGAGGCGCACGCCCTCGGCGGCTTGTTCTACCAGCCAACGGTGCTGGCCGACGTCACACCACAAATGCGCATCTACCGCGAAGAAAACTTCGCGCCAATCGCCGGGGTGATGCCGTTCGACACCCTCGATCAGGCCGTCGAGATGGCCAACGACACCGAATACGGTCTGGCCGCCTACATTTGTTCCAATCGCCTGGACCTGATTTACCCGCTGATCCGCCGACTCGACCACGCGATGGTCGCGGTCAATGGCGTCAAGTTCACCGGCCACCCGATCCCGTTCGGTGGCATGAAAGCCTCGGGGCTGGGCCGCGAGGGCGGCACCGAGGGCTTCGAAGCCTTTGTCGAAACCAAATACTTCTGCCTGCACCATCAAGGCCAGTTCTGAGGAGATCTACCATGAGCCAAGAATTCGACACCCTGTTCGAGCAAGACCGTGCGCATTTCATGCACCCGTCCACTCACGCCCATGACCACGCCAGCGGCGCACTCAAGGGACGCATTATCAAGGGCGCCTCGGGTATCCGCATCCGCGACCACGAAGGCCGCGAACTGATCGACGCCTTTGCCGGCCTGTACTGCGTGAACATCGGTTACGGCCGTACCGAAGTCGCCGACGCAATCTACAAGCAAGCCAAGGAACTGGCCTATTACCACACCTACATGGGGCAATCGACCGAGGCGATCATCGAGCTGTCGAGCCGCATCATCGACTGGGCGCCCGAAGGCATGAAGAAGGTCTACTACGGCCTCTCCGGTTCCGATGCCAACGAGACCCAGATCAAACTGGTGCGCTACTACAACAACGTGCTCGGTCGCCCGCAGAAAAAGAAAATCATCTCCCGCGATCGCGGTTATCACGGCTCGGGCATCATGACCGGTAGCCTGACCGGCCTGCCGAGCTTCCATCAGCATTTCGACCTGCCGGCCGAAGGCATCAAGCACACCGTGTGTCCGCACTGGTATCGCAAGGCGCCGACCGGCATGGATGAAGCCGCGTTCGTGCGCTACTGCGCCGACGAGCTGGAAAAAATGATCCTCGCCGAAGGGCCGGACACCGTTGCAGCCTTCATCGGTGAACCATTGATGGGCACTGGCGGCATCATCGTTCCGCCGGCCGGTTACTGGGCGGCGATTCAGGCAGTGCTGAACAAGTACGACGTGCTGCTGATCGCCGACGAAGTGGTCTGCGCCTTCGGTCGCCTGGGTTCGAAGATGGGCAGCCAGCGTTATGGCATGCGCCCGGACCTGATCACCACGGCCAAAGGCCTGACCAGTGCTTATGCGCCGCTGTCGGCGGTGATCGTCGGCGAAAAGGTCTGGGATGTGATCGAAAAAGCCTCTGAATCCCAAGGCGCCATGGGCCATGGCTGGACGTATTCCGGGCATCCGATCTGCGCGGCGGCGGCATTGGCCAACCTCGACATTCTGGAGCGGGAGAACCTTACGGCCAATGCCGACAAGGTTGGCGCTTATCTCAACCGTCGGCTGCGCGAAACCCTTGAAGGCCATCCGCTGGTGGGCGAAGTGCGTGGTGACGGTATGCTCGCGGCGGTCGAGTTCATGGCGGATCGTGAACAGCGCACGCCATTCGATGCGGCCTTGAAGGTGGGGCCGAAAGTGTCGGCGGCCTGCCTGGAGCGCGGCATGATCGCCCGGGCGATGCCCCATGGCGACATCCTTGGTTTTGCACCGCCGTTGGTTCTCACCGAAGCAGAGGCAGACTTGATCGTTGGTATCACCAAGGATGCAATTGATCAGGTGGCGGGGGAGGTGCTGGGCTAACCCCCGCCACAACGGTCACGTGTAGGAGCTGCCGCAGGCTGCGATCTTTTGATCTTGCTTCTTGGAATCAAAAGATCGCAGCCTCGTTGCACTCGACAGCTCCTACCTGCCTCAATTGATTCGTCAAAAACAAAAAAGCCCCCGGACAATCACTTGTCCGGGGGCTTTTTACATCGCCTGAAACCTGATTACTTCTTCAGGCCGTAATGCTCATCGAGCATGCCCGGGGCGTTCGGGGCTTTGGGCGCGTAGTCGCGTGGCGGTTCCTGATTGCGCGGTGGCGTCAGGCGTTCCCGTGGAGCCTGCGCCGCATCGGCGTGCAGGGAGGCCAGCAAGCGTTGGCGGGTCTGCTCGTCCAGGGCCAGGCGGTTGGCGCCCTCGGCGAGATGGTCCTGCACTTCCTGATAGCTCTGAGTCAGTTTCTTGACCAGTGTCGCGGTGCTGTTGAAGTGGGTCACCACCTCGTTCTGATAACTGTCGAAACGTTCCTGAATATCGTCCAGCTGACGCTGCGTGCGGCTGGGCGCGGCGTTCGGTGCAACGCGAGCGATCAGGAACCCAATGGCGACACCCACAACCAGGGCAAGAGTCGGTAACAACCAAACTAAGAGCGAGTGTTCCACGAGTCCTTCCTCTATAAACGGCTTTGCTTTACGTTAACGGCTCGAACCTGCGCTGTATACCGCGATTCGCTCGCAATAGACAGTTGCAGACAATTTGCTAGACGAGTCGACCCGATTCGAGGTCACGGAGTTCCTTCCTTGCTTATGCG
>RCUQ01000443.1_pt1 | contig 18741 bp, 16 predicted proteins | sample 2166351 | NCBI WGS metagenome assembly RCUQ01 (sample SAMN09932597, study PRJNA488358) | compost metagenome | feature: garden; material: soil; isolation source: compost soil in acetonitrile-enriched culture | place: Germany: Experimental Botanical Garden Goettingen | collected 2016-01-27
GGAGAAGGAAAGTTTTATTTTAAAGTTTTTAGTTTGATGGGAACATTTTAACGGATGACGAAATTTATCACAGCTTTGCTTTAATTAGTTTGGAATTTTCTCGTTGAAAATATAAACTTTAAAAAACATTGCATCCATTGTTTTAAAAAATTAAATTTGCAAAATATTTTACTACAATTGAATCCTGGTTTGCGAGATTCAAACGCCGATTAAAAATAATAGAAATAAACTAATGAAATATACAACACGACAAAAAGCAATCCTTCTATTGAGTGACGGAACTATTTTCCATGGAAAATCTATCGGAATCAGCGGTACCACTTTTGGAGAGGTTTGTTTTAATACTGGAATGACGGGATACCAAGAAATTTTTACAGATCCTTCCTATTTTGGTCAGATTATGGTGGCTACTAATGCGCATATTGGTAACTATGGTGTGAATGACGAGGAAGTAGAATCAAAAGGCATTAAAATAGCCGGATTGGTTTGTAAAAATTTTAGTTTTAACTATTCTCGTGAAAATGCTGTAGGAAGTTTAGAGGATTATTTTGTAAAACAAAACCTTATTTGTATTTCTGATGTTGATACCAGAGCCTTGGTAAGCTATATTAGAGATAATGGGGCCATGAATTCAGTAATATGTACAGATGATACGCCGATTGAAGAACTTAAAGCTGCATTAGCGAAAGTCCCGGACATGAAAGGCTTGGAGTTAGCTTCAAAAGTATCTACAAAAGAGCCTTACTTTTTTGGTGAGGAAACGGCAAAGTATAAAATTGCTGCTTTGGATTTGGGTATCAAAACAAATATACTTCGCAATTTTGCTAAAAGAGATTGTTATATCAAAGTTTTTCCATTCGATGCAACTTATAATGATTTAGCATCTTTTAATCCAGATGGTTATTTCTTGTCTAACGGTCCTGGTGATCCGGAACCTCTTTCTGATGCTATTCAGGTGGCGAAAGAAATTCTTGAAAATAATAAGCCTTTATTTGGTATTTGTCTTGGTCATCAAGTAATTGGTTTGGCTAATGGTATATCAACTTATAAAATGTTTAATGGTCATAGAGGAATCAACCATCCTGTAAAAAATATCATTACTGGAAAAGGGGAAATTACTTCTCAAAATCATGGTTTTGCTGTCAATAAAGAAGAATTGGATAATCATCCTGATTTAGAAATCACTCATTTGCATCTGAATGATGGAACTGTGGCAGGAATGCGTATGAAAAATAAAAATTGTTTTTCAGTACAATACCATCCGGAAGCGAGCCCAGGACCACATGATTCATCTTACTTGTTCGATCAGTTTATTGAAAACATGAAAGCATAGTTTTGATAGCTATCTAAGATCATAATCTTATCAATTAAGGGTTTCGTTTTTTTAAACGGAACCCTTTTTAGTTGTTCAATCATCCTAGTTCTTTTGTTTGTGTTTTCAAGGAGATTATAGTCCAAACGGGTAAGTGTCCGGAATTTTGGTTCCATCGGGTTGGAAATGTATGGGATGTAGTGCGCTTGTTTCGTCTAGAAAAATGAAAGCATCGTATCTTTTTGGTAAAATTGTCGGTACATAGTTTCCAAATCGCTCGTGCTCGGGATTATATACCACTCCAATGGCTCGGTGACCAATGTAGGAATCAAAATGTTTTTTGTCTTTCAATTTGTTCAACAATAGCAATCGGTCTTGTCCTTTGCTTGCCAAATGAAATAAATGTTCCCAGCTTCCTTCAGTGGCTTCTGGTACTTTTATTTTTCTCATCGTGTCACCCCAGCTTCTTCCTGCAACAACACTCCCTTTATAGGATCCGAATCCCACAGCTACAATACCATCGTCTAAAAATTGTTCTCTCAGTAATTGTCCCACATTTACCATTCCTTCCATGGCCATGTCTGTGGCTCGCGCATCGCCAATATGGGTATTGTGTTCCCAAATAATTACCTTGGCTTCTTTTCCATAAAATTTCATTAAACGTTCCACTGTAGAAACCATGTGTTCATCGCGAATATTCCAGGATGCTCCTCCTCGTCGTATCATTGCGCGATAGTACTTTTCTGCGTTTCTGGCTACGAATGCATTTTGTTCTGTGCTCATCACATTTTCGGCATCGGAATTATATTTTTCAGCATTGGTCCTTATGTCCGTCAACATTTGAAGCACTTCTTTTTCGCATAACTCGGGTACGAGAGCAGAAGCTCTGGCATAGGATTGTCCTTCATCTTGGCCGAATGGTTCAAAACATTCCATCGCCTTTTTAGCAGACTCGAGTGCTTTGGGATCATTTTTTTTTAGGTATTCGATAATGGAATGCATGGATTCCCTGAAACTATAAACATCCAATCCGTAGAAACCAATTCTCTTATCAGCAGATAAATTTTCGTTATGGGATTTTAACCAATCAATAAAGGCAGCAATTTCCCAATTTGCCCACATCCATGTTGGCCATCGGTTGAATTCATTTAGGAGTTCGTAAAGGTCTTTTCCGGAATTTAGATACCCTTTTGCAAACCGATTCAATCGATAGCAGTCTGGCCAGTCTCCTTCAACGCCTATAAATGAGAATCCTTTTTCCTGAATAAGACGTTGTGTTATTTTTGCTCTCCAGGTATAATATTCATGGGTTCCGTGTGAAGCTTCACCGAGCAGCACATACTTAGCATTTCCTATATAGTCCATCAAGGATTCTAAATCTTCTGAATTTCCCAATGGAGAAGAGGAATTTTCCAATAACTCTATAATTTCTTTTGAATTGTTGGGGAAGCTTATGTTTTTTCGTGTATCCATTATGGCTTTTTTAAAAAATTACAAACTAGAATTTAAAATCGGTTTAAGTTTGGTTTTGCGTCTAAAAAGCATGTAGCAAAATTACGTCAATTACCTGATAATGAGATATTTTTATTTATTTTTGTTTGCTTCTTAGTGTTAAATGGGTAGTCTGATTTTAGCTTTTTTGTGTAATAGCATGCGAAACCCTTTTTTCGGGATTATTTTATTGCCGGAGGAGAAATATTTAACAAATCAGATAGGAATTATTATAAAAAGAAAAGACCATTTAATCCTTGAAAAATTACATCGTTTTCGTTAATAAGATTCATAAATTTTTGGGTTTTCATTAGAAAAGTTGTAATATATTTGTAATTACAAAATAAATAGTTCAACATTTTAAATAAATTGATATGAGTATTATTGTTAAAATTCACGCAAGACAAATTTTTGATTCTAGAGGAAATCCTACGATAGAGGTTGATGTAATTACTGAAAACGGTATTTTAGGAAGAGCAGCTGTTCCTTCTGGAGCTTCGACTGGAGAACATGAAGCAGTTGAATTACGTGATGGTGGTAAAGCTTTTCTAGGAAAAGGTGTTTTGAATGCAGTGAAAAATGTTAATACTCTTATCGCTGATGAGTTGGTAGGTACATCTGTTTTCGAACAAAATGTGATTGATCAAATGATGATTGATTTAGATGGTACGCCTAATAAATCAAGTTTAGGAGCTAACGCAATTCTTGGTGTTTCTCTTGCTGTTGCAAAAGCTGCAGCTAATGAATTGGGATTGCCTTTATACAGATATGTAGGTGGTGTTTCTGCCAATACATTGCCGGTTCCAATGATGAACATTATCAACGGAGGTTCTCACTCTGATGCGCCTATTGCATTTCAGGAATTTATGATTTTCCCTGTGAAAGCAACTTCTTTTTCTCATGCAATGCAAATGGGAACAGAAATTTTCCATAGCTTGAAAAAAGTATTGCATGACAGAGGACTTTCAACTGCTGTTGGTGATGAAGGTGGTTTTGCGCCAAACTTAGCCGGAGGAACGGAAGATGCTTTGGATACAATCAAAAAAGCGGTTGAAAAAGCAGGTTATACTTTTGGAGACGAAATTATGATTGCTCTTGACTGTGCTGCTTCAGAATTTTATGTTGATGGTAAATACGATTATACTAAATTTGAAGGCGAAACTGGTAAAATCAGAACTTCAGCTGAGCAAGTAGAGTATTTATCTGAATTGGCAGCTAAATATCCAATTATTTCTATCGAAGACGGGATGTATGAAAATGACTGGGATGGTTGGAAATTACTTACTGAGAAAATTGGGGATAAAGTACAATTAGTTGGGGATGATTTGTTCGTTACTAATGTAGAGCGTTTGTCAACAGGAATTGAAAAAGGAATTGCTAACTCAATCCTTGTGAAAGTAAACCAAATTGGAACTTTGACTGAGACTATCGCTGCAGTAAATATGGCGAAGAATGCAGGATATACTTCTGTAATGTCACACCGTTCAGGTGAAACAGAAGATAACACTATTGCTGACTTAGCAGTAGCGTTAAATTGTGGTCAAATTAAGACAGGTTCAGCTTCTCGTTCTGATCGTATGGCTAAATACAATCAATTGATAAGAATTGAGGAAGAGCTAGGCAACACTGCTTATTTTCCAGGTAAAAATGCATTTAAAATAAAATAATTTTACCAGACGGTATATTTTGAAGACCATTCACTTTTTGTGGATGGTCTTTTTTTGATTTTTAACAATTTCATTTCTATATTAACTTTTTAATTAGTGCGGAATTCCTTAGATTTGGTAATTATTATTTAATAAGTTTTATTTCCTATTTATATTATGTCAAAAATAGCAACATTAGAAATAGACGGCAATAGATTTGACCTTCCTGTTATTGTAGGAAGCGAAAATGAAGCTGCTGTCGATATTAGTAAATTACGTGACGTCTCGGGTGTAATTACACTTGATCCAGGTTACAAAAATTCAGGCTCTTGCAAAAGTGAAATTACTTTCCTTGATGGGGAGTTGGGTATTTTACGTTACAGAGGGTATGCAATCGAAGATTTAGCTGAGAAATCTCATTTTCTGGAGGTATCTTATTTAGTGATTTTCGGAGACCTGCCTTCCTCTAAAACGCTAGAGCAATTTGAAACAGATATTAGAAAGTATACTTTAGTTAATGAAGAGATGAAGACCATTATTGATGGTTTTCCAAAAACAGCCCACCCAATGGGAGTTTTGTCAGCTTTGACAAGTGCGTTAACAGCATTTAATCCAAAGTCTGTAAATGTTGAAAATGAAAAGGAAATGTATGATGCAGTTTGTAAAACCATGGGGAAATTCTTGGTTATTGCTACCTGGACTTACAGAAAGAGTATGGGGTATCCTTTAAATTATTATGATAACACCAAAGGATATGTAGAAAACTTCATGCGTTTGATGTTTGAGTTACCTACAGGTCCTTATACGCCAGATCCTGTTGTTATTAATGCATTGGATAAATTGTTTATTCTTCATGCTGATCACGAGCAAAACTGTTCTACATCAACTGTTAGAATGGTAGGTTCTTCTCATGCTGGACTATTTGCTTCTATCTCTGCCGGAGTTTCTGCGCTTTGGGGACCATTACACGGTGGAGCCAATCAGGCAGTTCTTGAAATGCTGGAAGAAATTCACAGAACAGGTGGTGATGCAGATAAATATTTGGCCAAAGCCAAAGATAAAAATGATCCTTTCCGATTAATGGGATTCGGACACAGAGTTTATAAAAATTTCGATCCAAGAGCAAAAATTATCAAAAAAGCAGCAGACGAAGTTTTAGGAACATTAGGAGTAGATGATCCAATTTTAGGAATCGCTAAAAAACTGGAAGAATCTGCTTTGGAGGACGAATATTTCAAATCAAGAAACCTATATCCAAATGTGGATTTCTACTCTGGAATTATTTACAGAGCTTTAGGGATTCCTACTGATATGTTTACGGTTATGTTTGCCATAGGAAGATTACCGGGTTGGATTGCGCAATGGAAAGAAATGCGTGAAAACAAAGAACCAATCGGTAGACCAAGACAGATTTATGTTGGGTATCCTTTGAGAGATTTTAAAAGATCTTAAAAAAAATAATTAAACTTAAAAGCTTCACTAATCAGTGAAGCTTTTTTTATTTTTTTTATCTTTGGCAAAATTCAATGTACAAATGCTGAAATTAAATATAAAGAATGAAACTTCTCGTTTGCGTGCGGTAGTTTTAGGGTCTGCAACAAGCAATGGACCAACACCTAAAGCAGAAGAAGCGTATGATCCTAAATCATTAGAGCATATTTTGGCAGGGACTTATCCAAAGGAATCGGATATGGTAGCCGAAATGGAAGCATTTAAAACAGTTCTTGATAAATATAATGTTACCGTTTTTCGACCTGAATTAATTGAAAATTACAATCAGATTTTTACCAGAGATATTGGTTTTGTGATTGATGATGTTTTTATTAAATCGAATATTTTACCGGAAAGAGAGCGTGAGTTAGAGGCAATTCAATACGTGATTGATCAGATTGATCCTGCGAAAGTGGTTCGGCCGCCGGAAGAAGTTCATATAGAAGGTGGTGATGTGATGCTGTGGGGGAATTATATTTTTATCGGGACTTATAAAGGCAGTGATTATAAAGATTATATTACAGCAAGAACGAATTGGCAAGGTGTTGAATATATCAGACAATTGTTCCCAAATAAAATTGTCAAAGAATTTGATTTGGTAAAATCAAAAATAGAAGCCCGTGACAATGCCTTGCATTTGGATTGTTGTTTTCAGCCGGTTGGAGCAGACAAAGGGATTATTTATAAAAGAGGTTTTCGGGAAGAAGCGGATTACCTGTTTCTGGTGAATCTTTTTGGAAAAGAAAATTTATTTCATATCACCAGGGACGAGATGTATAATATGAATTCCAATGTTTTTTCAATAGCACCAAATGTTGTGGTTTCTGAGAGAAATTTTACCAGACTGAACAATTGGTTGCGCGCCAACGATTTTGTGGTTGAGGAAATTCCGTACGCAGAAATTGCCAAACAGGAAGGATTGTTAAGATGTTCAACTTTGCCCTTAATTAGAGATTAATTTTGTAGAGACGCACCGCAGAGACGCACTGTAGAGACGCACTGTAGAGACGCACTGCAGTGCGTCTCTACAACAACAACAACAAATAAAAACAAACGAATAACCAAATATTATGAAACAGACTACCAATTCAATATTGATGATTCGCCCGGTTGCGTTTCGAATGAACGAACAAACCGCCGTAAATAATTATTATCAAAAAGTGCTTGATGGTCTTTTGCCGTCCACTGTAAATGCTAAGGCGCAACTGGAATTTGATGTTTTTGTCGAAAAACTAAGGTCAGTAGGTGTTGATGTTACTGTTGTTGATGATGTTGTAAATCCAGATACTCCGGATAGTGTTTTTCCAAATAACTGGATTTCTTTTCATGAGAATGGTGATGTAGCTTTGTATCCCATGTTTGCCGAGAATCGTCGTTTGGAGCGTCGCGAAGATGTTTTGGATATTCTGGAGGAGAAAGGATTTGTGATTAATAATATTATGGATTACACTTCTGCGGAGGAAGATGGTTTTTTCTTGGAAGGAACAGGAAGTTTGGTTTTGGATAGAGAAAATGGGAAGGCCTATTGCGCTTTGTCTCCTAGAGCTGACGAAGAATTGTTCATCGAGTTTTGTGAAGATTTTGAATTTACACCGGTTATATTTGAGGCCTTTCAAACGGTTAATGGAGAAAGAAAACTGATTTACCATACCAATGTAATGATGTGCTTGGGAGAAACCTTCGCAGTAATTTGCGCGGATTGTATCGATGACAAAAAAGAGCGTAAAATGGTATTGGAAAGTCTGAGAGGTGATGAAAAAGAAATAATTCTGATCACCGAAGACCAAGTCAATAATTTTGCCGGAAACATGCTTGAAGTTAAAGGAGCTGATGACAGAAGATATTTGGTCATGAGTACTTCGGCTTACCAAAGTTTAACCAAAAAACAAATTGCCCAACTGGAAGAGCATGTGACTATTTTGAGTTCAAGTTTAGATACTATCGAAGCTTGTGGAGGTGGAAGTGCCAGATGCATGATGGCAGAAATTTTCTTGCCAACAGAATAAAATAGTTGATGATGGTAAACATGGGCCTCGTAATATCCCTACTTTGTCACATCCATGCATTATTTATTCTAAAAAAAATAAAAACGTCGCTGGTTGTGATTTTCTTTTGGAGATTGTATTCAGAACCGTTTTTAATAATTTTACAAAATAACTAGAGAGTTGTAAATCAAATATAAATCCCGAAAGAATTCAAAACTCTTTCGGGATTTACTTTTTTTAAATTAGAAATTTCCTTTGATAATATTGATCATAGCGCTTACGATGTATTGGATGCCAATTGCAATGACGATGAATCCAACAATTCTGGAAATGGCAACAATACCGGAGGCACCCAGCATTTTTGCAAGGTAATGGGCGCTTCTTAGGATTGCAAAAATGGCAATGGCAATCGCTAAAATAGCTAGGGAGGAAATGATGATTTCGGTAGTGGAATGATGTTCCTGATAAAAAGCGATTAACAAAGAGATGGACCCTGGACCGGCCAGCATAGGAATCGCTAAGGGAGTCAAAGCCACATCGTTTCTTTTTTGTGCATCGGTTTCTATCTTTTTATTGATTCCGCGCTTTTTATTGAATTTTCCGGAAAGCAAAGAAAATCCGGAACTTACGATGACGATTCCACCTGCAATTCGGAGTGCGTCAATGCTGATGCCAAAAAAAGTCAGGACATATTGGCCTATGAAAAAGGAGATGATAAGAATAAGGAAAACATTTATGGCTGTCCATAATGAAATTCTGGAACGCTCCTTTTCGGTGTCATCATGAGTGAGTCCAACAAAAATCGGGACAGTTCCAATAGGGTTTAATACAGAAAATAAGGCGGCAAATAAATAGATGAAAAGATCCATGCTTTTTGGTTTTTAGAATGTAAAAGTAGTATTTTTTTAAATTTTTAATGTTAGGATATTGTTTTATTGCTTTTATAACAAAACCTAATAATTGTTAAACTCATGAACCTTTTTGATTACTTTTGTAAAATATAATTACAAAAAATGATAAAAAATAAAAAAACCTTGGTTCTTGGAGCTTCGACAAAACCAGCAAGATATGCTTTTATCGCCATTGAAAAACTGGTTGAAAAAGGCCATTCGGTTTTGGCTATCGGTCAGCATGCAGGTGAAGTGGCGGGAATAAAAATTAAAACTAAAAAGATTCCGTTAAAAAATATTGATACGGTGACGCTTTATCTGAATCCGTCACACCAACGCGAATATTACAATTATATAGTGGAATCCAAGCCAAAACGTGTGATTTTCAATCCGGGTACTGAGAATCCCGAATTCTATCAATTGTTGCAGTTAAACAACATCAAAGTCGAAGTAGCTTGTACCTTGGTGATGTTGGCAACCAGTCAGTATTAAATTTTAGTTTTTTAGGAGCATTTTCTCCCGAAGCTATGGATTGCCATATCCACGCTGAAAATGCTTGGGATGCTGATCCCTCCCGAAACTTCGGGATGGGCTAGAATCTGGTTTCTCCTATGGCGGGTTTACTGATCAACAACAATCCAACAAAAGTAATCAGTCCGTTGATGATGATGAGTTCGTTGTCAAAAACATATCCAAAGAAAAGGGCTTTTGAATTTTCGCTTATAAAATAGGTGATAGCCGGTGACAGTAAACAGATAATGGGAACAAATTTGTCTTTTACGGTTTTCGACTTTAGAAACAAGCCAAAACAATACAATCCCAAAAGAGGACCATAGGTGTAGGAAGCCACTCTGAAAATCATTCCAACAACAGAGCTGTCGTTAATCGAATTAAAAAAGACGATAACCAAAAACATTAAAAACGAAAAACCGATATGAATAAAATGTCTGGTTCGTACGATGTTTGGTTTGTTGCTGTTTTCCACTTTGTCCATACCTAAAAAATCAACGCAAAAAGACGTGGTAAGCGCTGTTAAAGCTGAATCAGTAGTGGCAAAAGTGGCTGCGGTTAATCCCAAAAGAAAAACCACAGATGGAATTAATGCCAAATGATGAAAGGCAATTTCAGGAAAAAGTAAATCGGTTCTTGGTTTTCCGGTGACCAAATCGAGCGGTACCGCTACGCCATTTTTATCGGCATAAATGTAAAGCAAGGCACCAACGCTGAGGAAAAAGATGTTAATCAGAACAAATATTCCGGTGAAGGTGAACATGTTTTTTTGGGCTTCGCCTATAGTGGCACAGCTCAGGTTTTTTTGCATTAAATCCTGATCCAATCCTACCATGGCAATGGTGACGAAAATTCCGCCAAGAATTTGTTTGACAAAATGAAACTTGCTGGACACGAAATCTTCAAAGAAAAACACTTTCGAGTAATTGCTGTTCTTTACTTCCTCAAAAGCTTCAAAAACATTTAGCTGTAAACTGTCACAGATAAAATAGATGGTTAGGAAAACAGAAGAAACCAGGAAAAACGTTTGCAAAGTGTCGGTAATAATAATGGTTTTCAAACCACCACGGTAGGTGTAGGCAAATATCAATCCCAGCGAGATTAAAACCGTAACGGCGAAAGGAACCTTGTAAAAATCAAAAACAAAACGTTGCAAAACAATCACCACGAGGTAGAGTCTAAAAGAAGAACCAATAGTTCGGCTGATTAAGAAAATACTGGCTGCAGTCTTATAAGAGTAGGTTCCCAGTCGTTGTTCAATATAACCGTATATCGAAGTCAGATTCATACGGTAATACAACGGCAGTAATATTTTGGCGATAATGATAAAGCCAATGGCATTTCCTAATACAAACTGAAAGTACTTGAATTGTTCCCCGCTTGGGGCTCCCACTTCTCCCGGCACCGAAATAAAAGTTACTCCCGAAAGAGCCGTACCAATCATTCCGAAGGCCACTAAATACCATTTTGAATTTTTATTGGCTCTAAAAAAAGCCTCGTTTCCGCTGTCTTTTTTGCTGACAAAATGGGAGATGTAAAATAGAATTCCGAAATAAACGATGATGAGGAGTAGGATAGTGCTTGGGTTCATTGTTGTTTTTTATTGGAGCCAAAATACAAAAAAATGTTAATCAGGATGCGGATTGATTGTAATTATTGCAATTGTCCTATTAAGTCAAAAATGTATCGAGAAGTATTTCCTGAATCGACTAACCAAATAAACAAATTACTACATTTGCATTCATGGAATTTTCATCGAAATTAATAGAAAAGGCAGTTAATGAAATGTCTCAGTTACCAGGAATCGGTAAACGGACGGCTTTGCGATTGGTTCTGCATTTACTGAAGCAGCCCAAAGAACAAACGGGTTTTCTCTCACAAGCCTTGTTGAATATGCGGGAAGATATTAAGTACTGCAACAGTTGTCACAATATTTCAGATAGTATTCTTTGTGAAATTTGTGCCAATAAAACTCGGAACCATCAGATTATTTGTGTTGTGGAAGATATTCGGGATGTTATGGCAATTGAAAACACGGGACAGTTCAGAGGAATTTACCATGTGTTAGGAGGTAAAATTTCCCCGATAGATGGAGTAGGTCCTAGTCAGTTGAATATAACGACTTTGGTGGAAAAAGTAAAATCGGGAAGTGTGAACGAAATTATTTTTGCCTTAAGTTCTACTATGGAAGGCGATACCACTAATTTTTATATCTATAAACAAATTGCCGATTGTGAAGTGGTCATCTCGACAATTGCCAGAGGAATAGCCGTGGGAGATGAGTTGGAATATGCCGATGAAGTTACCTTAGGACGAAGTATATTGCATAGGGTGCCTTTTGAAAAGTCTATTAAAAACAATTAAATCATTTAAAGAATAACTATACTTTTTAAATAGTAAATGAAAAGCTATATTTGTTGTTAAAAATATTATAATGAGCAAATCCGGACTCTATTTATTACTTGCCATAAGTGTGTTATTTTCTTCTTGTATTCCTACAAAAGATTTGACCTATCTACAGAAGAAAGAGGGTGGCGAACAAGGAGCTGTTATTGCTGAAGTAGAATCGAAACCCTACAGGATACAGTCTAATGATGTTTTGAGCATTACGATCAAGGCTATAGATCCTAAGTTGGTTGCCATTTTTAATCCTACGAATGATTCCGAGTCTGCCGGTAAATCGGAATCAGAATTGTATTTTGACGGTTTTACGGTTGATGATCACGGTAACATAAGAGTACCGATTTTGGGAGAAGTCAATGTAATTGGATATACCGTTGAAGAGGTACGGATTAAACTCGAGAAACAATTATTAGCCGAATATTTTAAGTCAGAAGCCAATATTTTTGTTACAGTAAAATTGGCTGGATTCAGATATACCATAAATGGAGAAATTGCTGCTCCGGGAACCAAGACTTTATTTCAGGATCATGTAACGATCATGGAAGCCATTGCTAATTCTGGAGATATTACGATGACCGGAAACAGGAAGGCTGTTACTGTTATTAGAAAATCGCCAACTGGGGTGCAGATGCACGATTTGGATTTGACCGATATCAATGTGATGCAGTCCCCGTATTATTATTTACAGCCCAATGATTATGTGTATGTGAAACCGCTGAAGCAAAAATCATGGGGTACGGGAAAAACAGGATTAGAGTCTTTAACCACTATTATTACGCTACTGTCTTTGGTAACAACTACTTTTATTTTATTAAAAAATTAAAACCTATTTCAAAAAATGTTGGATATAAAAGATTTTTCGATTTTTGAAAACCAAACCAGTTTTGACTTTAAAGGTTTTTTGATTAAAATCGCAAGTTATTGGAAGTGGTTTTTACTAAGTCTCTTAATTACTTTCACCATTGCGTATCAGGTAAATATCCGTAAAGAAAAGATTTATGGAATGGAAACCGTTATAGTTGTAAAAGAAGAAAGTAACCCTCTTTTTACCTCAAATACCAGCTTGGTTTTCAACTGGGGCGGTACTTCTGATCAGGTTCAGACCATTTCAACCACTTTGCAGTCCAGATCCCATAATGAGTTAGTAGTAGATAAATTGCAATATTATGTTGATTATTTAGTTCAAGGAGAGTACAATCTGATTGATGCTTATGGAGCGGTGCCTTTTTATGTTACAATCGATAAATCGAAAGGACAGCTGGTTGGGAATCCTATTGGAATTAAGTTTTTAAACGAATCCGAGTACGAAATCAGAATTCCATTTGAAAATAATTCAGTTTCCTTGTTGACTTATGCTACGGATTCGTATAGTAATACAGCGGTTGAGGTAGGGGATTTTGTAAAAAAATATAAAGTAGGAGAATTAGTGTCACTTCCTTTTTTAAATTGGAAATTACAAATAAAGGACAATCCGGGTTTTTATAAAGGCAATGAATATTTTGTTCGGTTCAATGATTTTGATGCCACGGTATCTGCTTACAAGGGAATCAATGTAAAAACCGATGATAAAGGAAGTTCTATCATTACTTTGGGGATGCAGGGCACCAATAAAGCCCGAATGGTGGAGTATTTGAATGCAACCGTGAAAATGCTTATCAAAAGACAGTTGGACGGGAAAAATAAATTTGCTACCAATACCATCGCTTTTATAGACAGTACTTTAGTGGCGATGGAATCACAACTGAAGGAAACGGGAGACGAGTTAAAATCATTCCGAAAAGATAAAAATATATTTGATGTTGAAGAAGGCGGTGCTAAATTTTCGGATAAAATACTTGAATTTGATGTCGCAAGAGATGAGGTAACCCGCAAAATCACCTATTATAATTCACTAAAATCTTATCTGAATAACAGTGTGGATTATTCTAAACTGCCGGCACCTTCAGTAGCAGGCATAGAAGATCCTAATATTGTGGTTAATGTTTCGAAATTGATTTCATTATCAACGCAAAGATCAGAAATGGCTTATGCGGTGAAAAGTGACAAATTATTTAAAGATTTTGACAATCAGATGATGGCTGTTAAAAATGTACTGCTGGAAAATATTTCGGCTGCCAAAGCTTCTTTGCAATATGATCTGGCAATAGTAAACAGCAAAATCAATGAAACCGAAAGTACCATTAAACAGCTTCCGGAAGACCAACAGGAGTTAATTAAAATCAAGCGAAAATATGATTTAAGCGACAATATTTACAGTACTTTTCTTCAAAAAAGAAGCGAAGCCGATATTGTTAAAGCGGCCAATTTGCCGGACATTCATTTTATAGATCCTGCTAAAGATGTTGGAGGTGGATTAATTGGTCCCAAAACATCCGTGAATTATGTCTTGGCCTTATTTCTGGGAATACTGATTCCGTTACTGTTGGTTTTTGGAATTTTCTTCATTAATAATTCCATTCAAAACGCAGAAGATGTGAGTAAATTAACCCAAATTCCAATGATTGGGGTAGTAGGAGTTAATACTGATCATACAGATCTGGCTGTTTTTGATAAACCTAAATCGGCATTATCCGAATCCTTCAGGGCTATTCGATCCTCGTTACAATTCTTGTATAAAAAACAATTGGTAAGCGGAGCCAAAACACTGATGATCACCTCGTCGATTAGTGGAGAAGGGAAAACATTCTGTTCTATAAACATTGCTACCGTATTTGCGTTAAGCGAGAAAAAAACAGTAATCGTTGGTTTGGATTTAAGAAAACCAAAATTGTTTGGTGAGTTTAATTTGACAAACGATGTGGGTGTCGTGAATTATTTAATCAAGCAAAAAAGTGTTGATGAAATTGTTAATCATACCCAGATTCCTTTTCTGGATGTCATTCTTTCCGGTCCCATTCCGCCCAATCCGTCGGAGATGATTTTGAGTGACGGAATGAAAGAACTGATAGATGAATTGAAACAAAAATACGATTATATTATTTTGGATACGCCCCCTGTTGGACTAGTGTCTGATGCTTTAGAATTAGCGCAATATTGTGACGTAACTTTATATATTGTAAGGCAAAATTTTACTAAAAAAGAAATGATAACCTTATTGAATAACAGGGTAAAACGAGATGAACTTAATAATACCAGTATTATTTTGAATGGCTTTGAAAATAAGGCAAAGTACGGCGGAGGATATGGGTACGGATACGGTTACGGAAATTACACTAACGGTTACCATGAAGAAGATGTGAAAAAAAATTGGTTTGATAAATTCATTCGTAAATGGCGTAAAAAATAATTTCGGACAAGGTAATTTTTAAATTAAAAAGAAATGGAAGAAAATACAAATACAACCATATTAATTACAGGAGGAGCTGGTTTTATCGGTTCTAATCTTTGTGATTATTTTTTATCCAAAGGGTATAAAGTAGTCTGTCTGGATAATTTTGCAACGGGACACCGACATAATTTAAAAGATTTTGCAGATAATGCCAACTTCCGATTGATTGAAGGAGATATACGAAATCTTTCAGATTGTGAAAATGCGGTGAGAGGAGTAGACTATGTGTTGCATCAGGCAGCGCTGGGTTCCGTTCCACGTTCTATTATTGATCCGATTACAACCAATGATGTGAATGTTTCCGGCTTTTTGAATATGTTGGTCGCTTCTCGTGATGCGAAAGTAAAACGTTTTGTGTATGCAGCCAGTTCTTCTACGTATGGGGATTCGGTGGGATTGCCAAAAGTAGAAGATGTGATAGGGAAACCACTTTCGCCTTATGCCATTACAAAATATGTAAACGAACTATACGCCGAAATTTTCAGTAAGACCTATGGTTTAGAAACGATCGGGTTGCGTTATTTTAATGTTTTTGGAAGAAAGCAAGATCCGAAAGGGGCGTACGCTGCGGTTATCCCAAAATTTGTAATGCAATTAATGCAGTTGGAGAGTCCTGTAGTTAATGGTGATGGTAATTTCTCACGTGATTTTACCTACATTGATAATGTGATACAAATGAACGAATTGGCGATGACTACCAAAAATGAGTCAGCAATCAATACCGTTTACAATACGGCTTTTGGAGACAGAACCACTTTGAATGATTTATTACAGTATTTGAAGGAATACTTGTCGAAATACGATCCCAAAATTGCCGATGTTGAAGTGGTTCACGGGCCTAATAGGGCTGGGGATATACCACATTCATTAGCCAGTATTGATAAAGCCAAATCGCTGTTGGGGTATCAGCCTCAGTATTCGATGCAGGAAGGGCTAAAAGAGGCGGTGAATTGGTATTGGAATAATCTTAAATAAAGTAGACGCTTGTTTGTAGTTAGATACAAGGGGAACGAAATAAAGTATATTTGTAAATTAAAATTTGAATAGATGAAAATCACAAAAATTTGTTGCATTGGAGCTGGATATGTTGGTGGACCTACAATGGCTGTTATTGCACAAAAATGTCCACATATCAAAGTTACAGTAGTGGATTTGAATGAAGAAAGAATTGCAGCCTGGAATGATGAGAACGTTGATAATATTCCAATATACGAGCCAGGTTTAGATAAAATTGTAGCGGAAGCAAGAGGGAGAAATTTGTTTTTTTCAACAGAAGTAGATAAGGCTATTGACGAAGCTCAAATTATTTTTATATCGGTTAATACGCCTACAAAGACATACGGTAAAGGCAAAGGAATGGCAGCTGATTTGAAATATATTGAATTATGCTCCAGACAAATTGCAAAAGTTGCCAAAGACAATAAAATTGTTGTTGAGAAATCAACACTTCCGGTGCGAACTGCCGAAGCAATCAAGAGCATTCTTGATAACACAGGTAATGGTGTTCAGTTTCAAATTTTGTCCAATCCTGAGTTTTTAGCTGAAGGAACAGCAGTTACCGATTTGTTAAATCCGGACAGGATATTAATAGGTGGTGATACTACGGAGGAGGGGCAGAAAGCCATTCAGGCACTTGTAGATGTTTATGCAAATTGGGTATCTACAGATAAAATTTTAACTACCAATGTTTGGTCGTCAGAACTGTCGAAATTAACAGCCAATGCATTTTTGGCACAAAGAATATCATCTATAAATGCACTTTCTGAGCTTTGTGAAAAAACGGGAGCTGATGTAAATGAAGTAGCAAAGGCTATTGGTATGGATAGCAGAATAGGACCGAAATTTCTTAAGGCTTCTGTAGGTTTTGGTGGTTCTTGTTTCCAAAAAGACATTTTAAATTTGGTTTATATTGCCAAATCCTATGGTTTGACTGAGGTAGCAGATTACTGGGAACAAGTGATTATTATGAATGATCATCAAAAAAGACGTTTTTCCAGTAAAATTGTTCAAACACTTTATAATACTGTTGCCGACAAAAAAATTGCATTTTTGGGTTGGGCTTTTAAGAAGGATACTAATGATACCAGAGAATCAGCCGCCATTTATGTGGCAGATGAATTAATAAACGAGCAGGCAAAAATTGCGGTATATGATCCTAAAGTATCTGGAAGAAAAGTTTTGGCCGATTTAGATTATTTAGATACAAGAACTACAGAAAAGAATGCAAATAGCATTACTTCATTTGACAGTGCCTATGAGGCTTGTGCCGGCGCGCATGCCATTGCGGTACTTACAGAATGGGATGAGTTCGTTGGTTTTGACTGGCAAAAAATTTATGATTCGATGCAAAAACCTGCTTTTATTTTTGATGGTCGGAATTTGCTTAATGCTACCGAATTAAAAGCTATTGGGTTTGTGTATCAGGCTATTGGTTCTTAGTTTGAAAGAGATGACTGTCTTGAATCTAAAATAGAATAAACTAATTTTTTAAAGTAAAAAAAGGAAGTTTCGAATCAAATAAAAAAACAGTAAACGGTTTTTTTATTTTAATACAACATGTAAGATGAATTGGTATGTAGTGTATACAAAACCGAAATGGGAGAAAAAAGTATCGGAACAATTAATTAAATTAGGAATAGAGTGTTATTGCCCATTGATTACTGAAGTAAGACAATGGTCGGACAGGAAAAAAAAGATTGAAGTACCACTTTTCAATTCTTATGTTTTTGTCCAATTGGAAGAAGCAGATAGGAATACAGTTTTTCAGTCCCCTGGTGCGGTGCGGTATTTGTTTTGGTTAGGAAAACCGGCAATTGTTCGGGATGAAGAAATTAATCGTATCAAAGACTGGCTTCATACTCCCGATACCTATGATATTTCTGTAGATTATTTCCAAATAGGAGAGACGATTGAATTGGATTCAGGTCCTTTCACCGCCCAAAAAGCAGTTGTTCAGGAGGTCACCAATACACATTATGTACTGGTTTTGGAATCAATGGGCTGTATATTGAAAATGAAACACAAATAAAACGGGTTATTGCAGGTGAATTTTGATTAACCTGTAATACTTTTTTTATATTTTACACATCACTAAATTTAGTGATTTTGAAAAAAAAAGCAGGTGGACAATTTTCATCCTTTTCATTGGTTGTTAATTGATTACTTGTTTTTTTATTTTTAATATCAGTATTTCTGCTATTCTATATCATTTAAAGTTTAGAAAAACAGTTTATTGTAACTATATTTGCCGAAAATACGAATAATCTTTCCATCCCAATATTGGGAGTGTGGAATGCGAAGCGGTGGATTGAAATTAACGAATGTTAATTTAAATTATAAAAGAACATGAATTCAGATTTAAAAATAGCGGTGATTGGTTTGGGGTATGTAGGTTTGCCATTGGCAAGGCTATTGGCAACAAAACATGCTGTTGTTGGATTTGATATCAATACTTCCAGAGTTGCATCCCTGCAATCAGGTACAGATACCACACTTGAGGTAGACGATGCTATTCTGCAAAAAGTGCTTTTAAAGGAGCCAGGTAATGCCATTGGCTTGTATTGTACTACTGTTTTAGAGGAGATGGCAGATTGTACCTATTATATTATAACGGTTCCTACACCTGTTGATAAACATAATCGACCGGATTTGACTCCTCTATATAAGTCAAGTGAAACTGTTGCTA
>RCUQ01000446.1_pt1 | contig 18690 bp, 9 predicted proteins | sample 2166351 | NCBI WGS metagenome assembly RCUQ01 (sample SAMN09932597, study PRJNA488358) | compost metagenome | feature: garden; material: soil; isolation source: compost soil in acetonitrile-enriched culture | place: Germany: Experimental Botanical Garden Goettingen | collected 2016-01-27
TTATTATATACTTCATAATTTGTTTATTACTGGGTAGATTTTAAAATTGCAAAAAGCTGAAAAATTGCTTTTAGCAGGAAATTGTAAGAGTGTGTTTTACTTATTAATTTACCTATGCCCGCAGTATAATATTGCGGGCATAAATAAACAAAACAAAGTTATAAGAAGGTTACAATGAAGAAATGGATTGATGATTTCAGAGGAAGTCTTTCGTTTGATTTTCATCAGTTGTTGGGAGAGAATATTCTATATCGATAGAAAAAAAATTTGATCAAATTTAAAAACGTAAAATAAACACTTATAATTAACCAACTAAAAAAAACTTATGATAACAACCACACAATAATTTTTTTTATTGCTATGTTTTGTAAAAAAGAATGGCAATCAACATTAGCAACCACATTTATCCATGATTCAACTATCGGATAAAAGAGCTGTCTCTTTCTCTAAGACAAATAAACTTCACAGGATTAAAAATATACGATGAAGGACTCAAAGAAGTAGCAACTCTAAACCAATCTAAAATGAATGTTATTTTAAAAAAAGATGTTTGTAAAAGTGCATAAAGTTACACAGGACATTGAACACAACCGCAACCAGTCTCTGAGTAACACTCCGGAATGAACAAGTCTAATTTGAAGAGACTTTTATTTTTAGAATTAAAACAAACTAACTAACCTTAAAATTAAAAAGATGAAAAAAATTAAGTTTTTATTTTTTCTTGCTTTTTTTACAGCCCTGTTTATAGGTTGTGAAGATAGCGAACCAAGTTTTGCGGCATCTGAAGCTCCAACGATTTCGGTAAGCACAGGAGAAATTTATGGAGCGCCAAACAGAAAATTCGAAATTAAAGCTGCCTTGGCAGATGATTTAGGATTGAAATCAGTGAGAATTCAAATACCAGAATTGTCATTGGATAAAGTGATTACTTTTGAAACTGAACCATTATTGACATCATATGATTTGAGTTATTTCTTTGATATTCCTGCTGATAGAGGAGCATCAGAGGCGTTTAAAATCAAATTAACTATATCTGATGTTTCCGGTAATTCAGTTGATGAAGAAATCAACTTGCGTTTAGACGGAGAGTTTAGCGCCCCTGCGATAACAATGGATAGCCCTAAAGAAGGAGCTGTTATCCTGTTGCCATCAAGCAACATAATGAAAGTAAAATTCACTGTAAATGATGACTCAGGAATTGACTTTGTACATGTTACTTGTGTTGCTCTTTCAATTGATGATATGGTTCAAGTAAATGGAGCACAATCATATACTTATGAAAAAGATTATGAATTGCCAAGAACAGATGGAAGTTATGTATTGAGCATTACTGCTAAAGATAAATTTGTTCAATCTAATACAGGTACCACAAACATCAATGTTATTGCCTCTAATGACTACCCGGCTATCTACTTGTGCGACCAGCCAAAAGGGACTAATCTTACTACAGATGCTGTTGGTGTACCAATGTACTTCCACGATAAAAACGGACAAGATTTCGAATTTAAATATTACGCTAATACAGACAATAAGGAAATTTATTTCTTAGGACAAGAAGGCGATTTTGCTCCTCACTGTTTTGGTGCCGATGGTTCTAATTTAGCTTATGGTGTTAACAGTTCTCCAATTGTTTTACCTACAAAAGGTTACTACAAAATTAAAATGAATCCAAAAACATTAACTTTTTCTGTTACGAAATACACGCCTACAAGTAAAGTTTGGGCAGATATTGCAAACGGACAATGGCATGATGACGAAGCTCAAAGAAAACCATTTGTGAGTGTTTGTGGTGGAGGTATTCAAGATGCTAACTGGGATACTTGGAATGCATGGGTTCAAACAGGTTTACATTTGGCTAATGATCCAAATAACCCTTATCAATTAGTTGGAGAGTACACACTTACTGGAACTATGGAAGCGACTTTTACCGGCCAATGGTGGAGCCCGTCTTGGAGATTAATCAAAAACGGTATTGCTACCATGTCTCCAGGAGAAAATGGTAATGCAAAATATCCAGCTGCTCCCGGTGTTTATAAAGTAATTGTTGATACAGAGTTAGAAAGAGCCTTTATAACAAGAAAATAGTTTGTTACGACTTTGATCGTAACAGTAATTAATAAAATATCTTAATATGAAATTTAAATTTATATGGTTATTTATTGCCGTGTTGTGCAGTGCTGCAACATATGCGCAGGTAACAGTAAAAGGGACTGTTACAGACAAGGGTTCTGTACCGATTCCCGGAGTAAATGTTTTCGTGAAAGGAACAAAAACTTCAGCTTCGACCGATTATGACGGTAAGTATGTAATAGTGGTTCCTAATAAAGATGCCCAACTTGAATTTTCTTTCGTTGGGTTTACTACCAAAGCAATAAAAGTAGGTGATCAAACCGTTGTTGATGTTGTCTTGGAAGAATCCAGCCAAACGTTGGAAGAAGTTGTAGTAGTTGGTTATGCAACAGTAAAGAAAAGTGATGTGACGAGTTCGATTGCTTCCATAAAAGGAAAAGAACTGCAAACAATGACTGTTGGTAATGCTACTGAATCATTGCAAGGTAAAGTTGCCGGGGTACAAATCACCGGCGCTGGAGGACCTGGGGCTCAACCACGAGTACTTATTCGTGGGATTTCTACAGTAAACCTTAGCACCGATCCTCTTTATGTTGTTGATGGTATTCCAATGGGTACCAGTATCAACTTTTTGAGTAGCAATGAAATTGAGTCTATGGAGGTACTTAAAGATGCTTCTGCAAGTGCAATCTATGGTTCTCGTGCTTCTAATGGTGTAATCCTTATTACCACCAAAAAAGGTAAAATTGGTAAAGCAAAATTCAATATTGATTTAAGTAATGGTTTTCAATTTATGAGTAATCCATATAATATGGCAAATGCTGAAAATTATGCCAATATTATGAACAAAGCATATACCAATGCGGGTTATTCTGAATATTTACCAAATGCGGAACAATACAGAGGAAAAACTACCGATTGGTGGGGTGCCGGAATTGAAGAAGCTTCTCCTGTAACAAATGCTTCTTTAGGAGTTTCGGGAGGTTCTGACACACACACGTATGCCGTAAGTTTGAACTATTACAACTCTGAGTCTTTTTATGAAATAGGAGGATGGGAAAGAATCACAGCAAGAATTGCTAATGATTTCAAGTTTTCTGATAAAGTTTCTGCAGGAATTACTTTAAACCCACGTTACGAATCATGGGGAGCACCAGGAAACTGGGCTGATTTTGATAAAATTGACCCGATTACCCCAATTTACAAACCGGCGGATCAATTAGATGGTACAGAAAACGAGTACAGTATCTACGCACGATCTCCTTCGTATGTGTGGAATCCCGTTGCGGCTGTAAAAAGATATGATGATTATACTGATTTGTATAACTTGAACTCGAATGCTTATTTACAATATGAGCCTATCAAAGGTTTGGTATTCCGTACACAAGGATCTATTGAAGTTGGAGATAAAGTGTGGAGTAAATTTACACCGGATTTTGTAATTGATGCGGCACACGAAAAAGCGGAAATCAACACTATTCAGAGATCTAATACTACAAACAACGACTGGACATGGCAAACGACAGGAACTTATTCAAAAACATTTGCTGAAAAACACAATGCTTCTTTAATGGTAGGTACTACTATGGAGGAATACAACGGACGTGATGTTTGGGGGTACGGAGAAGGTGTACCAAATAACTCCGATGCAATGAGAGAGTTAAATGCTGCAACCAAAAACTTCGATAGTGGTGGTAACAGTTGGTCAAGTTCTTTAGTGTCATTCATTTCCCGTTTGTCTTATAATTATGATGGTAAATACTATTTTACAGGAACATTCAGACGTGATGGTTCTTCTAAATTCATGGCTGAAAACAAATGGGCGAACTTCCCATCTGCATCTGCTTCATGGAGAATTACAAATGAAGACTTTATGTCGGATGCTAAAGCGGTTGTAAATGATCTTAGATTCAGAGCCGGTTGGGGTAGAGTTGGTAATCAAAGTTTACCTGGTTCGGTTTACGAATCAAACATCGGGCAAGGATATTATCCAATTGGGGATGTTATTGTTGATACTTCTTACCCATCTTCTATGGCTAACAAAGACATCAAATGGGAAACTGTTGAAGATATAAACTTTGGTCTTGATTTCGGATTATGGAAAAACAAACTTTCCGGTTCGGTAGAATATTATCAAAAAACAACTAAAGATATGTTGTTCTTAAAACAATATCCTACTTATAGTGGTTTCCCTGGGTACTCAACAATTTGGACAAATGTTGGTTCGATGAGATCTAATGGTATTGACTTGTTGGTTTCTTACAAAGAAAGAAAAGGGGATTTCTCTTATGGAGCTGACCTTACTTTTACTACTGTTAATGTTGACATGATTTCTTTGTCAGCAGAAGGAGAAAAATTGTACGGAAGTGGTAACAGAACGTTAACTGTTGAGGGTGAAGAGCCAGGGTATTTCTACGGATATGTTGCTGATGGTTTGTTCCAAAATCAAACAGAATTGAATTCACATACAGATGAACACGGAACTAAATTGCAACCGTATGCACAAGCAGGGGATGTTCGTTTCAAAGATTTGAACGGCGATGGTAAATTAGACGATAAAGACAGAGCAAAAATTGGTTCTCCTTGGGCTGATTACACTGTGGGATTGAATTTGAATTTTGCATACAAACAATTTGATTTGATTGCTAATTTCTATGCAAGTATCGGAAACGAATTGGTTAACCAAAATATTTCTGATTTGTATAATGGTACAAGTTTGACCAATAAAGTAAGCGGATTAGACCAAATGGCTTGGCATGGAGAAGGAACTTCAAATTATGTTCCTCGTTTGTCTAAAGATGATAATAACGAAAACTTCACAAAATTCTCTTCTCTGTATGTTGAAGATGGTTCATTCATGCGTATGAAAAACCTTCAGTTAGGATATACATTCGTTAATCAATTTGGTTTAGACAAACTAAGATTGTCTTTATCAGGTCAAAACTTATGGACAATAACTGACTATACAGGTATTGATCCTGAAGTAGGTGGAGGAGATCCTAATAAAGGAGACGGAGTTAAAGGATCTGGATTCGGAGGATGGAATTATCCGGTTCAGCCAACAGTTTTGTTCGGTCTTAATGTAGCATTTTAATAATAAAAGGATATGAAAAAAATAATATTATCAATAATAGCTTTTTCTGTGTTTGCAGTTTCCTGCGAGGACTTTATTGAAAAAGAGACAAGAGGGGTTCAGAGCATTGAAAACTATTTTCAAACTGCTCAGGAATGTGAGAATTATGTTAATGAATTAACACATAGGTTATTACTTTCAAATGATTGGTGGACATTGATTGCTCCGAGGGTAACTAATGAAATGTCAACTGATGATGCCTGGATGGGTAATACAGGACAGGATAACTCTGCACACAGACCTTGTTCCCAATACACAATTACTCCTGATAATATGGGAGATATGAACAGTATTTATACTGCGCATTACTATACTATTCAATCTTGTAATATTGGTTTAGAGAAAATGGCGGAATCTCCGATTAGCGAGTCTCAAAGAAATCAGTATATGGGAGAATCATTGTTTGTTCGTGCTTATTGCTACTATGAGTTGGTGAATAACTTTGGAGCAGTTCCTTTGTATACAAAATCATTAGGAACAAGTGATTTGAGTTTGGAGCGCAGTCCTGTTGCAACAGTTTATGCGCAAATTGAAGCCGACCTTAAAGAATCTGCTGCGAAATTAGAAGATATTCCAGTAGACAGAAACGGAAGAGTTAATAAATGGGCTGCTTATGCTTTATTGGCTCGTGTATCGCTGTTCCAAGAGAAATGGGCTGAAGCAAAACAATATGCTGACAAGGTCATCACTGAGGGGCCTTTCGCCTTAGAGTCTGATTTCCTTAAAATATGGGATGTTAATAACCATAACGGAGTTGAGTCTATCCTAGAAGCACAGTCTTCCAGTGTGCAAGACAAAAGTTTAGGTTGTGCTTTACCTACTTTATCCGGAGCAAGAGGAGAAGACAAAAAATATTTCCCAAGTAATGATGCTGGAGATGTACTTGACGGCTGGGGATGGTGTATGCCAACAAGTGACTTAGAAAACGCTTATCTTTCTGAAAATGATGAAATCCGTCGCAGAAGCACCATCACAAAATGGGGAGAAGCTGCTTATGGAGATGAGGTACTTAACCCAACTCACAAGTTTAGCTTGAATGACAACAAATCAGGGCGTATTTGTCGTAAATACTATATTCCTATTGAAACCCGTCGTGCTTTAGACAAAAAAGACGGACACTTACCGTTGAATGTGCCGTTGATTCGTTTGGCTGAAATGTATCTGACAAGAGCAGAAGCAAACTATCACTTAGGAAATGCCGGAGGAGCTTTGTCTGACATCAATGTTATTAGAGCTCGTGTAGAACTTGATCCTAAAACAGGTTTAGCAGGTCCTAGTTTACTGAAACAAATTTACAAAGAGCGTCGTTTAGAATTGGCTTTCGAAGGATTGCGTTTGTTCGACATTCGTCGTGAAAAAGATCCAAGCACAGGAAGACCGGTTATCGAATCTTTGATGGGGCCTAGTGGTACTTTTGTTCAATACAACTTGAGCTCTACTGATCCATATGAAACTACCAACTTGAGAGAAGCACAAGATAAAGGGATCAATTTCAGTCCTTCTAAAAATTTATTGTGGCCAATACCTCAGTTAGAAATAGATTTAAGTGGAGGTGTAATTACACAAAACCCTGGTTACTAATATGAAGATGATTAATAACTATAAAGTAAGCCTGCTATTTGCGGGCTTGCTTTTCATCAATTCTGTATTCATTAGTTGTGAATCTGATACTGCTGAAAATTCACCTCCTGTCGTTTCTACTGCAAGAGATTTGAATGTGAATCTTGATATGAATCTGCAGACAATGGAGAGTTTCGGAGCCTCAGATGCTTGGCAATGTAATTTTATAGGTCAAAATTGGCCTACTGACAAAAGAAATCAGATTGCTGATTTATTATTCAGTAGACAAGTGGATAGTGAAGGAAACCCGAAAGGGATTGGATTATCATTATGGCGTTTTAACCTTGGTGCCGGAAGTGCAGAACAAGGAGAAGCAAGTGATATAGGCGATGAATGGCGTCGTACAGAATGTTTTACTAGTGATGGAGTTACCTACAACATGAGTAAACAAGCGGGGCAAGTATGGTTTATGAAAGCCGCTAAGGAACGCGGAGTCGAAAAATTATTGGCTTTCACAAATAGTGCACCTGTTTATTTAACTAACAATGGCAAAGCCCATGCAACTATTAAAGAATTTTACAATCTGAAGGATGGGAAAATGCCGGAGCTTGCTGATTTTTGGGTTAATTCTATTGATAAATTGAAAACAGAGCACGGTTTGACAATAGATTATATCAGCCCTTTCAATGAGCCACAGTATGAGTGGGATGGCACCAGTCAAGAGGGTTCGCCGGCAACAAACGCCAATATATACAGTTTCGTATCTATTTTGTCTCCAAAATTACAGTCGAAAGGGCTTGGTTCCCAAATCGTTGTAGGAGAAGCAGGAGCATTTGAACCGCTTTATAAAACAGTTTCCGGCAAAGAGAGCAGATCCAACCAGATTGACTATTTCTTTGGAGTGAATTCAACCAAAAATATTGCAGGATTGAGCAATGTAAAGAAAACCATATCAGGACACAGTTACTGGCAAGCTTGGCCTTTGAGCGAGCTTATTTCTTCCAGACAATCTGCTGCTACAAAAACACAGGCTGTTCCGGGACTTAGCCTTTGGGCTTCGGAATATTGTATTCTTGAGAGCCCGGGTACCGCTGAATTACCTGGAGGAGGAGGCCACGGAAGAGATTTAGGCATGAAAACGGCCCTTTGGGTAGCTCGTATTATTAGTACTGATATTGCCATCGGAGGAGTTAGCTCTTGGCAATGGTGGACCGCCATTAGTCGTGGGGATTATAAAGACGGATTGATTCACGTTGATGATGGCGCGAGTAATGGAGCAGGTAATGCTGATTATTGCAAATACGACGGAACTGTTCGAGACGCTAAGATACTTTGGGCTTTTGGAAATTTTTCATTTTTTGTAAAACCTGGAATGGTAAGGGTTCAAATACCCGGTTTAGACAATTCGGCAGCTACAACTGATGTAATGCTAACGGCCTACAAAGATGTGGCGAGTAAAAAATTGGTCATTGTAGCGGTTAATTTCAGTAGCACCGCAAGGACTTATAAATTGAATCTTTCTGGAGGAACTTTGGTTGATAATAAATTCACACCTTATACAACTTCAGATACTAAAAGTTTGAAAAAAGGAGCTGATGTCAATGCCACTAATTTTGAAATAGCAGCAAAATCAGTTGTCACTTACGTGGGTACATTTAGATAGGAATTATTTTAAAATTGGATTTATCGGAAAGCTCTTTTTGATAGAATATAACAAAAAATGAAAAAAACATATTTTTCTCTTTTCTCGCTGATGGTCCTGTTTATAATTGGATGTGAATCAGATGTAAAAGAAACGGCGCAGCCCGTTGCCTCAACAACAAGGAATCTGAAAATCGACCTGAATACAGATAGGCAAACCATGGAAGGTTTTGGAGCTTCAGATGGATGGCAATGTCAGTTTATTGGGAAAAATTGGCCATTAGAAAAAAGAAATCAAATGGCAGATTTACTGTTTAGCAAGCAAGTTGATCTCGACGGAAATCCAAAGGGTATTGGCTTGTCTTTATGGCGTTTTAACCTTGGAGCCGGAAGTGCGGAACAAGGAGAAGACAGTTTTATTAATGATGAATGGAGAAGAAGCGAATGTTTTCTGAATGCAGACGGAACCTATAATTGGGACAAACAAGCAGGACAAAGGTGGTTCATGAAGGCTGCAAAATCCCGTGGGGTTGAAAAAATATTGGCCTTTACGGGGAGTCCGCCGGTTCATTTTACCAAAAACGGAAAAGCATTTTCGAATGAGGGAAGTTATTTGAATCTGCAATCTGATAAGTATGATGATTTGGCTGATTTTTGGGTGAGATGTATCGAAAACATCAAAGCCAAAGATGGCGTTGATATCGATTACATCAGCCCGATTAACGAACCGCAATACGATTGGAATCCCGCAGCAGATGGTTGGGCAGGTCAGGAAGGAACAGCCGCAAGAAATAGTGAGATTTACAACTTAGTAAGTTCTATTTCCCAAAAACTAAAAGAACGAGCTTCCAATAGTCAAATCGTTTTGGGAGAAGCTGCAGCTTATGACTGTCTCTACAAAGAAATGACGGGACAGACAGGCAGATCAAACCAGATTGATTATTTCTTTGGCGTTAATTCGATGAAAAGTATTGCCGCGATGAGCAACGTTAAAAAGACAATTTCAGGACATGCTTATTGGCAGGTTTGGCCTTTGAACGAACAAATATCTTCGAGAGAATTGGTTGCATCAAGAGTAAAATCGGTTCCGGGACTTAGTCTATGGGAAACGGAATATTGTGTGATGGAAAGTCCAGGCGCGACCGAAATACCGGGAGGATCAGGACCGGGTAGAGATTTAGGCATGCAAACAGCACTTTGGGTTGCCCGTATTATCAGCAACGATATTGCTGTTGCAAATGTTACGTCTTGGCAATGGTGGGTTGGAATTAGTCGTGGGGATTACAAAGACGGATTGCTTCACGTTGATGATGGTGCCAGTGCCGGTCACAGCTGGGGAGATGCCAACTATTGTAAAAACGATGGTACTATCAGGGAAACAAAAATTCTCTGGGCTTTTGGGAATTTCTCCTTTTTTGTCAAACCGGGAATGATACGTGTTCAAATTCCAGATCAAAATTATCTATCGGCATCCACAGATGTCATGCTGACAGCCTATAAAGATGTGGCAAGCAAAAAACTGGTGATTGTAGCCGTTAATTACGGAAAATCGGCAAGAACCTATCAACTCAATCTTTCGGGAGGGACATTAAAGGACAATCAGTTGATTCCTTATACTACTTCCGATACGGCCAGTTTGAAAAAAGGAGCAGCTGTGAAAGCTGACAATATTGCGATTGCAGCACGATCTGTTGTCACTTTTGTCGGAAGCTATAATTAGTGATTTTTAAAATAAGTTAGAAAGAATATAAAAATGAGAAAAATTTATGTTTCGCTTTTATTGTTGGTGAGTTCGCTTTTTTTCGGTCAGCGAACCGCAACAATTAGCACGGATAATATAGTACAAACCATGGAAGGTTTTGGAGGCTCAGATGCTTGGCGAACCCAATTTGTTGGAAAAAATTGGCCAGAGCAAAAAAAGAATGCCATTGCAGATTTACTTTTCAGTAAAGAAATTGATGCACAAGGAAATCCAAAAGGAATTGGACTTTCAATTTGGAGGTTTAATCTCGGAGCAGGGAGTACAGAACAAGGAGAAAACAGTAAGGTTTCGGATGAATGGAGAAGAAGTGAATGTTTTCTGAACGCTGATGGAACTTACAACTGGTCAAAACAGGAAGGACAGAGATGGTTTTTGCAAGCGGCCAAAAAACGAGGTGTAGAAAAATTCCTGATTTTCACGAACAGCGCACCTGTTCATATGACTAACAACGGATTGTCTTTTGCAACTCAAAAAAATAAACTGAACCTGAAAGAAGGAGCGGTTCCAAAATTTGCCGATTTCCTAGTACAAAGTATTCAGGGATTAGAGAAAAGAGAAGGGATTAAGTTTGATTATGTGAGTCCGATAAACGAACCGCAATGGGAGTGGATGGCTAATAACGGCGATAAAAACAGCCAAGAAGGAACACCAGCTACCAATCTGGAAATTTACGATTTGACCAAAGCACTTTCTGATAAACTCAAATCACAAAAGATGAGTACCGAAATTGTTATTGCCGAAGCGGGTCAAATTAATTATTTGTATGAAAATGTAAATGGCGAAAATCGCGACAATCAAATCGATTACTTTTTTGGCAATACAAAAACGAACATCTCTAAATTACCGAATGTAAAAAATGCCATTTTGGGACACAGTTATTTTACGACTTGGCCTGTAGACAGGCAGGTTTTGAGCCGAAAACTGATTGCTGCAAATGTTAAGCAAAAACCAGGGTTAAAATATTGGCAGTCCGAATACTGTATCTTGGAAAATCCTGGGGAAGCTGAAATTCCCGGAGGTTCAGGAGGAGGAAGAGATTTGGGTATGCAAACGGCCTTGTTTGTGGCGCGTTTGATACACAATGATATTGCGTTGGCCAATGCGGCTTCATGGCAGTGGTGGACATCTATTACCCGAGCGGATTATAAAGATGGTCTGATTTATTTGGATGACGGAAAAAGCAATGGAGGAACAGCACCTGATTATGTTAAAAATGATGGGGAATACCATGATTCAAAACTGCTTTGGGCTTTGGGAAATTATTCTTTGTTTGTGCGTCCGGGTATGCTTAGGGTTGATGTTCCTAACCAAGATGAACTTGGAGCAGCAAACGATGTGATGCTAACAGCTTACAAAGATGTTCAAAATAAAAAACTGGTTGTTGTTGCCGTGAATTGTGGAAAATCGGCTCAGAAATACAAATTTAATTTAGCAAAAGGAACATTGAAAAACAATGAAGTGGCACCTTATGTGACTTCCGAAGATTCTAATTTAAAAAGAGCAGCGATTCAGAAGATTGATAATTTAGAAATTCCTGCCCGATCAGTTGTCACTTTTGTTGGAGAATTTGAATAAGGTTTAAATCGAGTTTGTTTTGAAGTTTTCGAACAATTACAAGACTCATAATTTGTAAACTGTTTTTTATCATGTTGATTCGTTCCAATACTTTTTTCAAGTATATTTACAAATGTGTAAATTACACTTATTTGATAAGTTCATTTACGTAAAATCAATATTTCAAACAATTACAACTAAAAAAATAATACAAATGATTCGATCTAAATTTTATAAAAAGGTATTCTCAGTCTTATTCTTTTCGATAATAGGCTTTAGCGTTCAATCCCAAACAAATAAAGAATTTCATAATTGGGCCCCTACACCGCCGATGGGATGGAACAGTTGGGATTGCTATGGACCAACAGTTACGGAAGCAGAGGTAAAAGCCAATGCTGATTATATGGCTAAATATTTAAAACCCTATGGATGGGATTATATCGTAGTCGATATCAGATGGTATGTTGGGAATGATAAAGCGCACGGATACAATGAAAAAGATCCCGATTATGTTCTGGACCAATATGGCAGATTTTTACCTGCAGTCAATCGTTTTCCTTCTGCGGCGGGAGGAAAAGGTTTTAAACCCCTGGCGGATTATCTTCATAAAAAAGGGTTGAAATTTGGAATTCACATCATGAGAGGTGTGCCAGTAATTGCCGTAAAACAAAACTCAACTATCAAAGGCACGAATCTGACAGCCAGAGATATTTATTCAGAGAAAGATCAGTGCAGCTGGTTGCGCGACATGTATACTATCGTTCCAGGTAAGCCGGGTGCGCAGGAATACTACAATTCTCTTTTTGAGTTGTATGCCTCTTGGGGACTTGATTTTGTTAAAATAGATGATCTTTCTTCCCCTATTTATTTCGAAGGAGAAATTGATATGATTCGCAAAGCCATCGATCGCACCGGACGTAAAATTGTATTGAGCACTTCGCCTGGAGAGACTCCACTTGCCCATGCCGATCATGTTCAAAAGAATGCGAATATGTGGCGTACTGTTGGCGATTTTTGGGATAGTTGGGAACAATTAAAAGACCATTTTGAAGTATTTGATCGTTGGAACCAATGGCGTTCTTATGGCGCCTATCCTGATGGTGATATGTTACCGCTTGGCCGCATTGGTATCAGGGCAGAAAGAGGAGATCCTCGTATGACTGCTTTTATTAAGGATGAGCAATATACGTTAATGACCTTATGGACTATTTTTAAATCGCCTTTAATGTTTGGCGGGAATCTTCCGGATAATGATCCGTTCACGCTTTCTTTGTTGACCAATAAAAATGTACTAAAAGTTCTTAACGAAAGTACCAACAATAAACCTCTTTTCACGGATAAAGACAAAGCGGCTTGGATTGCCGATGAACCGGGGACAGGAGCGAAATATTTAGCGGTCTTCAATACAGCCGATCAACATTTGGTAACTGAGGAAAAAGCACTTTGGAACAGCGGATTGATCTCAAAAACCACTCCCGGTCAAAGCACCACAGTAGATATTGATATTTCAGGAGCTAAAAAATTGTATTTAGTGGTCAATGATGGTGGCGATAAAACCGATTGGGATCATGCCAATTGGATCGAACCAACTCTATACAAAGGGCAGGATTCTATCAAATTGACCAGTTTAAAATGGATAAAAGCCACAGCGGGATGGGAAAAACCAAGGGTGAACCAAAGTGTTTCCGGAAATGCTCTTACCGTAAATAAAATTAAATATGAAAATGGTATTGGTACCCATTCTAAATCAATCATAGAATTTGATATACCGGAAGGCTATACCCGTTTTAAAGCACTGGTTGGATTGGATGAAGCTTGTGTCACTCAAAATACGGGTGCTACCGTTAAGTTTTTTGTCTTTACAGAAAATCCTTCAGGACCTACACCGCCTGCAAGTTCTAAAATCTCGATCGATCTTAAAAGCATTGGACTTCCAGATAATTATGTAATCACTGATTTGTGGTCCGGTAAAGTCGTTGGGCAGTTTTCAGGCGAATTTGCTCCTGTAATTAATCAACATGGTGCGGGTTTATATAAAATTGTTAAAGTATCTAAATAGCTAAATCGTATAAAAAAGCATGAACTATAATTCAAAAATATTCATCAAAAAAAGGAATACCTATAAATGGGTTGTTTTATTATTAGCCTTGAATACTCTTGGTCCGGCTACAGCGCAACAGCTTTCGAAAAAGAAATCGCCAAAGTCTGAAGTAAAGGTTTCAAAGGAAAAACCAAGCGCTTATTTGTTTACCTATTTTACAGGAAACTCAAATGATGAAGAAGCCATTCGTTTTGCAATCAGTAATGATGGTTATAATTTCAGGGCACTGAACAACAATCAGCCCGTTATTGATTCCAAACAAATCAGTTCCACGGGCGGAATAAGAGATCCGCATATTTTGCGTGGAGCCGATGGTAAAACCTTCTATATGGTGGCGACCGATATGGTTTCTGCTAAAGGTTGGGATTCTAACCGAGCGATGGTTTTATTGAAATCTACCGATCTGGTAAACTGGAGTTCAACCGTAATCAATATTCAAAAGAAATACCCAAACAATGAAAACCTGAAACGCGTTTGGGCACCGCAAACTATATATGATGCCCAAAAAGGCAAGTATATGATTTACTGGTCCATGCAACACGGAAACGACATTGATAAAATTTATTACGCTTACGCCAATGCTGATTTTACCGATTTAGAGACTGAGCCGAAACAATTGTTTTTCAGTCCAACAAATGGCGCTTGTATCGATGGCGAAATTATTTTTAAAGACAATAAATACCATTTGTTTTTCAAAACGGAGGGAGCGGGTGCCGGTATAAAAGTCGCTGTATCTGATAAACTTACTGAAGGCTATGTTTTGAGAGATAAATATGTGCAACAAACTAAGTATCCTGTGGAAGGTGCCGGAGTTTTCAAACTGAATAATTCTAACGACTATATCCTGATGTATGATCTTTATACAAAAGGAAAATATCAGTTTACCAAAACCAGTGATTTAGAAAACTTCTCCGTTATCGATAACGCTATCAGTATGAATTTCCACCCACGTCACGGAACCGTTATGCCGATAACTGCAAAAGAACTGGCGAGATTGGAAAGCAAATGGGGAAATGCAAAGGATATTATGAGTTCGGCTGATGCCAAAGAGATTAAGAAAACCAATATCAAAGCGGATGATGCGACAAAACAAGTTCATTTGCCAGTAAAAACAGGAACCAATCTTTCTGCATTTAAACCTGATTTTACAAAATTTTCAGGGGTGACGGTTGAACCAAAAACAGCTCAGGATTTTACAAAAGGCGCCGTAAAATATACCGTTACAATCGAAGGGCAGCCAACAGAAATCTGGTCGGTTACCGCTTCAATTGCCAATAATCCTGCCTTGAACGGTTTTTATGCGGACCCAGATGTGATGTATTCCGAAAAAACTTCGAAATATTATATCTACCCAACGAGTGATGGATTTGATGGTTGGTCAGGGACGTATTTCAAAACCTTTTCTTCACCTGATTTAGTGAATTGGACAGATGAAGGAATTATTCTCGACCTTGAAAAAGATGTTACTTGGGCAAAGAACAATGCTTGGGCTCCCTGCATTACCGAGAAAAAAGTTGGAAACACCTATAAATATTACTTCTATTTTACGGCAGGTCAAAAAGTAGGTGTGGCTGTTGCCGATAGCCCGGAAGGCCCTTTTGTTGATTCCGGAAAGCCATTGGTAGACAAATTACCAGAGGGGGTTTCAGGAGGACAACAAATAGACCCAGATGTATTTACGGATCCACAAACAGGAAAAAGTTATTTATACTGGGGGAATGGTTATATGGCTTGCGCCGAACTTAACGAGGATATGATTTCTATCAAACCCGAATCAATTAAAGTGATGACTCCGGATGATACTTTCCGTGAAGGGACTACTGTTCTTTTTAGAAATGGGAAATACTATTTTTTATGGTCGGAAGATGATACCCGAAGCGAAAATTATCGGGTGCGTTACGGAATTTCCGATTCTCCCGTTGGTAAAATTACTATCCCAAAAAACAATTTGGTAATTGCAAAAGACAAAGAAGCTGGGATATATGGCACAGGTCATAATTCGGTGATTCAGATACCCGGTAAAGATGAATGGTATATTGTTTACCATCGCTTCAATTATCCAAAAGGAATCACGATGGGAGATGCAGCCGGATTCAATAGGGAAGTGTGTATCGATAAACTGGAGTTTGACAAAGAGGGCAACATCTTGCTGATAAAACCTACCCACGAGGGAATTAAACCTTTACGAAAGTAGTACTCTCAAAAGACAACTATGCGATGGACTATTTTGAGAAAATAAAAACTAGATAAAGCGAATCGCTGCTGATTACGAATAATTAAATTATATATAATGGCTATTAAAAAATTCTTATTACCAATTTTTATTTTTTCCTGCTTATCTGCTTTTAGTCAGGTATCATTTGGAGATTCCAAAAAAATTAATGACAGCTGGACGTTCACTCTTCAAGATGCACCGGAAGCTAAAGACACGTCGTACGACGATAGTAAGTGGCAATCGGTTAATTTGCCGCACGATTGGAGTGTAAAAGGGCAGTTGAGTCCTACTTTGGCCAGTTGTACAGGTTACCTTCCGGGAGGAATCGGTTGGTACCGAAAAAACATAAATATTCCTCAAACTAAACGTGGTGAAAAAGTATACTTGTATTTTGAAGGCGTTTACAACAGAAGTGAGGTATTTATTAACGGACACTCTTTAGGAAAACGTCCTAATGGGTATATTTCTTTTGCTTATGACGCGACTCCTTATATCAAATACGGAGAAAACAATACAATTGCAGTACGTGTAGACCACAGTCAGAGTGCCGACTCGCGTTGGTATACCGGTTCGGGTATTTATCGTAATGTATGGTTGGTTTATTCTAATCCGGTGCATATTGCGCAATGGGGAGTATATGCTTATCCTGAAGTTAACAAAAGCAACGGAGTTCTAAATGTTGAAGTAGATTTAGAAAATGGTTCTGCGGCAAAAGCGAATCTTACCGTAGTAAACGAGCTTTTAGATAGTAACGGAAAAATTGTCGCTAAGAATTCCCAAAAAGTGGTTGTAGCGGCGAATAAAGAAGGTAAAATTGCAACTAAAATAAATGTAAAAAATCCTAAGTTATGGGATTTAGAACATCCAAATCTGTATCAGTTAAAAACAACTGTTTTAAAGGATGGAAAAGCAATAGATAAAACGGTTACACAAACAGGTTTTAGAAATTTTACTTTCGATCCTGATAAAGGTTTTGCTCTTAATGGCAAATGGATGAAAATGAAAGGGGTTTGTTTACATCATGATGCTGGAGTTTTAGGGTCTGCAGTACCTCGCGAAGTTTGGAAAACGAGATTGAAAACGCTTAAAGAAATAGGGGTAAATGCGATACGCACCAGTCATAATCCGCAAGCACCAGATTTTTATCAACTTTGTGATGAAATGGGTTTACTGGTACTTAATGAAGCTTATGATGAATGGGAATTCCCTAAACGCAAATGGTTAGTGGGCTGGAACGTAGGAGTTCCCGGTTTTGAAGGGTCGTATGATATTTTTGCTGATTGGGCCGAGAGAGATTTGGAAGATATGGTACGTCGTGACCGAAATCACCTTTCTGTATTTGCATGGAGCATCGGTAATGAAGTGGATTATCCAAATGATCCGTATTCTCACCCTGTACTTGATGGTGGTAAAGATACCGGCTTTGGTCAAGCTGCCTATGGAGGATATAAAAAAGAGGCACCAGATGCTATGCGTCTTGGAGCTATCGCCAAACGTTTAGTGGCTGCGGTAAAAAAATACGATAAATCACGTCCTACTACAGCAGGTCTTGCCGGTGTAGCGATGTCTAATGAGACAGAATATCCGGGCGCTTTGGATATTACAGGATATAATTATACCGAGAGTAAATACCTGACTGATCACAAAAAATATCCAAACAGAGTAATTTATGGTAGTGAGAACGTTCATGATATGGAGCCGTGGTTAGCTGTAAAAAACAATGAGCATATTTTTGGACAGTTTTTATGGACAGGTATCGATTATTTAGGTGAATCAGGAAGCTGGCCTTCCAGAGGTTTCTACTCAGGATTAGTTGATCTTGCCGGGATTATTAAACCAAGAGGATATTTCCGTCAATCTTTATGGTCAGATAAACCTATGATTTATGCAGGGACATATATAGCTGATAAACCATCAAATATTTCTAAAGATGCTTGGTCCATTTGGAATTATAACGAAGGGCAAATGATTAGAGTTGTTTGTTATACCAATGCTGCTAAAGCACGTCTGGAATTAAACGGAAAAGTGGTTGGCGAAGAGAAAAAGTACGACGAAAAAACAGGTATTATTTATTGGGATGTGCCTTTTACTTCAGGGAAGTTAGAAGCAATAGGACTGAGTAATGACAACAAAATAGTAAGCCGCTATTCGATACTGTCTTCTCAACAACCAAACGCTTTAGTGATTAATGAAAAAAATATCACTATTGATAAGGAAAAAGGAGTTGCAAAAGTGATTGTACAAGTACTGGATGAAAAAGGATTGCCAGTAATACTATCTGATAACGAAGTGACTTGTACTGTAAAAGGGTCAGGGGTTTTATTAGGATTGGAAGCAGGAAATAACAGCGACATGACTGATTATACTGATAATGTTCAGAGAGTATTTCACGGTCATTTGGTAGCTTATATTCAGGCGACAGGAGGCAATGAACCTATAACGGTACAGTTTAGCAGTAACTGGTTAAAAGCGGCTGAGGTTACAATTCAGGTAAAATAAATTTTAGTATTTGCAAAATGATTTTGGTAAATACATTGACGATAGAATAAATAATTGCTGCTCATTTTGGAATGAGTGCGGTTAGGTAATTTGGTTTTGGTTGAGTTTTGAGCAAGTAAAGGCTGTTTCTTTAATTAGAAACGGCCTTTATGTTT
>RCUQ01000449.1_pt1 | contig 18661 bp, 15 predicted proteins | sample 2166351 | NCBI WGS metagenome assembly RCUQ01 (sample SAMN09932597, study PRJNA488358) | compost metagenome | feature: garden; material: soil; isolation source: compost soil in acetonitrile-enriched culture | place: Germany: Experimental Botanical Garden Goettingen | collected 2016-01-27
CGACCTACGACTTCCAGGGCGACGGCCGTCGCTACTGGATGGGCGTCAGCTGGGATTTCTGAGGATGGGCCGGATGATGGACTTCAAGCCGGGCCGTCGCGCCCTTCTGCTGGGTGCAGCCGCCCTTCTGGCGGGCGCCGGCGCCTGCACGCGTCGCGAGGACGCAGGTCCCTCCTCCTTGCTGACCGACCTGCGTGACCGTCCTCTGGCGGTGACGCCACCCATAGGCAAGCTGTCGATCGACGACAGCCGCTTCCTGATCGCCCTGTCGCTGATCCACCCCGATCCGGTCAGCCTGCTGGCGGCCTGGGCCGGTGACGTGAACCGGTTGAGCCCCGAAATCTACGCCGCCTATCTGGCCAAATCCCCGGCGCTAGCCACCTTGCCGAAGACGCCGAGCTCGGCCGCCGCCTTCAATGTCGAGGCCGTGCTGGGCGCCCAGCCGCAGGTGGCGCTGGTGTCGCTGGATTCCGGTCCGACCGACGCCCAGGCGGCCCAACTGGAGCAGGCCGACGTGCGTGTGGCCTACCTCGACTTCTTCCAGCACCCGTTCCAGAATCAGTCGCGCAGCCTGTCTCTGCTGGGCAGCCTGATCGGCCGCGAGGAACAAGCCCAAGCCTACAACGCCTTCCGCGCCGCCAAGCTGAAGGTCATTTCCGACAGGGTCGCCGGCCTGAAGGACGACCAGAGGCCGACCGTCTTCCTGGAGGCCCACGCCGGCAACGGTCCTGACTGCTGCAACTCGGTCGGCGCCGGAAACATCGGCGACTATCTGACCTTCGTCGGCGGCCGCAACATCGGCGCAGAGGTGCTGAAACAGCCTTCGGGCAAGCTGAACCTGGAGTTCGTGGTCGAGCGCGATCCCGACCTCTACATCGCCACCGGCGGCCCGCATCTGGAGAAGACCGGCGGCTTCGTCGTCGGCCCGAAATACGACGTCGAGACCTCGCGCGCCTCGCTGCGGCGCGTGGCCGGTCGGCGCGGCCTGTCCACCCTGAAGGCGGTGCGCGAGGGCAAGGTCCACGGCCTGTCGCACCAGTTGATCAACTCGCCCATCGACATCGTCGCCACCGAGGTTCTGGCCAAGTGGATTCAGCCCGAGCTGTTCGCCGACCTCGACCCGCGCGCGACCTTGGCCGCCATCAACGAGCGCTTCCTCGCTGTGCCCTACCACGGCGACTACTGGACCGATCTGGTCCCCGCCTGACGTCCATCCAAGGAGAGACCCCATGACCGCCCTGCGCCACAGCGCCCTTCTGGCCGCCAGCCTCATCGCCCTTTCGACAGCCTCGGCCGCCAATGCCCAGTCGATCGAGAAGACCGTCAAGGTCGCGCCCGGCGGCCTGTATGAGATCGTCTTTAATCCGGCCGACAACGACATCTATGTCGCCGCCGTCGGTCCGCGCGGCGCCAATCAGGCCCAGATCGTCCGCCTGGACGGTCAGACCCTGTCCGCAGAGACCCCGATCAATGTCTCGGAACGACCGCTCTACGGCCTGGGCCTGAACAGCCGCACCCAGATCCTCTATGGCACCGACACCCGCACCGGCGCCGTCTCGGCCATCGACCTGAAGACCGGCGCCGTCGTCGCTGTCATCCGTCAGGACGAGGAAGACGACAGCGCTCACGTGCGCGAGGTCATCGTCGATGAGCAACGCAACAAGGCCTATGTCACCGTCGTCGGCGGCGACGCGGGCGACACCTCGCGCCCCAACCTGATCTGGGTCATTGACGGCGCGACCAACAAGGTGGAGCGGACCATCGCCGCGCCGGTCGGTGGTCTGACCGGCGCCGCCTTCGACGGCTCGACCAACCGCCTCTACGTCACAGGCATGGGCAGCAATGAAGTCGCCGCCATCGACCTGGCGACCGGTGAGACGGTCGGCAAGTGGGCGTCGCACGGCGAGTCCGCCATCAACGTGGCCGTGGATGCCCAAGGTCGCCGCCTGTTCGTCGCCAACCAGAAGTCGGGCGAGTTGACGGTCCTGAACGCCGACACCGGCGCCCTGATCCACAAGGTCGCCACCGGCGAAGGCGCGCTGAGCGTCGCCTACAACGGCGCCGTCAACCAGATCTATGTCGCCAATCGCCAGGCAGGCACGGTCACGGTTCTGGACTCCGACACCTACGCCGTGAAGGCCAACCTGCCGACCGGCACTCTGCCCCAGACCATCGCCATCGATCGCGCCACCAACGCCGTCTACGTCACCAACAAGGCGCGCGGCCTGCCGCGCAACGCCCCGGCCGGCACGCCGGTCCCGGTCGATCCGACCGGCGACGTGGTGACGCTCATCCGCCCCTGACCTTCACGTTTCCTCCCCAAACTGGCCCGGTCGATCCGTCGATCGGGCCTTTTTTGTTGGGGATGCCGCCGGGTCAGCCGGCCTTCAGAACATCGTCGATCAGGACCTGAAGCACGCCGCGTTCGCAACGCTGTACGCGCGCTGAGACGCGATAGACCTGGGCCAGAATAGCCGGCGTCACCGCCTGATCCGGCGCGCCAAAGGCCGCCAGCCGCCCCTTCGCCATGACCGCGATCCGGTCGGACACGCGCGCCGCCGCTTGCAGGTCGTGCAGGACGATCATCACCGTCATGCCCCGCTCCGCCGCCGCCTCGCGCGCCAGTTCCAGCACGCGCAGCTGATAATAGAGGTCCAGAGCGCTGGTCGGTTCGTCCAGCAGCAACAGACGCGGCTCGCGCGCCAGGGCTTGGGCCAGGCCCGCCAACTGCTTCTGACCGCCTGACAACCGGTCCAGCCGCTGTCCAGCCAGGGTCTCCGCGCCAATGCGCTGCAAGACCTCAAAGGCGCGCTCGACCGCCTCGGCGTCGGTGAAGGCCGCGCCGCCCAGGGGCGTGGCGCGAATGGCGGCCACCACGGTCTCCAGCACGGTCAGGGCCACGCCTTGCGGCAAGGTCTGCGGCATATAGGTGACGCGCTTTGCCCGGTCGGCCAGCGACAGGCCGGTCAGCTCGACCTCATCCAGCCGGACCGAACCCTTGGCCGGGATCAGCCCCGCCAAGGCCCGCAGAAAGGTGCTCTTGCCCGCCCCGTTCGGCCCGACGACCGAGACCACCTCGCCAGCCGTCAACGACGGCAGGCTCAGGCCTTCGACAATGGGCCGCCCGCCGTAGCCGGCGCTCAGTTCCTGAACCAACAGCCCCGTCATGCCCGGCCTCCGTTGCGGAAAATCAGCAGCAGGAAGACCGGCACGCCGATCACGGCGGTGACAATGCCGACCGGCATCAGCACCCCGGGCACGATGGCCTTGGACGCCGCCGAGGCCAGCGACATGATGATGGCGCCCGACAGGATGCTGGCCGGCAGGAAGAAGCGATGATCCTCACCCACCAGCAGGCGGGCGATGTGCGGTCCAACCAGGCCGATGAAGCCGATGGCGCCGACAAAGGCCACGGCCGTCGCCGACAACAGGCTGACCCGCAGCAGGGACAGAAAGCGCAGGCGCTTCACGTCCACGCCGAAGCTCATGGCCCGGTCCTCGCCCAGCCGCAGCGCCGTCAGGCCGCGCGACGACAGCAGCGAAAACGGCGTGACCACCGCCACCACCAGCGCCAAAGCCCCGACATTGCCCCAGGTGGCGCGCGACAGCGACCCCATGGTCCAGAACACCAGCTGCTGCAGCGCCTCGGCCGAGGACAGGAACTGCACCAGGGCCGTCAGGGCGTTGAAGGCGAAGACCAGGGCGATGCCGAACAGGACGATGTTCTCGACCCCCGATCCCTTCATCCGCGCCAGAGCCTGCAAGGCCAGAACCGAGCCGAAAGCGAAGACAAAGGCGTTCAGCGGCACCAGCCAGTCTGATCCGATGAAGCTGGCCCCCACGCCCAAAACAATGGCCAGCGAGGCCCCGAACGAGGCCGCCGACGACACGCCCAAGGTGAAGGGGCTAGCCAGCGGATTGTTCAGCACCGTCTGCATCTCGGCCCCGGCCAAGGCCAGGGCGGCCCCAACCAGGCAGGCCATCAGGGCGTAAGGCAGTCGCACCTGCCAGACGATGGCCTGCTGCGCCGTGCTGAGCGACGACGGATCAAACACGCCTTTCACTACGTCCGCGGCGGACATTGACGACGGACCCGTGACGACATCCAGAAGCAGGGCCGCCGTCGCCAAAACGGCCAGAGCCGCCAGCGCGACAAACCTCGCCCGAACGTTCCGAGAATAGGCGATCACCGCATCTGGCGCCGCACGTTCTGCGTTCGCCAATCTGACGTCCTCCATTACGCGAATGCGTCGCAATACACTCTCATCGCGGGATGGGCTAGGGTGGCGTCATGACGTCGCCCGCACCCGCTTTCATCGAGACCGCACCGCCTCTGACCGGAGGCTGTCGCACGCTGCATCTACCGGCCGACAAGAGCGCGCCCGACCTCACGCTCTGGATCAACATGCCAGAAGCGGACCAACCAGCGCAGGGATGGCCAGCGCTGATCCTGCTGGACGCCGACGCCTACTTCACCGCCACCGCCGAGATGGCGCAGCGCCTGGCCCGACGCATGGCAAAAACACGAATTGAGCCGATGCTGATCGTGGGAGTCAGCCTGGCCTCCCCCGACCGTCATGCGGCATTTGGTTTTTCGGCCGACGCTGATCCCTCAGGACCCGCCCCACAAGGACGCCAACTGCTGGACCGTCTCATTCATCAGGTCCTGCCGCTCATTGCGGCTGAGGGCGCCGACAGGGCGCGGCTGACGCTCATGGGCCATTCCATGTCCGGGCTCTTCGTGCTCGAAGCCCGCGCCGCCGCCGCGCCCTTCGCTCGCCATATCGCGATCAGCCCCTCGATCTGGGCGAACCCTTCGGTGGTGACGGCGCAACCCGCGAGACCAGGGTCGGCCGACGATCTCTTGGTCGTCGTCGGCGCCCAGGAAGAAATGAACCACCTCTCCCCCGCCCACCTTGCCCGCCGCATGGTCAGCAATACCCTCAGCCTTGCCGGCAGGGGCGGTGTCGCACTCAGCGTGCTGGACGATGAGGATCATGGCTCGACCCCATACGCTTCACTCCCGGCCGCACTGCGCTTCACCTCGCAACCGTAGGCCTAGCTAGGCCTGCACACAGGCCTCGCAACGGCGATAAGTTTTCTACCGCATCCGCGGCGATCAGCCGGCCGGTGTGTAGACTTCTTCCGCCGTCCAGGCGTCCTGGGGCTGTGCGTGGACATCCCAGAAGAGGCGACCAATGGCCTTGGTGTTCTCGCCAGGCGACACGAAGCCCGCCACGGTCACGGTCGCCAGGTGAATTCCCTTGGCCCGGAAGGCCTCAAAAGCCCCCAGAGCCAGCGCCCGAATGCCCGCCTTGCCGATGCTGATCGACAGATAGTCGGGATGGGGGTGAAGCGCGAAACCGCCGCCCGTGAGAAGGATGGTCCCCGCGCCCCGTGCGGCCATGGCTGGTTCCGCCGCCTGGATGGCGACCAGGGCGCCGCCGATGTTCGTGATCAGGTCGCTGGCGAAGGTCTCGCGCGGTTGGTCCGCCACCGAGGCGTTGCGAATGACGGCGGCGTTGTAGTGCAGCACGTCCAGCGCGCCATACTGCTGCTCGACCTCGCGGATCAGATCGACCAGGGCTTGAGAGTCCTCGACATCCACGCGCCGGGCTTCCGCCTCGAAACCTTGGGCGCGCAGGCCTTCGGCCAGGGCGGAAACCTTGTCCAGGCTCCGGGCGGACAGGATGACCCGGAAGCCCTGCTGGGCGAACTGGGCGGCGGTCTCGATGCCGATGCCGGGGCCGGCGCCGATGCTGAGGTAGGTCTTCATGGCAGTCTCCATTGCGTTCGAACCTGCCAATTGGGGATGCATGGAGTTTTGACAATTTCCACTTCAGGCATAAGATTAATGCCTATGGTGCAAGAATTACTCGCAGGCGCGAGCCTTGATGAACTCAGCGCCTTTGTGGCCGTCGCCGAGGCCGGCAGTTTCACGACCGCCGCCACAAAGGTGCAGCGTGACGCTTCCGTCATCTCCAAACGCATCAGCGCTCTGGAAAAACGGCTGGGCGCCCGTCTGTTCGCCCGAACCACCCGAAACGTCACCCTGACCGAGGTCGGCGAGCGCTTTCACCAGCGGGTCGCGGCGGCGCTCGAGGAGTTGGGCAGCGCCAGCCGCGAGGCCAGCGACCTGGCGACCACGCCGCGCGGCCTGCTGAGGGTCTCGGCCCCCCTGGCGTTCGGCCGGCGCTGGATCGCGCCCCTGCTGCCCCGGTTCATCGCGGAATTCCCGGACATCCGCGTGGATGTCCGTTTTAGCGACCGCTACGTGGACATGGTCTCGGAAGGCTTCGACATCGCCGTCCGCATCGGCGTCCTGGCCGACAGCGCCCTGACGGCGCGCAAGGTCGGGAACTATCGCACCCTGCTGGCGGCCTCGCCAGGCTATGTCGCCAGGCATGGTGCCCCCGAAACGCCAGACGATCTGACGAGACACGCCTGCCTGGGCTTCACCGGTCACGCAGCCTGGCCGAAATGGGAACTGGAAAATCGGGGCCGCCGCGTCGCCGTTCAGCCCCACTGCCCCATCGTCGCCGATAGTTCGGAAGCCCTGCTGGCGGCGGCGCTGAACGATGGCGGCGTCATGCTGGCCCCCGACTGGCTGATCGGGGAATACCTCAGCGACGGTCGGCTTGTCGAAGTCCTGAACGGCTGGACCAGCGCGACCGACGGCGCCGTCCACATCGCCTATCCGTCAGGCCGCATCGTCCCCGCCAAGGCCCGAGTCTTCGCCAAAGCTGTCCAGACGCATCTGTCTGCGGGATGGGCGCCGCGCCGCGCCGATCCTTAGCCGAAGTCAGGCGGCCGCTCTTGTCGCGACCGCCTGACCATGCCGCTCGCCTCAGGGCCGCAGCAGGACCTTGCCGGTCTTGCCGGGCGTCAGCGAGGCGCGAACAGCGTCGGCGATCTGATCCAGGCCGAAGACCCCTTCGACCGGCAGGGCCAGTTGTCCCTTGGCGACCAGGGTCATCAGTTCGCCGATCAGACGGCGACGCTGGTCCGACGGCATGGCCGCCGAGACCTTGCTGCCCCAGAAGCCTTTCAGCGTCAGTTGCTTGAAGATCATCGCACCCGACGGGATCTGCATCGGCTCGCCCTTCATCGAGCCGAAGGACACCAGCAGCCCGTCGTCGCCCAGCAGGTCCGCCAGATCGCCAGAGGCCGTTCCGCCGATGGAATCCACGGCCGCGCGGATGGAGGCCCCGCCGGTGATGGCGCGCACCCTGACCTTCCAGTCCCGGTCGGCGGTCGAGACTCCATTGTCAACGCCCTGGGCCGCCAGTTCGGCCACGCCGGCGTCGCGACGCACCAAGTTGACGGTCCGGACGCCCCGCGCACGCGCCAGCATGGCCAGGGTCTTGCCGACCGCGCCGTTGGCCGTGTTCTGGATGATCCACTCGCCCTCGTTCACGCCGAGGAACTCCAGCAGGGAGATAGCGCTGAAGGGCATGGCGATCAGCTGGGCCGCCGCCTCGTCGCCGATGACGTCCGGCACGGGGGCCAGGGCGCCCGCCGGGGCGATGAAGGCCTCGGCCCAGGTTCCGTGCACCCCGGCCACGGCCACGCGGCGGCCGATCAGGCCGGCGTCGACGCCTTCGCCTACCGTCTCGACGACGCCAACCGCCTCGCTGCCGCCGACGGCGGGCAGCTCGGGCTTGTAGCCATACTCGCCGCGCACAGTCCAAAGGTCGTGATTGTGGATCGGCGACAGCAGGGTGCGAACGCGCACCTGGCCCGGACCGGGTTCGGGCAGAAGCGTGTCGCCGAGATGCAGCAGTTCTGCGGGGTCGCCAAAGGCGGTGTGGACGGCGCTACGCATTCTGATCTCCCTGGTCGGCCGTCACATGCAGACGGACGTCGATATTGCCCTGGGTGGCGTTGGAATAGGGACAGACCCGGTGGGTCGCCTCGACCAGGGTCATGGCCTCGGCTTGGCTCAGGCCCTGAACCTCGATCCACAGGTCGATATCCAGCGCATAGCCGCCCGCCGAGGTCTGACCGATGCCGACCTCGGCCGAGGTGCGGCTGCCGGTGATCGGCAGGTTCATCTGCTTCGCCACCCCGACCAGGGCGTTGTCAAAGCAGGCCGCATAGCCCAGGGCGAACAACTGCTCGGGATTGGCGCCCGGCTTGCCCGAACCGGGGACCGCCAGGTCCAGGGCCAGACCGCCGTCGTCGAGGGCCGTGCGCCCGGCCCGGCCGCCGGTCGCGGTGGCGCGGGTCTTGTAGAAGATCTTCATCGGTCGCTTCCTTGTCATGGCCGCGTGATCGCGGCGTCGGAGGGTCAATCCGCCATCGGGTCCGACAGCAGACGTTCGGTCGCCAGCAGGGCGTCGCGCATTGGCGCCTGTTCCTTGCCCAGCTTTGAGAGAATGGCCGCGCCCAGCCACAGGCCGTACATGGCCCACGCCACGATCCGGGGATCGCGCGGCGTCGGAATGGAGCCGTCGGCGCGCCCGTCGGCGATCACCCGCGCGATCCGATCGATCAACTGCTCGACCCCGTTCTGCAGGATGACCCGCATGTCTTCGGACAGGTCCGGGATTTCAGCCGCCAGTTTGACCACCAGGCAGCGGTCGGCCAGGCCTTCGACGCGCTCGTCGTCGAACCAGGCCATCCAGTAGCGCATCAACCGCTCGCGGCCGCTGCCGGCCTGGGCGAACAGGGCGTCCAGCCGGCCGAGATAGTCGGCGCAGTAGTCTTCCAGCAGGGCGCAGCCGAACGCCTCCTTGGAGGCGAAGTAGTAGTAGAACGACCCCTTGGGCACGGCGCTCTGATCCAGAAGTTCCTTCAGCCCCACCCCGCCGAAACCCCGACGCAGCACCAGGCGACGCCCCATCGCCAGGATGTGCTCGCGGGTCAGTTCGGACTTTTTGCGCTCTGTCATGAAAGGCATGTAGGAAGTAATAGACCGGTCGTCTATAACGCTCTGACGAATTTTCATCCTGATGGTTTCGCCCGCCCCGAGCGAACCCCCGCCCCTTTCAAACGGAACAGCCCCATGCGCAAAGTCGGCCTGATAGGCGGCATGAGCTTCGAAGGCTCGACCCTCTATTATCGCAAGATCAACGAGGGCGTTCAGGCGCGCCTCGGCGGCCTGCACTCCGCCGACCTCATCATGCACTCCGTCGATTTTCAGACCATCGTCGACATGCAGAAGGCCGATCGCTGGGACGACGCCGGGCGCTACCTGGCCACGATCGCCCAGGGGCTGGAAGGCGCTGGCGCCGACTGTGTCATGATGTGCGCGGTGACCATGCACCTGGTCGCGCCGGCGGTGGAGGCGGCCGTCTCGGTCCCCTTCATCCACATCGTCGATGTGACGGCGAAGCGGCTGAAGGCGGCGGGCTGTCGCCGCCCCCTTCTGCTGGCCACGCGCTATACGATGGAGAACGGCTTCTATCCGGCTCGCATGGCGCAGCATGGCGTCGAGGTCATGGTTCCCGACGCCGAAGGACGGACCCTGACCCATGACATCATCTTCAACGAACTCTGCCTGGGCAAGGTACTGCCCTCCTCGCGCGACGCCCTGCTCCGGCTGGTCGAACAGGCCAGGGCCAAAGGCGCGGACAGCCTGATCTTCGGCTGCACCGAGATCGGCATGATCCTGGACGTCGACGAATGCCCGATCCCGGCCTTCGACAGCACCGACATTCACGCCGCGGCGGCGGTGGACTTCGCCCTTCTGCCCTGACGGCCGGAGGAGCTCACTCGGCCTGGAAGGCCTCGGCCTCTTGCGTCACACGCGGTTGCGGCGCTGGCGCGCGCCGGCTTCGGGCCCACTTCAGGCTCGGCGCCTCGATCAGACGATAGGTCAGGGTGGCCCCGACGATCGTCAACCCGAGGAAGGTTGCCGCGAAGAGCCAGGCCTCGGCCGGGGTCTGCATCCGCCACCCCAAGGCGGGCGCGGCATACCAGAAGCCCAGGAAGACCAGGCCGTGGACCAGGTAGATCGAGTAGGAGATTCGGCCGAGGTACTGCAGGATCGGCATGGAGAACCACCGGCGCATCCACCCGCCCGAGGCCCCCAGCGCGGCCACCAGGACGGCGAAGAGCGGGATCGCCAGAAGGTCCAGCCCGCCGACATGCATCACCGCCACCAGTCCGGCGAGGGACGCCGCCGCCAGGCCGTCCGCCAGGCGAGCGGGGATCGAGGCGTCGATGCGACAGATCTGATAAAGGCCCAGGCCGATGAGGAAGCCGCCGAGGCACCGCACGATCCCGAAGTCGTAGGTGATGTCCAACGTGCCTCGCCCCAGGCCGAGGTAGAGCCCGACAAGGACGGCGCCCCCTGCTGCGATGCAGGCCGCGCCTAACCAGCAGCCGAAACGAACCATCAAGGGGACCGCCAGCAGCGCTGCGGCATAACACCACCACTCCGCCGCGATCGACCAGGACACGATATTCCACGACAGGTAGCTGTGCTGGCTCATGGCGTGGGTCAGCAGCAGATTACTCGGCAGGGCCGACCAGGCGAAATAGGTCGCCCAACTGCCGTCCTTCAGCATCGGCCAAAGCGCGCCCGCGACCGTCGTCGCGACCACCAGCAGGGCGGTCAACGCCAGATGAAGTGGATAGATACGGCCGAAGCGCGCGCGATAGAAGGTCGCTGCCCTGGCGCCGAACCGCCCCGTCGACAGACGCTCGCGATAGGCGTGATGGATGACATAGCCGCTCAGAATGAAGAACAGGTCGACCCAGAGATAGCCGTTGGCGATCACCCCGCTGGCGGCCTTCGGCAGCAGCGTCCCCATCTCGCGATAGTAGAGGCAGACGTCGATATGGAACAGGGCGACGCCCAAGGCGGCCACGCCCCTCAGCGCCGTCAGGGCTGGAAGGTCGGCCGCGCCGGTTCTTTCATTTGCATTTTTTTGCACGCACTCGCCTCCCACGGTTTCTCCATTTTTCGGCACACAATCTGAATATTTCAGACCTCGCTCAACCTCGACGATCAAGGTTATTGCAATAATTTTCCAAGACAGCTAGCGTTCATCCAAAGGGAGGACGCCAAAGATGCGCCAACGGTTTTGCTTGAGCACGATCATTGCCAGCCTGCTTCTAGCCGCAGCCCCCGCGAGCCGGGCGGCGGAGGTGGCCCCCTTCTGGGGCAATGCGACCATCTATTTTCTGATGACGGATCGCTTCGTAAACGGCGATCCTTCCAATGACGCCGCCTATGGACGGGAAAAGGACGGCGACACGCTTCGCTCTTTCGAAGGCGGCGACATCCGAGGCGTCATCACCAAGCTCGAGGACGGCTATTTTCGCGACCTCGGCGTCACGGCGATCTGGACCACGCCCCTGATCCAGCAGGTGCGGCAGCCGCAGCAGGAATTCGGCCGCTCCTACGCCTTCCACGGCTATTGGCCCAAGGACTGGACGGCCGTCGATCAGGCCTTCGGAACCGAGGCGGACTTCGCCGAAATGGTGCGCCAGGCCCACGCCCAGAATATTCGCGTGATCGTGGACGTGATCATCAACCACGCGGGACCGCCGACGGGCGGCGACGACCCGGCCTGGCCCGACGACTGGGTGCGCGCCGACCCGCCGTGCGACTACGCCTCCTATGCCGGCACGACCGCCTGTCTGATCGCCGCCGGCCTGCAGGACATCCGAACCGACAGCGACACGGACGTGCCGCTTCCGCCCTTCCTGGTGGAGAAGTGGCGCGCGGAAAGCCGCCTCGATCAGGAGGTCGCGGAACTGGACGCCTTCTTCACCAGAACCGGTTATCCGCGAGCTCCGAAATACTACATCATCAAGTGGCTGACCGACTGGGTTCGGGAATATGGCGTCGATGGCTTCCGCGTGGACACCGCCAAGCATACGGACCCCGAAGTCTGGGCGGCGCTGAGCGTCGAGGCCCGGCGCGCCCATGCCGAATGGCGCGCGCGCCACCCCGATGCGCTGGCCGAAAGCCAGGACTTCTACATGGTCGGCGAGGTGTTCAACTTCGGGCTCGATGACTTCGAGAAGGCGGTCGATCGCGACTACAACTATGGCGACCGCCGAGTCGACTTCTTCGACTACGGCTTTGACGCCATGATCAACATGGGCTTCGTCGCCCATGCGCGTCAGCCGATGCCCGACCTGTTCGCCCTCTACGCCAAGGAGTTCGACGGCCCCTTCAAGGGGCGTCAGATGCTGAACTACATCGACTCCCACGATGATCCCGCCCCTCTAGATCCGACCCGCGAGAACGCCTTCGAGAACGCCGTCAAGCTGATGCTCGCCCCCGGTGCCGCCCAGATCTACTACGGCGACGAACTGGACCGTCGCCTGGTGGCGGAGGGGGCGACCGGCGACGCGCGGCTGCGCACGCTGATGAACTGGGAGGCCCTCGACACCGCGCAGGGACAGGCGGCCCTGGATCACTGGCGTCGCCTCAGCCGCTTCCGCGCGGCGCATCCGGCGATCGGCGTCGGGCGTCACGTCGAGCTCTCGCGCAGCCCCTATGTCTTCACCCGCAGCCTGGATTCGGACGCCGGGTCCGATGCGGTCGTCGTCGCCTATGCGCCGGATGCGCCCTTCCGCCAGACCCCGGCCGGCGGCCTATTCGCCGATGGAAGCGCGGTGCGGGACGCTTACTCAGGCGACCATTGCCAGGTGAGCGAAGCCCAGATCACCTGCGAGCGCGCACGGGGCCTGGCCCTGTTCGAGGCCGTGACGCCTGGCTCGCAAGCCGAGGCGGCCACCGCTCGCTAGCCAGAAACAGCCTCAGGAGGCCCCTTATGGCGAGATTGCCCGGCATAAGGGGCCTGCAAAGCTGTCACCCTCCTAGATACTGACAGCAGCACCGCTGGGCCGAATGGCTCGCCGCTTCATTTTCATCGCCCCAGGGTCGGACTATAGCGTTCGTCGAACAGGCACGCCCCGGCATGCCGAGAACGGGCGGCTTCGCACAGCGCGACCACGGCCCCTGCGTCGGGCTTGGCGCCTTGGTCCATCCACGCCATCAAGGCTTCGAAAACAGCGACGTATTCCGGGGCGCTCAGGGCGCTGTGCTCGGCTTCCTTGGTGAAGGTCTGAACCAGAAGGTCCGACCGCCCCGCCGCTGCGACCCTCTCGCGATAGGCCGCCTGGTGTGAGACGAAAGCCGTGGCGTCATACTTGCCGTGGATGGTCACGGTCGGCGCCACGATCAGGCCCGAGAGATCAGCATCATAGGCCAGACGCGCCACCGCCATGGGATCAGAGTCAAACCGCTGCACCCCCGCATTCAGAGCCGCATCGTCATGTGATCCAGCATAGACGACATCCCTATTGGAAAAAGGGTTGAGCCCGTCCAACCGGTGCTGAACCAGGTCCTGAAACAGGAAGGTGGCCCAGGCCAGGTGGCCGACCAGTTGGTCTTCCTCCACGCCGACCACATTGAGAATATCCGCCAGCCGCTGCTTCTGTCCGGGCGAGCGATCGGCGTCAGGCAGACCGACGCCTGTGCAAGCTTTCACCCGTTCCGCCAGTTGGCTGCGGGTCATGCGGACGCCATCGGGCAGCCCCTGCCAGACGGGATACTGGACCTCGTCGGGCGCGGGATGATTGTGACAATAGTATTGATAGACGGCGCGCAGGTCGGCGCGGAATCTGTAGGCCTCGGTCCCGCCAGCCAGAACGCCGCTGGTCAGGACGACGCCGTCCCAGACCACCTGGCCCTCCGCATCACGCGCATAAAGCTCGGCGGCCTTGGCGGCGACATTGCCGCCCCACGACTGACCATGAAGGATGGTGCGGCGCGGCCGTCCAAAAGCATCCCAGAAAATCTGACGCAGATCGTCCGTGTCCTCGGCCGCCATGCGCACGCCGTAGCCGCCCCGGCGATAGGTCGAGCCGGCCCAGGCGAAGCCTTCCTTCACCGTCATGGAGAAGCGTTCCAGATCCTCCAGCGGGTCCTCGGCCTTGGGCGCGCCCGTGCGTGGCCCGCCGTGGGCATGGACGATCAAGGCGCCGTTCCAGTTTTCCGGCACGGCGATCCAATAGTAACCGCCCTTGGCCGCCTGCCCCGACCAGCAGTGCGCCTGCTGCGGAAGGAAATCAGGGCAGACGGCCGGGGCGGGCGCCGACGGGGAGGAAACCGCCGGCGCATCCTGGGCGGCGGCGAAGGGCGCGCCTGCAAGTGCGACGGCAAACGTGCTTGCAGCGATCCTGAACATGCGCATCCCTTCGCCTCCCGATCAGAACGACTTGCTGGCGTTGACGTACCAATAGCGTCCCCAGGGGCTGTGCACTGAGCCGCGATAGCCGTTGTCCGCCAACGGCGGTCCCTGATCCGTCAGATCGCGCACGCCCAGACGCAGCCGCGTCTCGGCCGGGAATTCGTAATCCACATAGGCGTTGATCGTCTGACGCGAGTCGACCACCCAGGCCTCGTTGGAAGCCCCCAGCAGACCGGGCTGGTCGAAGTCGCTGATGTACTGGCTGGAAATCCCGGCGCGGATCGGACCCTTGCGCCAGGTCAGGCTGGCGTTGACCCGCCACTCCGGTCGTCCGTTCTGGCCCACCAGTTGGGCCGTCTCCGGCAGGGTGGTTCCAGCGTTGATCGTACCGTCAGCACGGGCGGCGTAGAGGGCGTTCACGATGTCGCCAGGGTCACGCGAGAACTCGTCCAGTTTGCTGGCGTTCACATTGACGATGAAGGTGCCGAAGCGCGTGCGCCGCAGCGACCAGTTCATCCCCAGATCCAGACCGCTGACCGTCTGCGGCTGCAGGTTGATGAAACGGTCGTTGATGGAAATGACCTCGCCCACCGGCGTCAGGCCCGTGCCCTCGAACAGCAGAATGTCCTCAGGCGTCGCGTCGCGGCGGTTCACCAGCGGATTGGAACCGCCCTCGACGCGGTTGAGATAGTCTAGGGCCAAGGCCGTCTGCGCCCCCAGCAGGCCGACGATCTTCTCCTGCTCGATACGCCAGCGATCAATGGTGAAGGTGAAGGCGCCGAAGCGATCGGGAATAAAGGACGGCTGCAGCACCAGGCCGTAGGAGCTGTTGGTGCTCTCCTCCGGCTGCAGATCCGGGTTGCCCGCGACCAGCAGCGACGCGCCCGAAGTGTTCTGGGCGCAGGCTGAGAAGTTGGCGATGCGGCCCGCACGCAGGTCGGCTTCGCAGCGGACATAGTCAACGCCGCTGGCCAGGCGCGAATACTGCGTGGCGTTGGTCTGTTCGAGGTTGGGCGCGCGGAAACCTTCTGAGTAGGAGCCCCGGACGCGAACGCCCGGCACGACGTCCCAGGCCACCGCCACCTTGGGCTTGGCCACCGAACCGAAGTCCGAATAGTGCTCATAACGACCCGCCAGCTGCATATCCAACTGATAGATCAGAGGAATATTCATCTCCGGCGAGACCAGAGGCAGGGCGAACTCGATATAGGTCGAAAAGACCTCCCGGCTGCCCTTGGTGTCGGGGTTGGGACTCACGGCCGAGACGTTGGACAGGTTGGTTTCGCCCGTCACCATGTCGGTGAAGGTGAAGGTGCCGTCCACATTGGCGTCGCGATCATCACTCTGGGTCTCGCGGCGCGCCTCGATGCCGACAGCCATGCCCGCAGACCCGGCCGGCAGGTCGAACAAGTCGCCCCGCGAAAGCTTGAAGTCAGCCATGGTCAGGGTGGTGCGTGAAAGGCGGCGCATGTCGAAGACGACAGCGTCGATCGCCGCTCGCGAACTGGGCGAGCAGTCGCCATAGCTGGTAGTGGCGACACAGCCGCCGCTGAAGGGGTTGTAGGCATCGGGCGTGGACAGAGCCATCTGCTGTTGCAGCGCCGTCATGTTGATGTTGGGGGAACGGTCTTCAGCCTCGGCCTCCGAATAGACGAGAGCCGTCTCCCAGTCGAAGCCGCGCCACTCGCCGCGTAGGCCGCCCATCAGGCGCGCCTGATAGTTGTCGACCTTCACCACCTGGAAGCCGGTGTCGACGAAACGATAATTGGTCATCAGAACCGGCAGCCCGGCCGCAGGCACGCCGGTCAAACCGGGCAGACGATTGGGGTTGGCCGAACCGTCGGCGAAGGTCACGGGACCGAACGGATTGTAGTAGTTGCTGGCCGGTATCCAGATCTGGTTCAGGTTGACCACTGGCGGCTGCACGGCGCGGCTGTGCGCGCTGTAATAGCCGATCTCGCCAAAGGCCTCGACGTTGTCGGTCAGGTCGTAGCGACCGGTGAGGAAGAGATTCAGCCGTTCGACCGAAGGACGCACCGTCGTCTCATGACGCGTGTCGTAACGCATGTCGCGGTTGGTGGTGTTGAAGTTGTGATTACCGCTGGACAGGCAGATGTCGCCGCCCACATCGACGCCGCAGCCGAAGCTGGACGGCTGGAAACGGAAGGCGCCGGCCGAGTTGGTCACGGCGGTCCCGTTGGAACGGATCACCGCCCGCGACCCCACCGACAGACGCGCCCAGGGCGTGTGCGAAGACCGGCCGTCCAGCGACTGAACCCCGGCGAAGTCGGCGTAATCCGCGAACAGGGGCCGAATATCGTCCGAACGGGTGAAGTCCTGATCCGACGCCCATAAGGCCGTGCGCTGGGCGTAGTTGGCGAAGAGCGAGACATTGCCTCGCTCGAGGTTCTTGCCCGCGAACAGGTTGAACTCGGTGTCGCGCATCTGCGTGCCTTCGGCGCCGCCGTAGCGGGCGCTGACCGTCAGACCGTCGATGTTATCGCGCAGCACGGTATTGACCACTCCGGCGACGGCATCCGCGCCATAGATGGCGGCGGCGCCGTCCAGCAGCACTTCCAGTCGTTCCAGACCTGAAACGGGGATGGCGTTGGAGTTGTAGCTCAGCACCGGGACCGTGCCGGTATCCGAAGTCCCCTGACTGGTCGGGTGCTGCACCAGACGACGACCATTCAACAGAACCAGGGTGTTGCCTACGCCCAGCGAGCGAAGATTGACCGAATTGACGTCGCCGCGCGCCGAGTTCGAGGTTTGAGGGTTGTTGGCCGAGTCAAACAGGACGTCGCCCATCTGCGGAATGGTGCGCATCAGCTCGTCGCCGGTCGTGGCGCCGGTCGCTTCAATCTGTTCACGATCCGCGACGATCACCGGCAGGGCCGCCGTGGTGCGCGCACCGCGAATATTGGTGCCGACGACAACCACGTCCTCGACCTGGGACGCCTGCTCGCCGACGCCGACGGAAGACGCCTCCTGCGCCTGCGCCATCCCCGCGAACAGAACCGCAGAGGCCGTCGTCGCCATCAGGGCGATCTTCGAATGCATTTTCATTTTTCCACTCCCTTTGCGCCGCCTGTTGCCGACGGTCGCGGTTTTGAAATTCTGACGGTTCAGTCGTCGGCCAACACCAGATCATCGCCTGGTCCCGCCGCCGGATCGGGCGACGCCGCCAGGGGCTGGGGTCCGCCGTCCAGCGCGACCCTCAGCGCATCGCGGTCCAGTTCGCCTTCCCAGCGGGCCACGACGATGGTCGCCACCGCATTGCCGATGAAGTTGGTCAGGGCCCGGCATTCGCTCATGAAGCGATCGATGCCCAGGATCAGGGCCATGCCCGCCACCGGCACGGCCGGCACCACCGACAGCGTCGCCGCCAGGGTGATAAAGCCGGCGCCGGTGATGCCCGCCGCCCCCTTGGACGACAGCATGGCCACCAGAAGCAGCAGGATCTGATCCTGCAGGCTGAGGTCGATATTCAACGCCTGGGCGATGAACAGGGCCGCCATCGTCATGTAGATGTTGGTGCCGTCCAGATTGAACGAATACCCCGTCGGCACGACCAGACCGACGACCGACTTGGACGCCCCGGCCCGCTCCATCTTGGAGATCAGGCTGGGCAGGGCCGCCTCGGAACTGGAGGTGCCCAGCACCAGAAGCAGTTCTTCCTTCAGGTAGCGGATCAGCTTCAGGATGTTGAAGCCATTGGCCACGGCCACCAGCCCCAGCACCCCGACGACGAAGATGGCGGCCGTCAGATAGAAGGTGGCGATCAGGGCGAACAGGTTGGCCACCGAGGCGATGCCATAGGCGCCGATGGTGAAGGCGAAGGCCCCGAAGGCCCCGATCGGCGCGGCCTTCATCAGGATGGCGACCAGCTTGAAGAAGGCCGCGCTGACCGATTCCAGGAAGCTCATCACCGGCTTGCCCAAATCGCCGATCATGGCCAGGGCTATGCCGAACAGGATGGAGACGAACAGGACCTGCAGGATATTGCCGGTCGAGAAGGCGCTGACGACGGTGTCGGGGATGATGCCGGTCAGGAAGCCGATGATGGTGCTCTCATGCGCCGCCTGGGCGTATTGGGACACCGCACCGGCGTCGAGGCTCGCCGGATCAATGTTCAGGCCACGGCCCGGCTGGACCAGATTGGCGACGATCAAGCCAACGATCAGGGCGAGCGTCGAGAAGACGAGAAAATAGCCGAACGCCTTGGCCGCGACCCGGCCGACCCGGCCGATGTCGCGCATCCCGGCGATTCCGGTGACGATGGTCAGGAAGATGACCGGCGCGATGACCATCTTCACCAGCTTGATGAAGCCATCGCCAAGCGGCTTCAGGCTCTCACCGAAGGTCGGCCAGAAGTGACCTATGGCCCCGCCGAGCACGATGGCGACCAGCACCTGAAAATAGAGGTGCCGATAGAAAGGGCGGCGCGCGACGGCCGCCGTCTCTGACGCGATAGGGATCACGAAGGTCGCTCCTGACAGCGA
>RCUQ01000452.1_pt1 | contig 18510 bp, 21 predicted proteins | sample 2166351 | NCBI WGS metagenome assembly RCUQ01 (sample SAMN09932597, study PRJNA488358) | compost metagenome | feature: garden; material: soil; isolation source: compost soil in acetonitrile-enriched culture | place: Germany: Experimental Botanical Garden Goettingen | collected 2016-01-27
TCGGGGTGTAGCGTAGCTCGGTTATCGCGCCTGCTTTGGGAGCAGGAGGCCGCAGGTTCGAATCCTGCCACCCCGACACTAAAGCCTTCTAAAGGCTGTCAAAACCCCCTAAATTGTATGATTTAGGGGGTTTTTCTATTTATTCCACTCCAAAATGTTCAAGTTATATCAAAGAAAATGGGACCTATTCGGCTACCTCTTTTCTTTTTTTACCATTAGGTCCCAGAAATCGATCTAAAATACTCAAAATCAGTTATATGTTCTTAAATTTTAACATTTAATGCATCTTGTAGCATGCGCTTTCCCAATGGAATACTCAGCACTATTGAGACCATTTAATGTGCCAAAACAAATGATCTGAACATTAATTTTTTGAGATATGAAAGCAACTAACACTACATTCGGGGGTACTCTTTTACTTAAATGGAAAAAACGGTCAAACTGACCACCTCTTTCCAATTTTAATTGACCAGTACAAATAAGTAACCAGTACATTTTTAAAAATTCATTTATTTTAATAAAAATCAACCAATTGCGATTAGATTATTACTTATAAAATACATTGGAATTCAATGGTCACTTTAAATTGGAATTGGGTGGTCAATATCACTGGAATTTGCACTCAACACCTCCAAAACCATAAATTACAGCTTGAAGCATGGCTCCTGCTCCAGTAGCAAAATACGAATTATTACTATTGGCAGATTCAGAGAACACTCCAAATGGTGGACGACTATTAGGTAAATACGATTTTACAAAATAGTCATACCCTTTCTTTCTATCTCCTAAGCGTGTATACAGAACCGAAAGCACGCCATAAGTCATCGCTGGTCCATCCTTTGAATCAATCTTTGCGGCGTAATAATTAGCGTAAACCATTGGTATTTTTGTAAAATACGTACAAAGCACAATTTTATTGAAAAATAATAGGATCAATTACTTACATCCCTTTGAGATGTGTTAAATTTTAGCCCATAGTATTGTTTTTTTGGGTACATTCATATACTTTCGCAAAACTAAACTATATTAATCATGGCAATTGCAATCAAATCAATACCTGTTTTAAGAGACAAAGCTGCAAGAGTTTTCATCTCGGCAGTTACTGCAAATACTGCAAAAAAATCTTCTATAGATTTTTCTAAGCAAGTGTCAACAATGTCTAAAATTTTAGCTAAAGCAAAAATTTAATTCTATTTTGGGATTTCTTCTTGACAATTGTACGCCTAAAATTTATGATAGCAAAGTAATTAATTCTTGTAACCCTTTTGATTGCGACAGTACCGATTTAAACGATTTTTTTCGTAATGATGTCATAAATTATCACTCTGAATTATTGGGTAAATTAAAAAACAATAAAATTATTGAGTGTAATTCGACACATTTAAAGAAAGTAAAAAACAGTTTGGCTTCCTCATAAAAAACTATTTTAAATTATATTTTACAAAATTTTAGCAACACTATATGGGATAGTTGTAATTTAAAATCCAGTGATTTGAATATGCAGATTTCAAATAATAAATCAATATTAGAAGGTGTAGATTTCCTTAATCATTAATCTATTAATATTACAACGAAGAAACTATTAAAATTAAACATTGAATACAAGCAGTCCAAAATCGTCAATTTTCTATCAGTTATTGATGAAAAAATCAATCATTGTAAATCGCAATTAGCCAACACCGAACTTTGGAAAAAAGGGTTGTTACAAGGAATGTTTGCACAATAACAATAAGTATTTTTCACCTAAACATATTAAAAATAAGTGTTTTTTACTTGTTTTAAGTGTTTTTCACCTTTACTAAGGATTTTTTATTTATATTTCAATAATCATTTTTCGCTAAATTATATGAAAAACAAGTCCTTTTCACTTAAAATAAGACTTCGCCTTTTGTAGAATAGTTTCGTAAATATCTCATATTCTAAAAATGAAAGAAAAAACGATCTTAAATTAACTCAGCTTTCAGTTAGACTACAAGATTCTGAGGCCTTAAAATACACGGGAACCGGTATAATATACCCTCACGAAAATCTTAACGACAAGGTATACATTTTAACAGCGTCACTTTGTCCTTTTGCAAAATCTGAAACTCCAGTAAATAATGGGATATTAATTTCTGTATCAGAAAGTTTATTTAATGAAGATGTTGATGACCAAAGTGATAGTGCTATTATCAAAGGCAGGGTAGATTTAAATAAATGTAAGGAGGCTATTTTATTAGAAGATGCGCACTACTACATTTGTGGCCCCGAAATATTTATTAAAACGCATTATGATTCGTTAATCAATTTTAATGTTAGCAAATCAAATATTTTTTATGAAGAATTTGGACCCAGGTCTATTAATTTGAATTAGTTTTAAACCCTGCAAAATGCAGGGTTTGTTTTTTTAGTATCTTTCCATCCGTAAAAATAAAACTATAAGTAATTTCCAAGAGCTATTAGTGAAATAATCAAAAGAATATTTTGAATCTAAATTAGCCTCCCATAGTGTAAATTAAAAGTTAGTTGTTTGACATTTGTAATTAAATGGTTAATTATCATTTTTTTTACAACTATTGATTTTTTTAGGACTAAATTTCAAGAACTTCAATTTCAGATTCCTCTAAATCAGTTGTGATAAATAGTTGGCATGAAAGCCGAATGTCCGCATCGGTATATCCCATTTTGGATAAAGTGGAAGGCTCATTTCTTTCTTTTATAATTGAATTTCCATTTATTGCTCTTGTTTTTACGATGCAGGTTGCACATCTTCCCATTCCCTGGCATTCACCAAAGCTATCTAAATAGAGCCTGTCCCGCAACAAAAACATTAAATTTGGATATTCACCTACATAGGTTTCAATAGGTTGTTTTTTGTTATTTTCGATAACAGTAAATCGTATTATTTTTCTATTTAGACTCAAAATAGGTTATGTTTTAAGGTTAGTTCTATCGCTTATTTAAAAGAATATCTTTTAGTACATACTTTTTTTAATTCGATAAATAATCCTTTAAAATTATGGCATGATTAATTTCAGGATCTTTTGCTGCGTATAATAAAGTTATATCTTCAGTTTTTGCAATAATTTTCAATCGGTTTACTTCATCGGTTTTTGCCATTAATTCATGAATATATAATTTAGAAAATTCTTCAAAGCGCTCTTTTTTGTGATCAAACCATTTTCTTAATGCAACAGAAGGGGCAACTTCCTTGTTCCACTCTTCAATTTGCAAATCTATTTTTCTTATTCCACGTGGCCACAATCTATCGACCAAAATCCGATAAGATCCATCAGCGGATTTGTTGTCATAGACTCTTTTTATAGTGATCGTTTTCATCTTAAAAATTCTTTTTAAAATCGGATGGCCTAAAATTGGTTAACTGGTAAAAAGTATTACTAAAAGCAGGTAAACTGCCATAACCTACAGAATATCCAATTTCACTCATAGATAAGTCCGTTTGCAGCATTAATTCAATGGCTCTGACCATTCGGAGTAATTTCAGGTATTGCAAAAAGGAAGTATTTAAAGTAGACTGAAACAAACGCGATAAAGTCCTTTCACTCAGTCCGAACTGACTTCCTACGCTTCGCAGGGAATGAGTAGCCGATATATTATTTTGAATCCATTCTAAGATGGGCTGCATACGCTCGTTTTCGGTAAAAGGCAATGCAATTGGTAGTCTTTTGGCACTTATTTCAGGGAGAATATTCTTAATAACCGATAAAAAAAGGTAACGACTCTCTCCAGGGAGTATATGTCCATCCCAGGTTTCTGAATATTTGATCATTTCCATGAGCAGTTCATTAATCGGATAAATCCCTACCTCTGAATAAAAAGGATGTTTGTCATCATCATGGGTATAAAAAAACAAAGAACGCAAAACCGTTCCTGAATGTCCAATTTTTAAGATATGTGTCAAGCCTTGTGGTACCCAGAAATAATGACGCGCAGGAATTACATAGTGACGGTCATTTATCTGCAGATACGCTAGCCCCCCTTCGACATATGATAATTGTCCTTTAGTATGACTATGGTGCGGAATGAATTTTTCAAATCGCTCATGCATCACAAAAACAGAAGATGATAAGTTGTCAATCTCAGGTAAGGCAGCAATTAAGCTCATATTTATATTGTTTATACGGGTTCAATCAAAGATACGAAATGCAATTTGTAACTGGGGTAATTTTGCAAATCATTAAATTTCTTTGAACAAAAATAAAAGAAGTTTACTGTCATATTTAAGTTGAAATTAACATTGACCGGAATGATTAAATAATCGTCTATTTTGCATAAAGACGAAGAACCAATTGGATTATATCTTTGTGGTCTAAAAATATAATTAAAATGTTTATCGATAAATCAAAGAAACTAATTTACCTCCTTTTAACCCTGCAAACCTCTTTCCTCTTCGCGCAAAACAAACTGATTCCAAACGCCGAATCAAGGCCCTTATCTATAGATCAAATGTGGGCAAATGTTATTGATAACAGTAGGAAAATTCATTTGAATACTTTAGAGTCAACCATCGCTGAAGAAGAAATTTCAGAAATCAAAATTGAGCGGCTTCCTGAAATTACTTTAAAAGGTAATTATGAATATGCCACAAATATTCCTGTATATGAAAACGGCCTTTTCAGTAAACCGACCCAGCACGAGGTGATTCATTGGCTATATAAAGTAAGTACAGATATGTACCTGAATATTTACAATGGAAATAAATTAAACTTAAAAATAGATAAGAAAAAAACGCTATCTGATATTGCCAATGTGCAAAAGGATATGACGGTTTCTGAAATTAAATTGCAAGGAGCTGTTTATTATTTGAGTTTACAACGAAGCCATATTTTTAAAGAACTCATGATCAAAGATATCGCCAATCAGGAAAAACAGCTGTGGGAAATTAAGGCTCTTTATAAAAATGGTGTGATATTAAAGAGCGACGTACTGCGAGTAGAACTCAAATTATCTAATCAAAAAATGATGCTTGTTAAAATCGAAAATGATATTGCTATTGCCAATCAAAAACTCAACATTTTAATTGGGCTACCTGATTTGGAACTGGTGAATCCTTACCAGGAATTAGATCCTGCATTATTTGAATTGCAATCATATGAAAGCTACTTAGAAGTAGCTCAAAAAAAATCATATGATTATCATATTTCAGAAAAGACAGTAGATTTAAGGAAAATAGAACTCAAAAGTACTAAAGCCAATGTAAAACCAAAAATTGGAATGTATGGTGAATTTTATCTTGCCAATCCCCAAATTTTCCTTTATCCATATTCTCCTAGTAACTACACCCTCGGGATTTTTGGCGTTAGGGCTTCAATACCAATATCAGAGCTTTATATCAACAAGCCAAAAGTCAAAGTAGCCCAATTAAATTTAGAGAAAGAAGAAGTGGAGCATCACCATATCGATGATAAAATTCGACAACAGGTTTATGAAAATTATCTGCGTTTTAAAGAGTCACTCATTAAAATTGATGTAGGCAAGAATGATGTGGCCCAGTCAGAAGAAAATGCAAGGATTGTAAAGCAAAACTACTTTAATCAAACGGCACTTATTACTGATCTCTTAGATGCCGATATTCAATTATTGCAAAGCAAATTTGATTTCACTTCTGCAAAAATAGCAGCACAAATTCAATACTATCAACTTCAAAATGTTTTAGGAACACTATAAAAAATGAAAAACAGAAACACTTACACCGTTACAGACAAATTAATAACCAAAATAACAGGTTGGATTGCAATAGTAATAACATGTATTTTAAGTATTTGGGGCATCGTATCCTTATGGGATATTTACACCAATGAAAAAACAAATGATGCTCAGGTTCAGGAATATATAAACCCTGTAATTTCCAGAGCAGGGGGATTTATTACAGAAATTAAATTTGAAGAAAACCAGCCTGTAAAAAAAGGAGATACCCTTTTGATTATCGACAGCAGGGAATATTATATTCAGCAGCAGCAAACAGAAGCTGCACTTTTAAACGCAAAAGCCCAGCTTGAAGTTTGGCAAAGCAAAGTGGCAACTCTTAATAAAATAGCAAAAGTAAATTTGTCAAAAATTAATGTGGCAAAAGCCGAATTAAGGAAAGAAGATTTAGACTATACCCGATATAAAAAATTAGTGCAGGCAGAATCAGCCACACCTCAAAAATTAGAAACTATTGAAGCGGCCTACAATATAGCTTTAGCCGAATCGCAGGCCACTACTGATAAATATCAGGCATCCTTGTCTGAAATTAATGACGCAAAATCGCAAGAAGCAGTTGTAAGGGCTGAAATTGCGCGACTTGAGGCATTGCTGGATCGTCATAAACTGGATGTTACTTATACTGCCGTTACTGCATCATATGATGGTTTTATGGGAAGAAGAACTGTTGAAAAAGGTCAGATGATTGATGCAGGACAGGTATTGGCTTATATCGTCAATGCAGAAACAGATAAATGGGTGGTTGCAAATTATAAGGAGACACAAATAGGATCCATGAAATTAGGAGACACTGCCTGCTTCATAGCTGATGCGTATCCGGATAAAAAATTTAAAGGAGTAATCATATCTTTTTCGCCAGCTACAGGTTCTAGTTTTTCGCTGTTGCCTCCCGATAATTCAACAGGCAACTATGTAAAAATTGTGCAGCGTGTTCCTGTTAGAATCCGCGTTACAAATCCCAAAAACGAAGCTGATTTACTAAAAGCAGGAATGAATGTAAATGTTTCAATTGCTAAAAAACAAAACTAAAATGCTTCCAAAAGGTTTTTTATTTAAAAAGTGGGTTCCGGAGTGGTTGATTAAAATAACGCTCTTTATTGTATTGCTCCCTAGTTTGGTTTTGTTTTTTTTGCCCATGGCAAATATCAATGCAGCAGCAGGGAATACAGGAAGTGAAACGTATGATGTCTACTTTTCAGTCGCTTTATTTTATGCTGGTTATGTTAGTTTTTTTTCTCTGGAAAGGCGATTTTTCAAATTTCTGGCAGCAAAAGAATACTTTATCGTAATAACAATTATTCAGATAATAAGCTCCTATATCTGCTATAGTACAAAAGAGATAACTGTTTTATTTATTTTCCGATTTATTCAGGGAATGGCCTTTACAATGACTGTGAATTTATCCTTAGCACTTATTTATGCGCGTTTAAGAACAGAACGGGCACGCGTTATAGGGTACTCTATATTTTTTGGAATGCTGGTTTGCATGATTCCATTCAATAATTTTATAACTGCTGAAATCATTGATTCATTTGATTTTAATATAGTCTATAAATGTGCCATGTTTTCGTATTTGCCCAGTCTTATAGCACTGCTCTTATTTATGAACAATGTCAGGCTGGACGTTAAATTTCCTTTATATCAATTGGATTGGGCTAGTTTTACATTTTATGCCATTTCAATTTGCCTTATAGGTTATATAATGGTTTATGGCCAAGAATATTATTGGCTGGAGGATCAGCGTATTTTTTGGAGTGTAATATCGATCTTCATTTTTGGTGGACTTTTCATTCTTAGACAATCCAGGTTAAAACGTCCTTATTTCGATTTAGAGGTTTTTAAATATAGGAATTTTAAAATTGGAGCATTGATAATTGTCATTTTTTATGTCTGTCGTTTTGCTTTTTCAATAACCACAACCTACTTTTTGACTGTTTTAAAGTTAGATCCGATTCATGTTGGTCAGATCACGTTAATTAATGTTCTTGGAATCATAATTGGTGTAATTATTTCAGGTGTTTTTGTCCTGCAGCATCGTCCGATACGTTTGTTATGGATCTATGGTTTCTCTTTATTGTTATTGTATCATGCGTGGATGATTTTTCTTTTTACCACACAAGCCAATGAGAATAACTTTTATTTACCACTTTTGATTCAGGGATTAGGTGTTGGGACCTTAATGACACCTTCTATAATTTTCATGGTCTCCTCGGTGCCCGAAAGATTAAGTGTGACATCAGCAGGAATGTGTTTGTTTATGAGATGCTTAGGTTTTTATGTTAGTATCGGTCTAATGAATTACTTTGACTTATATGCTAAAAGCAAACACTTTAATACTTTTCAGGATAAAATTTCCAATCTTAACCCTGTCGCCCTGCAATCTGTAAGTAATATTAAAACCATACTGATCCAGGACGGAGCAACATCCGCTTATGCTGCAAAAGCAACCAATAAGGTATTAATTAACACAATTAATGCCCAAAATCATATCAGATATGCTATTGATTATTATGAGATGATTTGTGCAGTTATTATTATAACCCTTATTGTCATTGCTTTATTTCCCTATATAAACCGTACCGTGTTAACGCTGTCTAAAAATCAGCCTTCACCATTTTAAAATTAATTGACCTCAAATTATAATCTTAAATTTATTATCATGTGGACTATCTACAGTATTGGCTTTTTAACTATACTTTCTTGTGTCATTTATAATACCGTTAGAAAAAAAAAGTCACAAGTAACTTCAAAGTTTTCTATACTAATCCACTTATTGCTAAAGTTAGATAAAAAACTAGTCGTCGAAAATGGCAGTAATGATGAAATAACGTTATTCTCTTCTAATATTAGAGGTTCTATTGCCATTTTTCTTGCCCAATACTCCGGTATAATTTCTGTTATTATAGAATCTAGCACTATTGAAAACATCAGTCAAAAAAAAGAATGGATTTTTTTAGATAACATAAACCAATACCTTATTTTTAATCATATACTAAACGATCTTAAAAATTTAAATAATAGTAGTTTTGATCATCAAATATTAAAAAGATTAGTTGATAAAAGTAACCATTCCATACAAAAAATTATTTTGTCAAATGGTTATTCTCCCTACAATGTCGCGCAATCTTTATTTGTTATTGCTTTTTCTGAGGTAGAAAAAATAAATGATTTTCAAAAAATCAGCCAGAAAGGGTCATTTGAAGTGCTCTTTTTTAATTGTGTAGTGACGCTCCAGAAAAGTGACAGCAAGCAGCAGAATGAATTATGGGATCAATTGGTTGCCTTATTGATTTTTTATCTTGAGAATCATAATTTACTGAATCAAATTAAAGATTTGGAAAAACTTTTAGCAGACAGATTAGCTTTATATGGTGAACAAATACAACAAATAAAATTGGACCCTGATTATAATTATAATTTGCTTTATGACTATTTTTTTTTAAGACCCTTAAGCCTGCATTCTAAAATTAAATCAAAAGTAATACAAACTTCAGGTTTGTCCAGAACGATGCAAAGTGCTGGATTTTCAAAAATAATACTGTTTATGATCGCAGATATAGAAGAAAAACTGCCGATTTTACAAAGTTTAATTTTTTAAACTGAAAATTTTACTCTTTAATCCATCGGGTCAAATGTTTGTTTAAACTAGCCACTTTACAATATCTCTAAAAGCCAATTCAGCTTAAATGATTATCTTTAGAATACATTCAAATAATCTTCACATATAATATTAAAGACATGAAAATCTGATAAAAAATGAACCCATATACAAATTTGACAGAAGCTTTAGAAGGTCTAATATGTCAAGGATATAATATAAGCTTTATAGCTAAAAAAAAATTTATAAAAGCCAGAAATCATAATTGCAAAATTAATTACAATGAGATTGTGGTTAATTATGCTTACCATTTTTGGGATCCCGATCCTAAATTAGACGCTATCCTTTATGGCTTTTACTCGAAAAAACACAGCATCAAAGGCTTGATCATAATAAGTTGCTCAATGTTATTAGAAATTGATTCGCATGAAATAGAAAAACAACAACGATAGTAGCTTTAGGGATTTATAAATTCCATAGAATTTATTATCTATCACTCTTTACTTTAAATAATAATGAATTTAGAAAAAAAATTAATAAAGGAAGAAAATCTAAAAAACTTAGAAACATTACTTAGTTCGTTACATAGAGATAATCAGCTGTCATTAGAGTTATGCCGAGCAATTCGTGAAGGAATTAGACAGAAAATTGTTCCTGAAAGGATTAAAAATTATGCAGATTGGTATTATAGCAACGAATTAGCATTGCATTTCGAAATAGAAAAAGAATATATTTTCCCAATATTAGGGATGGAAAATGAATTAGTAAAAAAAAGCTTAACCCTACATCGACGATTAAAAAAGCATTTTACAAAAAATATTGAAATCGAAAAGTCATTAAGCCGGATTGAGGAAGATCTTGAAATATTAATACGCCTGGAAGAAAAAAATATATTTACTTCAATCAGAAATCTTGTACCATCAAATCAAATTATTTTGAGCTTAAAAGATTTTTCTCGTGAATTAAATGACAAAGAATGGAATGATCTTTTTTGGCGATAAAACATCTAAACTTAATTTATTGAGTTATATAGTTAACTTCCATTTGGGAATTACTGAATTTATTGCTTAAATTATTTAGATATTCCTAAAACTGTTATCTAATCAAGTAGCTTTTTTAAGTATATAAAAAGCAAAGTATTTGTTTTTAGCCTTTTATATTTTAAATTCATATTGTCTAACTATATGAGCAATTAATTGATTTATTTTTCTCGTAAGCTTTCGGTAAATATTTTCTTTACTTCTAAGAAACAATTCAATTTAAAAGAAATAATTTACAGGTATGTTACGTCATCTCTCACTTTATTAATATAACATTTTAATTGTGCCAATTGTTTAGGATTTGAATAAATTTAATTATTAGAATAAATATCAAATATTATGAATTAAATTGAAAAAATTTATTAAATCGCAAAAAGTTGATCTAATAAAAACGTATTCTATGCAATAGTTTCGATATATTTGTAGGTAATGGAGTGGCGAATTTTTTACAGATTGATCTTATTTTTCGTCCTCTATAGCTTTAAATCATAATTAAAAACACCTTTGAAAGATGAATGAGATTCATTTAAACGAAAGTTACGGGACATTATCAGAAACTATAAACGCTCTAGTCAAGTTGGGTTACAGTCATGACTTTAACATTCAGGAAGAATGTATTGTATGTCATCAAACAAATATCACGCTATCTCCAGAGGATTTTCAAATTGACAAAACGTACCGTTTCGAAGGTGCTTCTGATCCTGATTATCAGTCCATACTTTATGCTATTTCTTCTGAAAAATTTAATTTAAGAGGACTTTTAGTCAATGGATACGGTATTTCATCAGACCAAGTGACTTCTAAATTAATAGAAAAATTACAAACTAATAATACTCATAATAGTATGGAAAATAAATCTAACGAATCAACGCCTCAACGTCCTGATGGCAGCAGAGTTTTAAATGCTCAATTGGTAGAAATGGACTTGAATAAATTTATTGACCAAATAAAAAATGAAACAACTTGGAAAACGAACGACCGTAATTCTCTCACCATTTTCAAATCGGAAACGATGCGAATTGTGTTAATGGGACTTCACGAAAATGCAGAATTAAAAACGCATAAAGCAAATGGAGTAATCAGCGTGCAAACTTTGGAAGGAAAAATAAATTTTGTAACCCAACAACAAAGTGTCATCATAGAAAAAGGACAAATGATTGCATTAGAAGAAAACATTACGCATAGTGTGACAGCTCTAAAAGAAAGTTTCTTTTTATTGACTCTTGCTATGAACAATAAATAATTAGAACCAATTGTGATTATCCTAAAGCAAATGGTTATTTAGTTTGTGAAGTATTGCAATTAAACATAAATGGAATGTTGAGAACCTTTGCTGATAACGTGATTGATTACAATTGCCATTTGCACTATTCAGGAAAAATGCCTAATGGTTTTCAGGCACTAAACCCTTATCTGGATAATCCCGAAACCATCTTAGCCATGGAGCAGTTTTATCATAAATATTATAACGATTTCCAGCCAAGAAAATTCATCATTGGTATTAATCCGAGCCGGCATGGAGCTGGAGTAACAGGGGTTCCATTTACAGACACCAAAAGATTAGAAAGTGTTTGCGGAATTAAAATGCAATCAGCAAAAACACACGAAATATCATCTGTTTTTATGTATGACATGATTGCTGAATATGGCGGGGTCGACAATTTCTATCAAGATTTTTATATCAATTCACCATTTCCTTTAGCTATTATTCGTCATACAAAAGAAGGCAAATGGCTAAATGCCAATTACTACGATGACCTAGGGCTCTTTGAAATGGTCAAAGGTTTTATGATTCTTTCCTTAAAAAATCACATAAGTTTAGGACTTGATACTTCAGAGGTTTTCGTGCTTGGAAAGAAAAATGCCAATTTTATCCAAAAGATCAACAAAGAGGAAAATTTATTTGATAGGATAACAGTCCTTGAGCATCCGCGCTATATTCAACAATACAAATCCAAAGAAAAACAACTGTATATAGATAAATATATCCTAACGTTAAATAAATAGAATGAAACAAGTTGGAAAAAACGGTCAAACTGACCACCTCCATCCAGTTTTAATTGACCAGTACAAATTAGTAACCAATCCATTTTTAAAAATTCATTTATTTTAATAAAAATCAATTAATTGCGATTAGATTATTACTTATAAAAAACACAGAAATTCAATGGTCACTTTAAATTGGAATTGGGTGGTCAATATCACTGGAATTTGCAATCATCTTGAGGATTCCAATTTTCTTCCGAAGCATATGGTTGGTATTCTTCCTAGGATTTTACATCGTCAAAATAGTCAAAATCATGGTGGTTAAATTCTGCGCCTGATGCATCAAATTCCGTTATTTTACTCAATAACGTTTTAAGATTTTTTTCTTTTATTTATTCATATTTTATCAAAATTGGAACTTAAAAAACAAAGCAAGTAAATAATTACACCCTCTAAATCAACAAATTAAACACTCCTAAAAACTCCGAAACCTTCATTAAAAAAAAACTTGACTTTTCAAAAACTGCTGTACACAAAGGACTTTCCGAATATTCGCAATATTTACTTTGATAATAATAGATCCAAAACTTAAGGTCTAAGTACACCCACTAGACCGATAATAATATTGCTTATATGAACATTCTTCATGATTTACATTTACTAATATTACCACGCTATAATTTACTAATTTTACCACAATCACATTTACTAATTTTATCACGATTATATTTACTAATTTCAGTACATTTGCATATACTAATTTTATCACAGATCTACGCACACAAATTTCTAAGTAAATCATAGTAGGTTAACAATAATATAATTAAAAATGGCGACACCAAAAGAAAGATTTATAGAAGCACTTACTTTTCTTAAAGATCTACAAGAGAAGGAAATAGTAGGAATACATACCGATGACATACCTAATGCAAAATATCGACAGCTACTGGTAAAAAACGGCTTCCTACGAGAGGTATCCAAAGGCTGGTACATTGCAACGGATCCAAATGAAAAAGAAGGTGAAACAACTGTCTGGTTTAGTTCATACTGGTATTTTATTTCTCAATTTCTTAATAGAAAATATGGTGAAAACTGGTGTATATCTGCTGATCAATCGTTGCTTATACATTCTGGAAACTGGTCAGTACCACAGCAATTACTTGTACGTTCCCCCGAAGGCAACAACAAACCAACTCCATTGCCCTACAATACATCACTTTTCAATTTAAAGACAAGTATAGTAGCTCCCGATCAAATTGAGGTACAAAAAGGCATAAAGATGTACAATCTGCAGAGTGCTCTTATCTATTGTAGCCCTTCTTTGTATACTCACAATGCAATTGACGCCCGCACAACACTTTCAATGATCAGGGATGCCTCTGAGTTATTATCTATATTACTAGAGAATGGCCATACCACATTGGCTGGACGTTTAGCCGGCGCATTTCGCAATATACATCGCGACAGGATAGCAGATCAGATTATTGAAACATTCAAGGCAGCAGATTACGACATTCGCGAAGAAGACCCATTTAACAACCAGCTTGATATCAAACTATCGCCGCGCGAGAGATCACCATATGCAAACCGCATTCGCTTAATGTGGATGCAGATGCGAGAAGATATTATTACTAACTTTCCTGCGCAGCCGGGACTACCCGGAGCCCCTAATTCGTATCTTAAAGATATTGATGATATTTTTATAACTGATGCTTACCATTCATTATCTATTGAACGCTATCGCGTAACGCCTGAATTAATTGCCAAAGTGAGTAGTGGGAGATGGAATGCAAAAGAAAATGAGGTGGATCGAAAACAAAGGGACGCTATGGCCGCAAGAGGCTATTATCAAGCATTTACACAAGTTAAGGAAACAATTAAAACAATCTTACAGGGAGCAAATGCTGGCATAGAAGTAGATAAAGATCATTCTAAATGGTACAGGGAACTATTTGATCCAAGTGTAGCCGCTGGTATATTAAAGGCCTCGGATCTGGCGGGATATCGTAATCATCAGGTTTATATTGGCAACTCTAAACACACACCGCTTAATGTAGAGGCTATGCGTGATACTATGCCAATTCTTTTTGAATTGCTTGAACAAGAACGCGAAGCCTCGGTACGTGCTGTTTTAGGACATTTCATATTTGTATTTATCCATCCTTACATGGATGGAAATGGACGAATGGGACGTTTTATTTTAAATGCTATGCTGGCATCTGGTGGATATCCATGGACAGTAATACCTGTTGAAAAAAGAGATGAATACATGCAGGCTTTAGAAAAAGCCAGCGTAGATCAGAATATTATTCCATTTGCAGCTTTCCTTGGATATCTGGTCAATGAAGGACTAAAAGGAAAAGCTGTAGCTGAGTTACCTCCTTCTACATAAAAAACCGTAAAAACATATCAAACATTATTAATCAAAAAAATAAATGACAAGCTTTTAAACTTCGCCAAAAATCGCATAAAACCGACCAATTCATTTGTCGCGTTTTTTATTAAAACATCTTGTAAATTCTAAACATGATCAATATTAGACTTCGTCTTTTGTAGAATAGTTTCGTAAATATCTCATATTCTAAAAAATGAAAGAAAAAACGATCTTAAATTAACTCAGCTTTCAGTTAGACTACAAGATTCTGAGGCCTTAAAATACACGGGAACCGGTATAATATATTCTCACGAAAATCTTAACGACAAGGTATATATTTTAACAGCGTCACATTGTCTTTTTACAAAATCTGAAACTCCAACAAATAATGGGATATTAATTTCTGTATCAGAAAGTAGTGCTTTTAGCAATTTCACCGCAGTTTTTTTTAAATAATCTCTCAAAAACATATTTCATCAAAAATCACTCAGTTATTATTGCTGATAAAACAATTTATATTTACTTTTATGCAAAAAAGAATACAACACAACACATGGTCATTCCAATTTTCGAGGAGTCCAACAGTTCACTTATACAAATAACGCTATCAAAAACAATTCTGTAGTCAAGTAAAAAACTACCAAATCTTATAAAAGTAAATTATAACTTCAAATATTTGTAAAAATCACCCGATTTAAACGTGAAAATTTGTATTCAATTCAAATATACGCACATTTACTTCTAAATCTTTGTCTTTTTTAAATTATAATAGCAAAAAATTGTAAATAACAGGCTTTATAAATGCAAAAATTTGTGTGCTAATACAAATTTGCGTAATTTAGCTTGAAAAATTTGTGTTATGGACAAAGCAATCCCCCTGCATCTTCAAGAAATAATATATTCATCAAATGACCCTGAAATCAGCAGAACTGTTTCTAAACTGGTTAAGGATGGAAAACTGCGAAAGATTGCTCCAAAAATATACACACCAAATTTTTATGCGGAGCCCTCTGAAATAATTAGAAGAAACCTATTTAAGATTTTAGGGCACCTTTATCCCGGCATTTTATTAAGCCATCGTTCAGCTTTGGAATTTTCACCGACTCCAAACGGCGAGCTTTTTTTAACTTATACCTACGACCGAAAGACCTCCCTTCCAGGAATAACATTAAGTATAACAAAGGGACATTCTCCCCTGCCCGGAGATAATGAAATGAGCAGCGGTCTATTTGTTTCCCAAAGAGAAAGAGCCTTGTTAGAGAACTTACAAGAGTCTCGTAAATCAGGAGTGCTCTCAAAAACTCTTGAAAAAAAAGCTATAGAAGAGAAACTGGAAACTGTCATAAGAGTTCAAGGCGAAAAAGGACTCAATGAGTTAAGAGATAAAGCCAGGATCATCAGCGAAGAACTAAATCTGCAGAAAGAATATGTTAAACTAAACAGTATAATTGGCGCACTGCTGACAACGCATACCTCAAGTATACTTACTTCACCTCTTGCGCAGGCACGAGCATTTGGACATCCCTACGATCCTTTAAGAATTCAGTTATTTGAAAAATTATTTACCGAATTACAGCAGAGAACTTTTGCAGACATTCTCGAAAGAAATACAGATCCTGAGCAGTTTAGGGATTTTGCATTTTACGAAGCTTATTTCTCAAATTTCATAGAAGGAACAAGATTTGACGTAGAAGACGCACGCCAGATCATAGAAACACAAAAACCCTTGCCTGCAAGAAATCAAGATTCACATGATGTACTAGGTACTTATCAGATAGTAAGTAACCGCACTGAGATGTCTTTGACTCCTTCAAATGCCGAGCAGCTTATTGATATGCTTCGGTACCGCCATAAAATACTTATGAGTGCAAGACCCGATAAACTGCCGGGCAATTTTAAAGATAAAAACAATTTTGCCGGAGACACAACCTTTGTAGATTTTAATCATGTACTGGGAACGATTAACGAAGGATTTAATTTCTACCGAGCCTTATCTCATCCGTTTGCAAAAGCAGCCTACATGATGTTTATGATTAGTGAGATTCATCCATTTCTAGATGGTAATGGAAGAATAGCCAGAATAATGATGAATGCTGAACTGGTCAAGGAAGGCCAGTCTAAAATTATAATTCCAACTGTTTTCCGTGAAGATTATTTAGGTGGTTTACGACAGTTGACAAGAAGATCGGAGCCTGACACCTATATTAAAATGCTACAGAGGGCACAGCTTTTCAGCAGTTCAATTTCCGGTATCAGCGCAGAAGAAATCAAAGTCGTTCTTGAGCAGAGTAATGCATTTAAAGAAGGCGACCAGTATATCTTAAAAATATCCGGCCCGTCAAATTAATTATCACCTAAAGTCCCATATGAATACAAAAATGGTTCTAATAATAAAACCAGAGACAAAGCCTTATTAAAAGTACAGAGTAAAATTAAGAGTAAAGAGGTAAATTAAAATATTTGCTTTATGAAAAAAATAATTTCTTTATTGATGTTGTTTTTTTTTGCTTCTTGTGATTTTGCTCCCGGAAGTTATCCGTATGCAGAAATATATGAATTTGATGTTTCAGAGGAAGTTTTAATAAAAGCAGTTGAAGAATTTAAAACTGATAATCCTAAATATGTATTATCAAATCAAGAAAGATTTATAGACGAAAAAAGGGATAAAAAAGACCATTGGTATCATATTTGGTTTTATTATCCTGATAGGAATAAGGTTGTAAAATCTTGGATAAGGGGTAATAAAATAGCATTTGTTGGAATAGGTGATGGAATGGATTTAAGTAACTATAAAGAAATAGACAAAGATTTTTCACGACAGGAAAATAAAAATGAAAAAGAAATATTTGAAAGGTTGATACTTGATAAGATAAACAACTATATTCCCCCAGCTGGTGCCTACAAGCAAGAACAAACAAAATAAACTAAACCACTCTGTACTGAAGTGCAGAGGTTTGTTTTACGAGGGACTGAAAGTCCAGGTATATAGGTAATTCAAAACATGTACCACTAAGTGTAGATGCTATGCGGGACACCATGCCCATTTTGTTTGAATTATTGGAACAAGAGACCGAAGCTTCTGTCAGTGCGGTTTTATGCCATTTCATATTTGTATTTATTCATCCATATATGAATGGCAATGGGCGAATGGGTCGATTTTTAATGAATACCATGCTGGCGTCCAATGGATATCCTTGGACTGTGATACCCGTCGAAAAAAGAACAGAATACATGCAGGCTCTTCAACAGGCTAGTACGTATCAAGATATAGGTCCATTTTCTAAATTCATTGCCCATCTGGTAAATGAAACGATGGAAGGAAAAGTTGTCGCGATATTACCGGAATCAAAATAAGTAAATATTAATTTATCCTATTAAACGCTTATTTTTAGTATATTTACTAACTTAAAAATAAAAACTCTGAAAGTCTAGTGACCCTATTGGTGACCCTGTTCTTATATAACACTGAAAAAGCCGCATATTTATTGAGGTTATCATAAAGGTTTCGGAGCCTCTTTCTCCGCCAGTATCAAGTTTCAAAAGAAACTTTAAACATCAAAAGCCTTTAAATAGTGATATTTAAAGGCTTTTTTGTTTTCGGTAAAGTGTCAAAAAACACATATATTATCAAAGAACAGTGACCCTATTGGGGATCAGGTGCAAAAGTTGGGGATTAGGCAAAAATATTGGATAATCTAAAGGATCAGGTGCAAAAGTTGGGGATTAGGCAAAAATATTGGATAATCTAAATAAGAAGAAATCTATTTTCCTTACACCTCTGAATTGACTTCTAAATGCTTTTATTT
>RCUQ01000453.1_pt1 | contig 18504 bp, 16 predicted proteins | sample 2166351 | NCBI WGS metagenome assembly RCUQ01 (sample SAMN09932597, study PRJNA488358) | compost metagenome | feature: garden; material: soil; isolation source: compost soil in acetonitrile-enriched culture | place: Germany: Experimental Botanical Garden Goettingen | collected 2016-01-27
ACCAAGGGTTGCGACCGTTCCTATCGCACGGGCCGGGGCTTGGCATATATATAGGTGCTCTATCAGGGGTCAAGGTGTCGGGATAGCAATGTCATTCTGATGGTTATGTCATCACTGAATGCAGTCATAACATTATGAATTATTTATACTTTACCGTCCTTGTCAGATGCCGGGTAGCTCCGTTTGTCTGGATGTAAACTGGTCTCTTGGAGAGCACTGTGTGAAAAATTCGATGAACGGTTTTTATTGAATCCTGGCCTGCATGGGGGTGGGCTGTTGTTTTGACTGTTCATCCTTGGGTCAAACGAGATAGAATCTGGCCCAAAATCGGGTTTGGGGTACTTAACTGCCCAAGATGTGAACAATGCTGGACCAGGAGTGCCTGAGCGAGCAATGTAGCAATGTGATGTGACGCCATTGTTAAACATCAACCAAAACAAAAAGCTGGAGGATATGATGACCAACAGCGCGCACAATCAGGTTAAAAGCAGCATGTGGGGGCTGTAACTCAGGGGCGGTAGCATAATCATTTATCCGTCTCAATCTTATGTTGGTTCATAGTCGTTAATCCTCTTGCCTTGAGGACATTTCTTCGTGCAGACAGGCAGCAGACAGATAGTCCGCATGCCCACACAAATGCCACCGAGTGGGTTCAAGCATTCGTGATCTGAGCGCAATCACTTTGTTCTATGAAGAAAAACAGAGTGATACACAGCCGCAGAACCTAACTAAAAATCTTTCCTTTTCATTAAATTGCAATCGGGAACCTTTCAATGAAGATCCTTGTGACCGGCGGCGCCGGTTTTATCGGTTCGGCCGTGGTTCGCCACATCCTTCGTGACACTCAAGATTCTGTCGTCAATCTCGACAAACTCACTTATGCGGGCAACCTGGAATCCCTGGCTGAGGTCTCAGGCAGTGATCGCTATGCCTTCGAGCAGGTAGATATCTGCAACCGCGCCGAATTGGATCGGGTCTTTGCCGCCCACCAACCGGACGCCGTTATGCATCTGGCGGCAGAGAGCCACGTCGATCGCTCCATCACCGGCCCTGCCGATTTCATCGAAACCAATATCGTCGGTACCTACATGCTGCTGGAAGCCGCACGTGCATATTGGAACGGTCTGGACGAGACACGCAAAGCGGCCTTCCGCTTCCACCATATCTCTACCGATGAGGTATATGGCGACCTGCCCCACCCTGATGAAGTTGCTCCCGGCGAGGCGCTGCCGCTCTTTACTGAAACGACCCCCTATGCTCCTAGCAGCCCCTACTCTGCCTCCAAGGCCTCCAGCGACCATCTGGTGCGCGCCTGGCGTCGTACCTACGGTTTGCCGACCTTGGTCACCAACTGCTCCAACAACTACGGCCCCTATCACTTCCCCGAGAAACTAATCCCGCTGGTGATCCTGAACGCGCTGGATGGCAAGCCACTGCCGGTGTATGGCAAGGGCGACCAGATCCGTGACTGGCTCTATGTGGAAGATCATGCCCGCGCGCTCTATGCCGTGGTCACCACTGGCGTGATGGGTGAGACCTACAACATCGGCGGTCACAACGAGAAGCAGAACCTGGAGGTGGTGCATACCATCTGCGATCTGCTCGATGAGATGGTGCCGAAAGCCGAGTCCTATCGTGATCAAATCACCTATGTGACCGACCGCCCCGGCCACGACCGTCGTTATGCCATCGACGCCAGCAAGATGAGTCGTGAGCTTGATTGGCAGCCACAAGAGACCTTCGAATCCGGTATCCGCAAGACAGTGCAGTGGTATCTGGATAACCAGCAGTGGGTCAACAACGTCAAAAGCGGGTCCTATCAGTCCTGGATCGAGCAGAACTATGGGGTGCGTGCTTGATGCATATCCTGCTGTTTGGCAAAAACGGTCAGGTTGGTTGGGAGCTACAGCGTTCGCTTGCCCCCTTGGGCCGCATCACTGCCGTCGATTTCGACTCCTCCGACTATTGCGGTAATTTCAGCAACCCGGCCGGCGTGGCCGACACGGTACGCCTGCTCAAGCCGGATGTGATTGTGAATGCTGCGGCCCATACCGCCGTCGACAAGGCGGAAAGCGAGCGGGAATTCGCCGAGCTGCTCAACGCCACCAGCGTGGCTGCGATAGCCAAAGAAGCCGAGGCGTTGGGAGCCTGGTTGGTCCACTACTCTACCGATTACGTCTTCGATGGCAGTGGCGAGCGTCCCTGGGTCGAAAGCGATAAGACTGCCCCGCTCAATGTCTATGGAGAGACCAAGCTGGCTGGGGAACAGGCGGCAGCACTTTGCTCACGCCATCTTATCTTCCGCACCAGCTGGGTCTATGCCGCCCGTGGCGCCAACTTCGCTAAAACCATGCTGCGCTTTGGCAAGGAGCGAAGTGAAATGTCGGTCATCAATGACCAATTCGGCGCTCCAACCGGTGCTGAACTGCTGGCCGACTGCACGGCCCATGCGATCCGCACGGCGCAACATAAACCCGAGGTGGCGGGGCTTTACCATCTGATCGCCTCGGGCACCACGACCTGGTTTGACTATGCGCAGCTGGTGTTTGCCAAAGCCAGAGAGGCAGGGGTTGAACTGGCAGTCACGCAACTCAATGCGGTGCCGACCAGCGCGTTTCCAACGCCAGCCAAACGTCCCCACAACTCACGACTCGATACCACCAAGTTCCAGCGCACCTTTAACCTGCGCCTGCCGGACTGGACTGTCGGTGTCGAGCGGATGCTGACCGAGATCCTCGGAAAATAAGAAAATATAGATAGCGTGGGTATACAGTCCCAGGCTCCAACAGGGATAAAACGCAAAATGAGTGCCATTTAAGCGCACTCACTTTGCTGGGTTACATAATTCAAAGATAAGAAATCAAGCACTATGACTACACGTAAAGGTATTATTCTGGCCGGTGGCTCAGGCACTCGTCTCTATCCCGTCACCATGGCTGTCAGCAAGCAGTTGCTGCCCATCTATGACAAACCGATGATCTATTACCCGCTGAGCACCCTGATGCTGGCGGGGATCCGCGATATTTTGATCATCAGTACGCCACAAGATACCCCCCGCTTCGAGCAGTTGCTGGGAGATGGCAGCCAGTGGGGCCTGAATCTGCAATACAAGGTGCAGCCAAGCCCGGACGGGTTGGCACAAGCCTTTATTCTGGGTGAAGAGTTTATCGGGTCAGACCCTTGCGCATTGGTGCTGGGCGACAACATCTTCTACGGCCACGACCTGCAGAAACAGCTGCAAGCAGCCGCAGCCAAAGAAAGCGGCGCCACTGTGTTTGCCTACCACGTGCATGACCCTGAGCGTTATGGGGTGGTGGAATTTGACCAGCAGGGTACCGCTATTTCACTGGAAGAGAAGCCGCTGGAGCCCAAGAGCAACTATGCGGTGACTGGGCTCTACTTCTACGACAACAGTGTGGTGGAGATTGCCAAGAGCCTGAAGCCGTCACCGCGTGGTGAGTTAGAAATCACCGATGTGAACCGTATCTATCTGGAGCAAGGCAATCTGTCGGTGGCCATGATGGGCCGTGGTTATGCTTGGCTGGATACTGGAACCCATGAAAGCATGATTGAAGCAAGTAACTTCATTCAAACCATCGAGCATCGCCAGGGCCTGAAAGTCGCCTGCCCGGAAGAGATCGCTTACCGCCAAGGCCTTATCAGCGCAGAGCAGGTGCAAAATCTGGCGACACCACTGGCTAAAAATGCCTATGGGCGATATCTGCTGAAGATGGTCGGTAAGTAGTAAATGGGGGATCGTAAAAAGGTAATTCCCCAATTCCAGCCCCCAATCTCTATTCCCGAGAACAACATGAACATCATCGACACCAACATCCCCGACGTAAAAATCATTGAACCCAAAGTCTTTGGCGATGAACGCGGATTCTTCTTTGAAAGCTTCAACCAAAAACAATTTGAAGCAGCCATTGGCCGTAGTGTCACTTTCGTTCAGGACAATCACTCCAAATCCAGCAAAGGTGTGCTGCGTGGGTTGCATTATCAATTGCCCCCTCACGCCCAAGGTAAGTTGGTGCGCTGTGTTGCTGGTGAAGTGTTTGATGTGGCGGTTGATATCAGAAAAAGCTCCCCGACATTTGGGCAATGGGTTGGTGTGCATCTGTCAGCCGAAAACAAGCGCCAATTCTGGATTCCGGAAGGATTTGCCCATGGCTTTGTCACCCTAAGCGACTCAGCGGAGTTCTTATATAAGGCAACCAGCTATTATAATCCACATAGCGAAGGTTCAATACTCTGGAGTGATAATGAAATTGGAATAGAGTGGCCAGAAATGACTGATGAACCTATTCTATCTGCTAAAGATAAAAATTCAATTCCCTTTTCTTCATATTAAAGCATATTGGTAATTTAATGTGGCTAAGTTTGCAACTATTTTTACAAGCTTTACCAGTGTACATTTGACCAAAGATGTTGGAATGATTCCAATGGAAGTTAGTCAATGTGCCGGATTTAGTAAATCATTGATTATATATAGGGGGGAGGGAGTAAATAATCCTTATAAGGATAACCTAACGTTAATCCCAATTAAAGCTATTAATAAATATATATACTTCCTTAAAGTATTTTACTTTATTGTTAGAAATAACGTTTCCCACATCAACCTATATCATTTGTCAGTGGAAACATTTTTTTTTATTACTATAATCAAAGCTTTGACAAATAAAAAAATATATCTAAAGCTTGATATGTCAAGTGAGTGGCTTGATGCGTTGAAAACGCACGCTGAATGTTCTAAAAAAAAATGGTTTATTAAGAAAAAAATAATATCAATGGTCGATCTATCCTCTGTGGAAACTAAAGTTGTTCATTCAAGGTTGAAAGATATATGGCCCAATGAACGATTGATTATTGTTCCAAATGCCATATCTATGTTGACAATCCCAAGCATATCAAATCCTTTAAAATATAAAGATCGAGATAGAGCGATCATCGTTGTTGGTCGAATAGGTGCATATCCGAAAAATCATGAAATGATAATTGATGCACTTAAAAATCAGCGATTAAAAAATGGTTGGAAAATTAAATTTATTGGCCCAATTAATGATGACTTTAAATATAAGATTGATGAAATAAAAGAGCATCCCGATGTAGAATCAATAGAGTTTCTTGGTAATATAGATAGAAAATCCCTTGTTGATTTATATAGAAAAAGTCGATTCTTTCTAATGACATCTCACCATGAAGGGTTCTCTTTAGCGATGATGGAAGCTGCGTATTTTGGAAATGTTATTATATCAACGCCTGTTAGTGGGGTTGATGATATAACGAAGGGAGGGGAATATGGAGTTATTATTTCTCATGATAATGTTTTAGAATTAAATAACATAATCAATTCTATTATTTCAGACGACTCATCATTTGAACAGCAATATGAAGCAAGATTGAATTATATCTATAGCAATTTTGATCTTAAAGTTAAAGTTGAAGAGATTATAAATGAAATATAAATTTAATTCTTCCTTCAACTATTCGTTAGCGTATAATATTCTTAATGCAATCTTCCCTTTATTGACTGTTCCAATTGTATTGCGGGTTTTCTCAAGTCAACAATATGGCGAGTATATTTTTGTAAACGTAGTGTATCAGATTTTTAACACGCTATTTGTTTTATCGGTGCAACCTTTTTTTATTAGAGAGTTTATAAGGAAAGTTGAGTCAGGGATAAGTGAAGCTGTCTGCTTATCAGAGAATCTGTCTTTGCAGCTATGGATGTCTATATCATCTTCATTGCTTTATATTGCTCTAATGTTATTATTAATATATTTAGATGCAACAAAAATATCATTATCAGTAATTTTTTTATTTCCAGTTATATTTTTATTTTTAAATTTCGAGTGGTATTTTTATGCCACTCAAAAATATAAAGAGATATTTTATAGGTCTCTTTTTGTTAAGCTTTCCGTTCTAATAGCTATTATGCTGTGCGTTAATGATGAGAGCAGCCTTATAATTTATGTATCTATAATGTCTGGTTCTTATCTGTTAAATAACCTCATAGGGTTTGTATTTATATCACCATGCATCCACATATCTCTTATTTTTAAAGGTAATTCTTCGCTCTTTGGATTTATATTTAAAGCTAGAAACTTTATTGCAAGCTCATCGATTGGTGTCTGCTATCAATATATAGATCAATTGCTGGTTGGTCTTTTTCTCTCCAAGAGCGAATTAGCTGCACTTAGTATATTAAAACAGCTTTTCAATGTATCTGTTATGCTGCCGACAACGGTATGCCGATTGTGGTTACCTGCATCTGTTGCTAAGAAAAGTAACATGGATAGATTATGTAATATTAAAAGAAATATGAAGATTTATGGAGTCCTAGTGGTATCTATTTTTTCTGGTTTGATGCTTACGGGTGTTACAGTATTAGAATATATTGCAACAGCTAAATATAGTTTTTCAATTATAGATGTTGCTCTTTGTGCTCTTTGTGTGCTAGTTACATCCACAGCAGTGTTTGTTGATACGCAAGTAAGCATTCCAAATGATCTGGAGAGAATTACAACGGTCAGCAACTCCATTGTTTTAATTTCTTTTTCATTATCTATAGTACCATTGACGCTTTCCTTTGGTTATCTTGGGCCAGTAGCTGCACTATTTTTCTCTGAATTGCTTGGGGTCTCTGTGATGATCTACATGCATGTGTTCAAATATAAAACTCATATTCATCGTGATAAATAAAAATACTATGAAGACTAAATATTCATTGATAGTTGTAAACTATGAATGCTCAAATTATATATTGAAAATGATTTTGTCATTAGATCGCTGTGTTAATGGGCGCAAGGATTATGAAATAATTATTGTAGATAATTCATCTCAATACACTGATTTTATTGATGTCGTTGATAACTCAACAATAAGATATATAAAATCTGAACGCAATGTGGGTTTTGGTGCAGCCTGTAATATTGGGGTGAAGAATGCGTTTGGTGAGATACTATTGTTTGTGAACCCCGACATTATATTTTTGAAGAATATATTATCTGCATTAGATGATTATTCAGATTACTTAAGTGATGGAAATATATTAGGGTTTAATTTTGTCGATGAACTAGGTAATCCAACTTACACTCATGGTAATTTCCCTTCTTTGAAAGGTGAAATATTAGAGTTGCTTTTTGTGCATAAGCTTTGGCCAAAATACTTTAGCAATTATACGATAGGTAAGATAGAAGCTCCTTCTAATAAGGGGGCATTAGATGTCGATTATGTATGTGGAGGGCTTTTTGCTACATCTCGAAAATATTATGAAGAGATGAATGGCTTCGATGAGTCATTTTTCTTATATTTTGAAGAAACTGAATTAATGTGGCGATTTAAAATGAGAGGTAAAAAGATAAGTCTTTTATTAGACTGTTTCGCAATACATATAGGTAGTGTTACAACATCAATTGATTCTGATTTTAAAATTATCAACATGGAGATTGGGCGAGCTAACTATTATAAGTTAACATTGCAAGATAACAAACTGAAATTATTGTCTTATTGTTCTATAAGAATGATTAAGTTAATTATCATGGCTATAGCAAACAATAAAAAAACATATTTAGATTTAATTGGGGTGATGCGGGATGTTATATTTGATGAGAAAAGCTAGACTTCAATTTATATATCTAGCCCTTGGTCTTTTAAACTTCGCATTATTAATTACACCATTTTTCTTTCTGCGGAGAAAAATATTAAGGCTTGCAGGTATTGATATTGCGCCCAATGCTATAGTACATCGAGGGGTTAAGATTTTTTCTTTTGGAAGAATGAAAATCGGAGAGAATACAGTAATTAATAATGGTGTTTATTTAGATAACCGCGAAAAAATAATTATTGGGGATAATGTTTCAATAGCACATAACTCAAAAATTTATACAATGGGGCATGACATAAATAGTAGTGATTTCCAGGCGGTAGGGAGTATGGTTACATTAGAGAATAATGTAGTTATATTTTCTAATGTACTAATCATGCCAGGGAGCCATTTAGAATATGGTTGTGTTATTTATGCTGGTTCAGTCGTCACAAAACGAATCAGTGCTTACGCCGTAGCTGCAGGCTGTCCGGCAAAGCAAATCAAAGAGCGAGATAAGTCAGCCACAAGTTACACATTAGAGTACTCCTATTGGATGGCACCATAATAAAATAGAGGTATAAATTGAAGGTATTAGTCATCACAAACTCCCCACTTGTTCCATTAAACTCTGGTTATAAGCATTCAGTATATGGCCGGTTAGTTGAGCTGATTAATAAAGGTGATTGTGTTGTGGTTGCTCAGATTGACTATGAGTCAACTAAGAGCCATAAGAGACATGATCATATTATTCAAGATATTAGGTTTATAGATATTAAACCCGCTTATAAAAATAGAATTAAAGAAAATTTTAAATCTGTTTTTAGCTTGAAGTGCAGACACGAACAATTATTTAGCGATATTAGTATTGTGAATAATCTTCATGCGATAATGAAAAAGGAAAAACCTGATGTTGTTATTGCAGAGTCAGTATGGTGTCTACAGGCTATAGGTGAACTGGATGTAGAGATAAAGCTTATTGTTCATGATGTAGTAAGAAATTTCATGTGGGAAATGTATATATCCTCATCTGGAATTCTAAAAAAAATGTATTTTTTCTATGATTGGCTTAGAGTGTATTTTAGAGAGAAAAAAATTGTTAATAACCCTCGTGTTAAAGAGTACATATTTCTTACTGAGGAGGATAAAGACTACTATGTCTCAAAATTTGGCATTGATTATACTAAATGTAAATTGGCAACAAATCAGTTGTCGGTAAGGAAAATAAATAGAAATTTAAATGAGGCAGACAGTTTTTTGTTGTTCCCTGGTAGTATAGAGTTTTCTCAGAACGAACTTGCATTGAAATGGTTTTGCAATAAAGTTCTTCCGGAGATGAAGTGTTGTCCAAAAATTATCGTTACTGGCCGAGCGTCAGAGAAGAATAAAAAAGTATTTGAAAGATTTAATGTACTAAAGTTTTGTGGAGAAGTATCTCTATCAGAGCTTGACCAATTGTATAGCCAGTGTATTTGTGTTATTGCTCCTATCATTTCAGGCACTGGGATAAAAATTAAAACTCTCGAAGCTGTTCAAATGGGAGTTCCTGTAGTCACTACGCCATTCGCATCCAAAGGGATTTATTCAGACCTTTGCATTTATGGGGAGTCAGATACTCCTATTGAATTTGCAAAAGTATTGACAAATACAATATCGCAATATATTTCAGGATAAATTTATGTTGTGGTTTTTCTTTGCTTTATTGACGCTTATTTTTATATTTTCACTTTTATCTTTAAGACAAAGTCACCATCCTATTGGAGCTGCGCTTCATATCTACATTTGTGTTGTTATTATATTATTTGCTGGATTAAGAGGCGGTGATCGTGATTTCTTTGTGTATCAAGAAATATATGAAGCAACACCATTAATTAATGACTTTAGTCTTGAGTTTGTTAGAAATATTCATGGTGAAATTGGATACCTTTTATTATCATCTCTTTTAAAAAGTATTGGTTTAGGGTTTAATTTCTTTCTTTTGGCAATCGCAACACTATCAGTATCCTTAATAGCTGTATCTACCTATAGGCTCAGTCCAATACCATTATTATCAATGGCAATATACTTTAGTCATTTTTTTATACTTAGAGAAATGATGCAAGTAAGGGCTGGATTATCTATAGCGATATTATTGTATTTCTTATCATCTTATAAAAACATTTTTTTAGTTTTTTTAGGTGTAATCATTGCTAGCTTGTTTCATAGTGGTGCATTAATAATTATACCATTTTTACCGTTCCTTAATAACAGAGCATTTATATCGTTTAAACTATATCTATGTACATTTATATTATGCGTTATTTTAGGTAATATAGGTTTTCTTAACATTCTTTTGACATATTTTTCTGATATAGGGTTATTACCTAAGGCAATAAATAATTACATCGGATGGTCACTGTATGATTATAAACTTCCAGTTTTTACAAACCCAGTAACTTGGAAAGCTATTTTTATTATATACATTATGGGGAAAATTGAGAGTGAGGTTATCGGTAGTTTTGTAAATAGATTGAGGATCCTATATTCGTATGGCTTATTGTTTATGGTTCTCTTCAGCGACATGGCCATATTAGCTGGTCGATTATCAACGTTTCTTTTTTGTGCAGAAAATATATTGATTGTCTGGGCGTTGACATTTTGTGCGAAAAAAAAACATATCACGATATTAGGTGGAGGAGTAATTGCTTTTATGCAATTGGCTTATGACCTAATGATATTAAGATACCATGATGATTATCGGGTTTTTTTTCTTTAGATATGACTAATGAAAAAGTAAGGTTAAGTGACTAAATGAATATAGGAATTGTTGTTTCAGTATTAAAAAATGCAGGCCCGATAAATGTAGTGAGGGCGCAACTGTCATCAATGTGCTTGCCTGAAGTATCTTTTTATGTTTTTTGTTTGAGCGACGATATTGATGAAGAAATAAAGCTCGAGTTGTCTAAAAATAGAGTGGAAGTGATACAAATAAAAGGCAGTATACTTAGACCAATCGATAAAATCACCCTCTTAAAGAAGGAGGTCTTCAAGAGAAATATATGCATTTTACATTCTCATGGTGTGACTGCAGATTTTTTTTGTACATTTCTACCATCAGCCTTGAAAAAAATAAGTACAGCACATAATAGAATGTTGGAGGATTATATCCCTCAATTTGGTATATTTAAAGCGATGCTATTATTTATTATTCATCGGCTTTGCTATTTCAGATTTGACATGGTTATTTCTTGCTCTAAATCGGTTGGTTTCATACTAAGTAAATATTCAATTCCTAATGTGATTATTCCAAATGGTATAGATTTTAATAAATACCATCCTTTGTCAGAGAAAGATAAAAATGTACTTAGACTAAAGTTAGGTATTGCTGTCTCGGGGAAAGTATATTTTTATTCTGGCTCTTTTAATAAAAGGAAAAATATACTCTCTCTTCTCGATAAATTAGTAATTTCGGATGATGATATATTTATCTTGGCTGGTGGTGGGCATTTGTTTAATGAGTGCGTTGAAAAATATAGGAATGATGATAGATATGTTTTCTTAGGGCAACTAAAGTCATGTAAGGAATATTATCAAATATCGGATGTTTGCGTATCAGCATCCCTATCGGAAGGATTGCCTCTTGCGTTAATAGAAGCATATTGTTCCGGTGCTAGATTATTAGTTAGTTCAATACCGTCACATGTTGAATTGTTTGAATTAGCAAAAGGGGTTAATATCAGGCTCTTTGACCTAGATGCTCCTTCTATTTGCTATGAGGATTTTTTTTATAGTTCTGAAAAGAATGTAGTAGAAAATCAGATTGCTTTTTTTTCTGCTCAGCGCATGTCAGAAAAATATTATAAACTATATCAAGAGTTAATTTAAAATAACATGATGATAAACATCGTAAATGAAGGGGGGGGGATGCTGTATATAAGTGTAATATCTCATGGTCATGGTAATATTATTGAGGAGCTATCATGCTTGAATAAACTCTCAGTTTATTCAGATATCTCTGTGACGATAAAAGATAATCTAGGAGATAAACATTTATATGATTTTTGCTGTAAAAACAATATAAATTATATATCTAACTTTCCTAACAAAGGATTCGGTGAGAACAACAATATTGTTTTCAATAGCATTGGCGAATTAAATGCCAATGACTACTTTGTAGTAATAAACCCCGATGTCAATGTTTCTATTGATACATTACGCGATGCCGTGCTATTAATGAAACATAAAAATGCACAGTTAGGTACTATTAATTTGTATCGGGATGTTAGTTATTCCATCTATGATAATTCCATTAGAAAGTTTCCTGGCCTCATTGACTTTGTTCGCTCTTTTCTTGGGTTTAAAAATAACTCCATTATTGATAAGTCAGTTATTGCCGATAACCAGTATGTTGACTGGGCAGCAGGATCTTTCCTTGTTTTCTCTCCAGGTTTGTATAAAAAATTAGGTGGATTTAATGAAAAGTATTTCATGTATTGCGAGGATGTAGATATCTGTTGGCGTGCTAAGGAATTGACAGGGAAAGGTGTTTTATATATGCCTAAATTAAAAGGAGTTCATTACGCACAGCATGATAATAGGAAGTTTTTTTCTAAACATTTCTTATGGCATTCAATAAGTGCCTTACGTTTCCTTGGCTATCGCTATGGTTTTCTTACGCTGAAGAGCAAAGGCGGTAGTGTGTGATGAGAATTATTCCAGTAATCATGGCTGGCGGCTTTGGAAGCCGCTTGTGGCCACTTTCTCGTGAGCATTATCCCAAACAATTTCTTGCACTCGATGGTGATGTCACCATGTTGCAGGCAACCGCCAGTCGTTTGGATCAGCTTGCCTGCGATCAGCCACTGGTGATTTGTAATGAAGATCACCGTTTTCTAGTAGCTGAACAGCTTCGTCACCTGAATAAGCTGGCCCATAACATCATTCTGGAACCCGTCGGGCGCAATACGGCGCCTGCTATCGCGTTGGCGGCACTGACTGCATTGCAAACGGGAGAGGGGGATGATCCGCTGTTGCTGGTGCTAGCGGCAGATCACGTGATCCGAGATGAAAATACGTTCGCTGCTTCGGTACAACAGGCGATCCCTCATGCCGAAGCTGGTAAGTTGGTGACTTTTGGCATTGTGCCAACTCACGCTGAGACGGGTTATGGCTATATCCGCCGTGGTGTCAAACAGGGTGAGGCCTTTGCGGTGGCACGGTTTGTTGAGAAGCCTGATGCGGCGACAGCAGAACGTTATTTGGCTAGCGGAGAGTATTACTGGAACAGTGGTATGTTCCTGTTCCGTGCTAGTCGCTTTCTCGCCGAACTTGAAGCTTTTCGTCCAGATATTCATGCTGCCTGCTTACAAGCTGTGGGAACTATCAATCCGGATCTGGATTTCGTGCGTATCGATAAAGCCGCATTTATGGCTTGCCCGAGTGATTCCATCGACTATGCGGTAATGGAGAAAACCGCTGATGCAGTTGTGGTGCCAATGGATGCTGGTTGGTCGGACGTCGGTTCTTGGGCATTGTTGTGGGAAATCTCCGATAAGGATCAAGCTGGCAACGTATTTCGTGGTGATGTGATGCAGCATGCCAGCCAGAATAACTATGTGTTTGCCGAGAGTAGCTTGGTGAGCTTGGTCGGGGTTGATAATCTCGTTGTGGTGCAGACTAAGGATGCCGTGTTGGTTGTTGAGCAGAGTAAAGTGCAAGACGTCAAGAAGATCGTCGATGGACTTAAGGCTGCTGGCCGCACTGAACATCAAGTTCATCGTGAGATTTATCGCCCTTGGGGACATCAGGATGCCATTGATAAAGGAGAGCGCTACGAGGTCAAGCGCATCACTGTCAAGCCGGGTGAGAAATTGTCTTTGCAGATGCATCATCACCGTGCGGAACATTGGGTAGTTGTATCAGGAGCGGCCAAGGTGACAAATGGTAGCGATGTTTTCTTCATTACCGAGAATGAATCGACATTTATTCCAGCAGGGGCTATTCATGGTTTAGAAAATCCCGGAAAGATTCCACTTGAACTTATCGAAGTTCGGTCTGGATCATATTTAGGTGAGGATGACATAGTTCGTGTTTAGTATTTTTTAACCTTTCAATCTTTATTCTGTCTTGATTGGTTACGGTCATCATAATGCCTTGTAAGAGATATTTAGGGCGTTCTTATTTGTTAGTAGGGGATTATTATGATAGATCTGAATAGCTCATTTCTGATATCTAGCAGGGGGGTTGCTTTTGGTACCAGCGGTGCCCGTGGATTAGTTGTCGATTTCACTCCTGAAATCTGTGCGGCTTTTACTCATTCCTTTGTTGCGGTGATGCGGCGTGAGTTCAATGTGGAGCGAGTGGCTGTTGCGATAGATAATCGGCCAAGTAGTTATGGGATAGCACAAGCTTGTGCTGCTGCATTGCTTCAGGCAGGAATTGAACCTATTTATTATGGTGTAATACCAACCCCCGCTTTGGCATATCAAGCAATGCAAGATAAGATGCCATGTATCATGGTAACAGGCAGTCATATTCCATTTGATCGTAATGGTCTCAAGTTCTATCGGCCTAATGGTGAGATTACAAAGGATGATGAGCAGGCGATCCTCTCAACCAATGTCGAATTTTCTTCTTGCTTTGAATTACCTCAATTGACGGCCAGCTCTCGTGCCGCCGATTCTTATTGTGAACGTTATCGCTCGCTGTTCTCCTCTGATTTATTAGTCGGCAAGCGGGTCGGCATTTATGAACATTCTAGCGCAGGCCGGGATCTCTATGCACCGCTTTTTGCATCACTGGGAGCCGAGGTTATTCGGATCGGCCGTAGCGATGAATTTGTTCCCATCGATACAGAAGCCGTGGGAGAAGAAGATAAAAATAAGGCTCGTCGTTGGTCAGTTGAGTATCAATTGGATGCTATTTTTTCAACAGATGGTGATGGTGATCGTCCTCTGGTCGCCGATGAAAAAGGGGAGTGGTTGCGAGGGGATATCCTGGGCTTACTCTGTGCTGATTTCTTGAATATTGAGGCTGTCGCAATTCCCATAAGTTGCAATACCGCAGTGACCCGTTGTGGTCGTTTTACCAAAGTGGCACTTACCAAAATTGGTTCTCCTTATGTGATTGCAGAATTTACAGAGTTAGGAAAAACATTTAAGCGGATCGCGGGATTTGAAGCCAATGGTGGCTTCTTGTTGGGCAGTGATATTCAATTGGCAGGTAAGCCGTTGGCTGCATTACCGACTCGGGATGCCGTATTACCGGCTCTGATGCTGCTGGTTGCTGCAGGTCAGTCCACTATATCTTCACTGATGATGGATTTACCACAACGCTTTACTCATTCAGATCGTATAAAGCAATTTCCTGCAGAACGTAGTCAAGATATTTTGGCTGCAGGAATAGACAATCCTGAGATGTTACTTGCTCGCTTAGGTTTTGAGACGGTTGGAGTTGACTCTGTTGATATAACAGATGGTTTACGTATAACGTTGAATGATGGTTCTATTATTCATCTGAGACCATCTGGAAATGCACCAGAACTGCGTTGTTATGTAGAATCTGATAATTCAAATGTTGCACATGGTATGGTGTATTCTTGCCTATCTAGCTTAGTCAACTATGAATAGTTTATAGGATGTGAGTTATTTTCACACTGCTATATAGGAAATAAATATTTCTATTGGGCTTGTAATTATATTTGCGTGTCGCAATTAAATATTAAACGTGGTGATGTGATGCAGTATTTTTATTTCTTTGTATTTGCATTTTTAAATTTGTTCTTCTTCAGAAAGTTGGCAAAAAAAATAAATCTGGTTGATCGTCCAAATGAGCGGAAAAAGCATGTAGGTGTAGTCCCACTTGTCGGTGGTATATCCATATATGCCACACTAATGCTCGCTATATGGTTTGAACAAAAGTTGTTAGTGAACGCGGATATTTATGTATTATGTTCCTCTGTCTTGGTGATGATGGGAGCTATTGATGATAAATATGATGTTGATTATCGCGTCAGATTGGTTGTGCAGATCCTGATATCTTGCGCGATGATTTTTGCAGCTGGACTCTCTTTAAAGAGTTTGGGGCATGTTTTATTCAGTTATGAAGTGGACTTGGGGCCGCTTGGTTATATCATTACAATATTTGCCGTACTTGGTGCCATTAACGCTTTTAATATGGTGGATGGTATCGATGGCTTATTGGGTGGGCTCACTATGGTGACCTTCGGGGCGCTCGCTTATATCCACTACGTCGATGGGCAATTGCCATTGGCCCGTTTCTGTCTGTTGATGATGATCGTGGTAGTTCCCTATATCTGTCTGAACTTAGGCTTCCCCTTTGGGGGGCGCAAGAAGGTCTTTATGGGGGATGCGGGCAGTATGTTGATTGGCTTTACCGTGATCTGGGTCTTGTTGCAAGGTACTCAGGGGCCAAAAGCACAAATGAACCCAGTCACCGCCCTTTGGTTAATTGCTATTCCGTTGATGGATATGACTTGCATCATGGTGCGGCGTATCCGTAAAGGTGTCTCGCCATTCAAGCCTGACCGGGAGCATTTACATCATATCTGCCTGCGGGCAGGCCTCTCATCTCATCAAGCCTTAGCAGTTATTTGTGGGATTGCTGCTTTGTTAGCCGCAACAGGTATAGCGCTCGAATATGGAGCAGTACCGGAGTGGATTAGCTTGTTACTGTTTGCTTTGGTCTTTACAATCTATTACCAGCTGCTTAACAATATCTGGCGTATTCTCGCCAAGATTAAGCCAAAAACTGCCAGCGAGCCCAATTAAATTGAGCTGTTCCCATGCTGACTATGTGGAAAAAATGCCCCTGATTTTGTCTGATAAAGCTTGCTAGGAACCTGTATTACTTCTCTGAACCGATTAGGACACGAATGTCATTATGACTAATAAAGAGATAACCCCAAGATCTGACTCTCATCTACCACAAGGCTGGCAAGTTACTTCTGATGAAGTTGATCTGCGCGAGCTGATCCTAGTTTTATGGCGCCAGAGAATCCTGATCCTGCTGGTCGCTGGGGTATTTATCGCAGCAGGTATTGTCTATGCACTGACGGCACCTCAGGTCTGGGTCAGCCAGGCTGAGATCAAGCAACCTACCCTCAAGGAGGTGGAGTCACTCGAGCTCAATATCAACCAGCTGATTAACGCTCAGGTACCGGCGACCGCCTTCACCACCTTTGACAAAACGGCGCTCTATGGTGATTTTGTCAACAGCTTCAACAGCTTCAATAACAAGCGTCAGTTTTTGTTGGAGAAAGGTTATCTGGATGCCGATGTGGCGCAGTCTGATGTAATTGATGCGAAAGGCAAGCGGCTGCTGCTCAAACAGATGGCCGAGGGGATCAGCGCCCAGGTACCGGACAAGCAGAATGAAGATGTTACCCTCTCCTTTGCTGCCAGCACGGCAGAAGATGCCAAACAGCGCCTGGAGCAATATATCGCCTTTATCCAGCAGCAGGAGTCGGCGGCCAAGAGCAAGGAGCTCAACACTATCTGGCAGAACCGTATCAAGACGCTGCAGACCCAGTATGAGAGTGCGCGAGCCGATACGCTGAAGCAGTTGCAGGATGACATCTTGCGTACCCAATACAGTCTGCGTATCACCCAGGCGGCCGGACTGGAGGCGCCGGTGCAGAACCTGCAGGATCAGGGCAACCTGCCCATCGATCTAGGGGCTCGCGCTCTGGCGGAGAAGCTCAAGATCCTCAAGGAGATCAAGAACCCCGAGTTCATGAACCCAGGGATCGGCGATCTGCGCCTGCAACTGAGCAGCCTGCAGGCCATCAAGCTCGAGGAGCTGCCGTTCCACTCCTTCGCCTATCTGGCTTCGCCGAGTGAACCCCTGAGCCGTGACAAACCCAAGCGACCCCTGGTCGTGGTCTTGGCCACCCTGCTTGGCGGCATGCTGGGAGTGGGCATAGTGCTGGTGCGTCATGCGTTTCGCAGGCCAGAGCCTGCATGATGACGATTGAGTGAACAGGGGGCGGTTGCCCCCTTTTGCGTATTGGATGCTTGGTGATGACGCCATGAGAATGACGCTGCAGGGATCAGAGGCGATGAGAACAACAACAGGGATCTTTGGCTTGGTCAGCCTCCTCTATTGGCTGCTGGGCATGCACTTTTTCATGCACAACCCGGGGGGCGCGGGGCTCTATCTGCCCTTCAACACCTGGGGCTGGATCTTCGCGAGCCTGGTGATGGCGCTGGGCTTGTGGCAGGTCACCCTCAGCCAGCGACTGGTGGTCTCGCCGCTGCTGACGGTCCTGTGGCTGGGGGCCTTGCTGCTGTTGCTGCCCATGGCCTATCCGGGCTTCGAGCTCAAGGACTATGCCATTCCCCGGCTGCTGGGGCTGTTTGCCGGACTGCTGTTCCTCACCTGCCTCTATCAGTGGCGACTGGACCGTCAGATGCGGGATCGCTTGCTTTACCTGCTGCTGGTGGCGGTGGCCATCGAGGCGCTGCTCGGCCTGGTGCAGTACTACCTGCTGGTGCCGGGTAACTGGATAGGCTATGACACCCGGACCAATCGCCCCTATGGCATCTTCCAGCAACCCAATGTGATGGCGAGCTTTATGGCGACCGGGCTTGCCTTGGCGATATGGCTTCAGATGCGAGGGCACGCCAACCCCTGGCTCAAGGGACTGCGTCATGGCATGATCCTGACGACAGCCTTGCTGCTGGTGGTGCTGCAGTCCCGGGTGGGCCAGCTGGGCGGAGCCTTGGCCCTGCTCTTGTTGCTGCCGCAGCTACATCGCGAGCGGCAACTGGGTCGGGTGCTGGGGCTGGTTGCGCTGGGCATAGCGCTCGGGCTGGTTTCACAATACGCAATGGCAGGGGCCAAACGGGGGCTGGAGATGTATCAATCCGGCGGCATGAGATCCATCTACTGGCCCTATGCCGCCAAGCTGATTGCCGAGG
>RCUQ01000456.1_pt1 | contig 18450 bp, 13 predicted proteins | sample 2166351 | NCBI WGS metagenome assembly RCUQ01 (sample SAMN09932597, study PRJNA488358) | compost metagenome | feature: garden; material: soil; isolation source: compost soil in acetonitrile-enriched culture | place: Germany: Experimental Botanical Garden Goettingen | collected 2016-01-27
GCTTCAGGTGGCGACAACCCAACATGTACAACGTGTACAACCACAACACCTGTGAAGCGAGAGATTTTAGCTGTAGATGATAATTATGGTGTTCATAAAGGTGGTGGTGAAGAGAAGCTTTTAGGCAATGCTTTCTCCGAGAATGACACCTTAAATCAAGTTTCATTTAATGTTTCTAATGTCACAGGAAAAGTATTAACACCTGCAACTCCTATAAATGGAAACCCTTTAGTTCCAGTGCTAGACATAGTTACAGCGAACGTTACGCTTCCAGCTGGCACACCAGCGGGTGATTACATCATTCACTATCAGATTTGTGACAATCTAGAGCTGTCTAACTGTTCTACTGCTTATATTAGAGTCAAAGTTTTGGCCGACGAATCTCAGTTGCGCATTGTCAAATCGGTTGCTGTAAAAAATGTACAGGTAGGTGATCTCGTTCGTTACAGTATCCAAGTTACGAACATTGGGCAGGATGATGTACAAAATGCATATATTGTAGATACACCTGCAACTGGTTTTACCTATGTTTCAGGTTCTGTAACAAGCTCTGGACTGGGTAATCAAATCACAGCAACTGGAACACGACCTGTAGTGTTTAATGGGCTAAATCTTGCTGCTGGTCAATCCGGTACAATTAGCTATTTAACCAAAGTTGGTGCGGGTATCCAGCAGGGTACACATACAAATACAGCTATCACTAAAAACTCCGATGGCGATGATATTTCTAATAAAGCCACAGCTTCAGTACAGTCTGGTAATGATCCTCTGCTAGATGAATCATTGATCTTCGGAACAGTCTTTAATGATATTGACCGTGATGGATGGCAAGACAGTGCTGCCGTAAGTGGTTTGAATGTGAAAGGTGGATTTACGCCTAATGTATATGTTCCAAACTCAACCGTCGTTGATCGCGGAAACGGTTTTGAGGCAGAGGCAGATGCAAGTTCTCCAATGCTACATGGGATTGCATTGGGTAACATTACTGCACGTCAATCTGAAGCCGATCCAGTCAGTAAACATCAGATTATTATTCGCCAAAAGTTAAAAGCTCTTTCATTCACAGATGATTTTGTCTTGAAAAATGACCAAGGTGTAACTGTTCGTTTATCAAAAGATGGTCAGGCTCAAGTCGAGAAATCTGGAGAAGCGAAAGCTGGACGTAATGCTGTGGAATTACATGTTCAGCGGGTCGTAACGTCTGTTTCTGAAGGTTATCAAGTTGACTATATTATTCAGAATGTAGGGATTGATGAAAAGGGAATTCCTGGTGTTCGCGTTGCTTCAGTCGAAGGTCTACTGATGGAAACGGATCAGTTCGGTCGTTATCACCTTGTTGGTATTGATGGAGGAAATTGGGAGCGTGGTAGAAACTTTATTCTAAAAGTAGACCCAAGCACTTTACCTGCAGGCTCAGAATTCACAACGAATAACCCACTGTTGCGTCGTATTACACCAGGACTTCCAACACGTTATGACTTTGGTGTTTACACACAACCTGAGTTATTACAAGGGAAAACATTTATTACAGAACTCGAATTAGGGGAAGTTCTATTTGAACCTAATCAAGCAGTAATTCGAGAAAAATATGTTCCTGTATTAAAAACTATTGCGGAAAAAGTTGAAAAATTCCATGGGGGTAATTTAACGATCATGGCTGATGGTGAGAGTGAAGCACTTGCATTTGCAAGAGCTGAGGCTGTTCAAAATACATTGAGAAAATATGTATCGCAGGAAACTGCATCACAGACTCAAATCTCTATCCGTACAACTGTACAAAATCAGAATCAGTTACTTGGAGGCGTGAATGGGCAAGGTGTTGTAGTTGGAACAGTACTATTCAAAACCGATAAAGCAGATGTCGATCCACGTTATATCCCGATGCTTAAACAAGTTGCTCAACACTTAAATCGTTCAGGGGTAAAAGTTGTATCTATTGTTGGTCACACGGATGTTCGTGCAAACCATGAATACAATAGAAAACTTGGATTAAGAAGAGCTGAATCTGTTTACAAAGCGTTATTGCCATATCTATCTGATGAGGTAAGACAGACGTTACAGGTCACTGTTGCTGACGATGTTAAAAAAACTGGCTCTTCAAAAGCGAGCCAGCCTTTAACCCAGAAAAAAGCAGATAATAAATAAGAGGCCACCATGAAAGTTAAATTATTGAGTTATATGATTGCCTCATTCATGGCTGGGTCAACTTCACTTGTCTGGGCCGCTTCTCATGAAGCGCCCCAATCATTGGGTGAAAATGATTTAAAGAAAGGTTGTCAGGATAATCAGTGCTTCGATAATGGAAAGATGCTCTTCCGATTGGCGTCTCAAAGTTATGATGAGCCTATTACACAAGGGTTATCTAAGAAGTCGTCTTCTGAAGAGCTATCTCCAGATCGTCGTGTCACCTTAGAACTTACCCCAGAAGCACAGCCAGGTATCGCCAAAGTGAAAGGAAGTTTCTATGCAGAGCTTCCTCATGGCGGAGTAGTCTGGGCAACTGAAGACCCTACGCCTGGTCAAGCTGAACTCACAGTCTCTGGACCGTCGGTTGTTGCTTTTTCAGATGGAAAAATTACTAAGCCTGTCACATTCTTTGCACGAAGTAACTATTCTTCATTTATTAAAAAAATGGAGTTACTGATTTTTAGAAGCAATGATTCTGACTTTGTGACTCCTTTGGCTACTATTCCTCTTACGCCAGGAAGCGTGATCGAAACTGAATGGAATGGCCAACTGTCTTCTGCATATAAATATCGTGAAGGTGATCAGCTCATCTATATCGTTCGAGCTTATGACGAAAACGGACAGTTTGATGAAACTTATCCTTCACAATTTCAGTTAGTTACTCCTCAAGAGGAACAACGTAATAACACCTTATTGCGTAATAATCTTGAAAAAAGTATGAATACATCTTTGACATCTCAAGATGCAGTAACGCAAAGTCTGATTAATAATGTGTTTGCGGGAAATGGTCTTAGACAGCAAAACATCCTGTTTCATGGATCAAAAATTCGCGTACAAGGCCGAAATATCCCCTCAAATAGCCGGTTAGAGATTAACAATCAGAGCTATCCAGTAGATCTAGAAGGAAAATTTGTTGCTGAGTATCTTATGCCTGTTGGCCAGCATAAATTTAATATCCGCGTTGGCAATAATGAGGAAATGATTGAAAAAACATTGCCTATTAATGTGACCGGGAAATATTTCTTTGGTATGGCTATTGCTGATCTTACCATCCAGCAGCAGGATATCACTGGCTCTCATGAAATAACGGCTGCTGCAGGTAGAGATGATGATTTACTAACTGATGCAAGATTGGCTTTTTATATTAAATCAAAACTTAAAGCAAAATATTTGATTACTGCTCAAGCAGATACGACTGAAAAAGAAATAAGTGAACTATTCACAGGGTTTACGGATTCTTACCCTGAAGATGTATTTCGTCGTTTAGACCCTGATCAATATTATCCAACATATGGTGATGATTCGACGACAACTCGAGATGTTGATACCCAAGGTCGAATGTATTTACGAGTAGATTGGGACAAAAACCAAGCATTATGGGGTAATTACTCAACTGGTTTTACCGGTACAGAGCTCGCTCAATACCAACGTTCACTATATGGCGGAGCTTTAGATTGGCGTAGTAATCGCTCGACAATTTATGGTGATGAAAAAACTCGTGTGCGTCTATTTGGTTCAGATGCAAATACGGCTCATGGTCATACTGAATTGTTGGGAACAGGCGGAAGTTTGTACTACTTACGTCATACCGATATTCTACCTGGATCTGATAGTGTCACATTGGAGATTCGAGATAAGGCCACTGGTAGAACTGTTTCAACCAAACAATTAATCAGCGGTGCCGACTATGAGTTTGATGCGTATCAAGGCAGGATTATTACCCGACGACCTTTGTCTCAAATTGCAAGTGAAGATCGAAATAGTATTACGATAGATAAGCCTTTAGATGGTTACGAGCAACGCTTGATTGTTGATTATGAGTATGCACCGAAAGGTATGGATGATCAGTTAACGATGGGGGTCAGAGCTAAACACTGGTTAAATGACCATATTGGCGTTGGGGCTACCTATGTTGATGAAGAAAACTCAGGTGATGACTATAACCTAAAAGCAGCTGATCTTACATTGAAGGCTGGTCGTGGTACCTATCTAAAAGTAGAACATGGCCAAAGTGAGTCAACAAGCGTTCCTATCTTCTTTTCTGATAATGGTGGTCTAAGCTTTACACAGTTAACCTCAAATGCACCACGAGATGGGAAAGCTACCTCTGTAGAAGCTCGAATTAACTTTAAAGAGCAAGGTCTGACAAATAATGAATGGAGCGCTGGAGCATGGTGGAGAAATCTCGATGCTGGCTATTCTTCATCTCGAACAGATTATTTTGGTCAAGACATTACAGAGTATGGAGCAGAAGTATTAGGTGAAATAAAACCAGACCTCACTTTATATACGAAACATAGTCAGGCTGAGCGCGGACAAGAAGCTCTTACACAAAATCAGGTGACAACAGAATGGCGATTTAAAGACGAAAAAACGTTAACAGCTGAAGTCAAACGTGTTGATGAAGAGCGTTTAAATGGTGATGCTGCTGGAACACTTGCGGCTATAAAATATAGTCAAAGGCTAACCCCATCATTAGAGCTATATGGTATAGGCCAAGCGACTATCGATAAAGAAGGGCTCTATGAAAATAATGATGCCTTAACATTAGGTGGTCGCTATTTATTTGGGGACCAGTCGTCACTAAGTGCATCAGCTACCCAAGGAAGTCGAGGGGACTCGGCGACAGTTTCTGGAGAATACCAACTGACACCTGAGCATAGTTTGTATGGTGCTTATACACTCGCTACGGACACCACTCAGTATGATAGTCTCTTTAATAACAGTAATCAGGCTGGTTGGACTTTGGGACAACGTTGGCGTCTCACCCAAAAGACCAACTTATATAATGAGAGCCAATATCTAAAAGACCCACATAATGGGAATGCACTAGTGCATACTTTTGGTATGGATTTTTACCCTGCAGACAACTGGAATCTTGGTTATTCTCTGCAACATGGGGACTTAGATGCTACTAGTGGTGAAGTAAAGCGTAAAGCAATTAGTGTCTATGGTGGAAGGACGACAGCTTATACCAATTGGCAAAGTAAGCTTGAGTGGCGAGAAGACTCTGGCAGTGAAGAACGAACTCAATGGGTAACAACGAATACGCTTCGTCATAAAATTAACGATAGTTGGACATTAGCTGCTAAAGCAAATTATTCAGAAACAAAAGATCATTTGAATTCGGAAGCTGGTGCCAAATTTGCTGAAAGTAGCTTAGGTTTCGCATACCGTCCTTGGAACGATTCTCGTTGGGGTGTTTTTGGTCGTTATACTTATGTATATGATTTATCCTCATTAGGGCAGGTTGGTAATGATGAGACGAATATTACCTCATCATCATATTATGATCAGCAAGCTCATGTGGTATCACTGGAAGGCGTCTATCGTTGGAATCATCGCTTTGAAACAGCGTTAAAAGTTGCTGATCGTGTTGGCAAAGTGCGAATGGGCCGAGATCAAGGACAGTGGTTTGATTCCGATACTACATTTACCGCTGTTCAAGCTCGTTATGAAGTAATAAATAACTGGCATGCATTAGGTGAATATCGTTGGCTAAATGTTCAAGACAGTGGCGATAAACAAGGCTTTCTTGTAGGTATAGACAAAGATATCACTAAAAATTTCCGTGTTGGTGTTGGTTATAACTTTACGGAGTTTAGTGGTGATTTAACACGAGTCGATGATTTCAAAAATAAAGGATGGTTCCTCAACTTTGTAGGTTATTATTAATTCAACTTAAGGCTGGACTAACATCTATTTAGTTATTTCAGCTTTTAGAGTTATTTGAATAAGCTACAGAAAAAAGAACTTATTTAAGCGTTGATTGTTTAAAGAAGCTAATAAGAAAAAGAGTAATTTGGTTGCAAAAACGCCAAATTACATGAAATGTCCACTAAAAAGCCCAGTTTGTATAAACTGGGCTTTTTAGTGGACCACAATATCTTGATTTAAAACAAATTATCGAGTGCATTTCGTATAACGTGTATTATGTTAATTTTAGAAGAATTAAATAACTACTAAAACTCCTATTCATTTAGCTAGTCTTCATTAACATCGCAACTACTAAGTAATGTATTTAATACAAAAGCTTCATTAGCTATACCATCTAGGCCCTCATACTCAAAGTCATAAATACCTTTAACTAGAACAGTTAACTTATTTTGCCTGCTTAGAAAAAAGCTTAAACCTATTACATCTACAGGGTGATGGGCCCCACCTAAATATATAGAACCACTTAAATCACCTTGAGTAAAAGTCAAAGCCTTATTAACCAATAAGCAGAGTTTTGTTGATGGTAAGTCAATATCATCTAAGAAAATTATTGGACTTAAGATCTCATCTTGGTAGATAAATGGTTCCATAAAAATATGGATAGATATTTCAGAATCAAAAGAACTAAAAATAATTGCATGTTTCGCAACTAAGTTTTTTGTGTTGAATTTTTCCATATATAGTTGATATGAATAAAAATTATTGATTTTATTTTACATCAATATCTTTTAATTAATAATGGTGGAATTTCCCACTAATTTTAAATCTATTTAACATATTGGCGGTTATACGAAGCCGAGGATGCTTGGTCTTTTTTGATCTCTTAAAAATTTTAGAAAATTGAAAAATGGTATATGTTTGTCAGTTCTATAAGTAACTTGAATTAGCGGAATGGCATTTGATTTTTTGAGAGTTTTTACTGAAATTATTAATCATAAAAATGAACCTAGTATTGATGATTTTATGAAAAAAATTATCAATACTTGTACTGATATCAGACCAAATAAAAATTGGGAAATCTTTTCTGAACTAGAATATTCAATAGAAATAGAGACATTGTCTAAACATGTAGTCAATACACTAAAGAAAGAACCTCCTCCTTTTACTGAACAAGGTTTTTGGTTTGGTATTAGCGATGATGGCTCTTTCTCTTTTGCTGTGTCGAATCAATATACAGATGAAGAGGATAATCTTGACTGGATCTTCGAAGCAGACACACATTACCCAGCAGAAAGTGATTTTCAATCAAAAATTTTCCAATCAATTCATCATTTGTCCTACGATAAAACTAACCTAGAAAATGATGCTGAATATCCTTTGTGTTTAGCTTATGGCTTGAAACTAGCTCAAGCCTCAATGCAGTATTACAAAGGGGTTTATCCCAATAAAAAAGTAGGGTACTCAGTTGGTTTTGACTCTGGAGATTTTATTACTTTAGGATGGGTTTAGTTCCTCTATTTAACATAATAGAGCTTATACGAAACGCGGTTTAAAATAGTATTAAATTTCAAAAAGTTATGCTATAAAAAACTTGGACGCAAAACCTAAAAAGCCGACTTGGAAACAAGTCGGCTTTTTTATGAACGGTTTTGATACTTCTTGCCAAGAAATGCGGTTAATATTTAATCAAAATGAAGCTTTAGTGTGTGTTATCAACCCATTCAGGACTTAAATCATCCCCAATTTCTGCGGACAACTCTTGGGATAAAAATAGGTCAACTTTGTAAGCTAAAACTTACATAGATTTAAGGATTTTGCGGATTGGTAATTCAAGGCACTAATCCTATGATGGCTATATAGGGAACAGGATGTTCCCAGAAAAACAAGAATAAGAAAGTAGCGCAAGGAATGGGCAGCACGAGATCAGCAAGACGAGCAACCCAATCTAGAAAAGCCCGACAGGATGTCGGGCTTTTCTATTATCTGGATTTTCTCTTTAGATCAGGCTTGGATGTGCATCAAGAATGCGAATTAAGGTCGCTGCTGGGCCAGTGGGATAACGTCGACCTTGTTCCCAGTTCTGTAGAGTTCTTGCGCTGATATGTAAGCGTGATGCAAATTCAACTTGGCTTAACCCAGTCTTTTCACGGACTTCTTTAATATCAGGTAATTCAAGCTCGGTAACTCGGCTTGCTTGGATCTCTTTACGTTTAATTGCGCCTGCTTCTTTAATTGAAGAAACCAGATCATCAAATAAGTTGTTATCCATGAAGTTGCTCCTTCACTAATTGACGAAGAATGGCTGTTTCCTTATCTGTCAGGGTATCTTTTACTGATTTTGGATAAGCCAATAAGAAAAAGATTTGGTGATCTTCATTAACCCAATAATAGATCACTCGGATACCGCCACTTTTTCCTTTATTGCCTTGAGCACAACGTACTTTACGAATACCACCGCCATTCTTGATTAAGTCGCCTCTATCAGGCTGTACCAAGAGATCTTGTTGGAGCTGACGATACTCTTCATCACTCACAAGCTCTTTGATTTGCTTGGTAAAAACACTGGTTTCAATAAATAACATAGATTAAAGTACGTCAATGGCGTATAAGAATTTTAGCAGTTTTAGAATAAAAAAACGAGAGTCTATGGCTCTCGTTTTTTTATAATCCGTATTAATTAACTTTAGCTATAGATCTCTTTCTACATAGTCTTTCTTTGAAGGATCAGATTCTTTTTCAGAATTTTCAGGTTTTACCGTTAATAAAGTATGAATACGCTTTAAAATCATTAAGATATTTAGAGTAGTTAACCCTAATAAAATAATAATAATAGGATTGAAAAAATAGTCAGAAACTAAAATATTAAATTCCGAGCGTAGCTCTTCATAACTTAAAAGCTGAGAATAAAATAAGCATGCAACTACTAGTAACAATGCACAAATGATAGAAAAAGAAATGTTAGAATAAAGCTCAAATAATAAGTCTTTCCTAACATTATATAAAGGTACTAGTTTCTGGTCTTTATCAAACAATTCTTTCTTTTCATCTAACTTAGATTCTTGATCAAAAATTAGGACTAATAAGGATAAAAGTAGGGCTGTAAAAATTGAGCCAAAACTAACTAATAGAGATAAAGTATCACTAGCTAAATTAATTTCAAGAACATGGGCTAGGATGGCTAATAGAATAGGAAAGCCAAAAAAACTTAGCTGATCTCTAGCCGTTAAAGTCTCTCTATGAGAACAACAAATATCAGAAATACTTATCTTATTACTCATAACAGCACCTCATTTTACTAGTCAGCATATATATCAGATGAAAATTCATCCGCCACTTCAAATGCCCAACTTTTTAATTCATCTAAAGTAGGTAAATGATTTTCTTCTAGTTCTTTTGGACACAACACTTCACATAGAACGTTACTAATACCATTACCAATTTTAAATGTTCTTTTTTTCCCATTTAATTCAAATACGGTTTTTATCTCAGAACAGTTTTCCATGAGTAGCTCAACAGCTTGTAATTTTTTTGAAGGTTTATCAGTTTTTAACTTATATGCAAGTTCTGAAAGCTTTCCAAAATTTCCACCTTTAAGTTCTGGCTTTAACACAAGAACAGCATTAGGTTGTTCTTTATAACCAAGTTCCTTAAGAGTATCGTTAATATCATCTTGTGGTACAAAACGATTTAATCTAATTTCCTTTGCTACAGAATTAGCCCAAGCCTTCATTGCACCATCATACGATAAGGGCGTCATAGATACTGTAAGCTTTATTAAAGGCTTACTAAAAGCTAGAAACTCATCATGAAATGTTGTTTTGACTCCATTACCATTAAAGTTATGCAATAGAACTAAACCATGTGCCTGTGGCTGTGGAAGTTTTATATAAAAAAAGTGCCTAGTAATTTCTGCATTTTCTATCTTTCTAACAAATTCTACGTCTGAACTGTCAATATTAATAAGCTCTTTTTCTAATCCATATTCCCCTTCAAGGAACCAACCATAGATGATACGCTCCTTATCTATAACTTTAACATCATGAAATTTATAAACCTTTCTTCTTTTTTCATCGACAGTTTTTATGAAAGTATTTTTGTGAGCAGTCATGAAATCTAGAAAGATTTGGAATAAATCTTTTCCATAAATATCATGCAATAATGCATTAGCACCTTTCTTAGTTTTTTTCTTAATAGTGACCTCTCTTAATGGATCATAAACTCTAAGTAGATAAGGTGTTAAAGAATGCATATATCCCCCTGATATTCTAGTAAAAATAAATAACTCGTTTTATACATTAAAAGTTAAAAGTCTTCATTTGATTTTTTTCTTACATAAGTTTTATTTAACATAAAATCTCTTATACGAAATACAGTCTTTTACGTGCTGCAAAACTTCAAGCGAGAAAGATTTTTTCTAATTTAGTCGCAATCAAAAATCTATGATTTCTTAGCTGGCCACCACTATAAATCAATGATTTACGATACAAATTTAAGCCCAATTAAGCTGCATAACACCAGTAGCGATAAAGATTTTTTCCGAATAAACCCAATAACAAAACATAAATAACTGTATATAAATTTATGTAAATATTAGAAAACACTTTTCCTAAAAAATAAAAACATCTCTAAAACTAAACGACCTCTTGAAGCCAGATACTCATATTTTGTGTCCAAAAAACTACTCCGTAGGACAAGACACGACATTGAACGTAAGCGAATTGTGTAGGTATTGGGGTATTACAGCTTGCATGTAATATTACAATACACATCTTGCCTCATCGTACAAATTTCAGTTTGCTAAAATTTGCCTTTATTTGATCTTCTCATTTGCTAAAATTTGCTTTTATTTGATATTTTTTTCCTTTATTTGATCTTATTTGCTGATTTTTGATAAAACCATTTGCTTTAATTTGATGAAATTTAATCTTTTTTGATAAATAAACACCAAAATAAATGAGATTTAGGGTTTAGTTGCCACCATTTAGCCATTAGTGCGGCATCTTCTCTTTCAATTCGCCATTCAAAATACGCTATAGAATTGCCTGCATCCCAAGTCTGCTAAAAACTCTAATATCCTCAGAACTTAAAATCCAAATATGAATCAACTACACTAGCTCACCTAAATAAACTTTATATATCAAATAGAGATGACTGAAAAAATACTTGAACTTCTTGATTTATTCTTTACTTTTATCCTTATTGGATCTCTAATTAGACAAATACCAGCCGTAGATAAAACACTGATTAGTATAGAGAATATATTAGACTCAGGGTCTAAATCGCTTACAAATAAAACTGCTCATGAATTAATTTTGTGGATTTCTAAAGTCTTTGGATTTGTTGCTCTATTTTTTTTAGTTCTAATTATTATGATTCCTCAAATAAAAATAAATTTTCAGCTAGATATCAATCCTAGATTCTACTTTTCCCTGCTATTTATCTTTTGTATTTTTACTTATTTATGGATAGCTATGAACATTGCAAAACCGACTAAAGAACAGGTTGTTAGATATTTAAAATCAAATGCTTGGTTACTTTTATCCCCATTCTTATTCTTAGCTTCGGATCTATTACTTAACCTAAACATACTCGAATCTTTTAGCCAAAGCTTATTTAATTTGATTCTTAGTATATTTGGCTATCAAATCCCCAATCACCTACTAGCAAACTTTTTAGCTGTCACATTCGTGATCTATTCTTTGATCATCTTCCAATTCATTCTTATGTGGCTAATTTCACAACCACCCTATTTGGCAGCTTTGATGCTTCTAAAAATTATGAAACATCCTCAAAAGCAGGAAAGATTTCTATTTTTGGTGCTTTTGGCATTTGTGATTAATAAGTTATTTCTAATTTTAGCCTTTTAAAGAAAAAATGGACTAATATAATGATATTTAAGTATAAATTTAAATAATTTCATAGAATTATCATTATATTAATTAAAGCCAAACTCTCATATTGGGTATTAGCAGAACAACTCCGTAGGACAAGATCCGACATTGAGCGAAAGTGAATTGTCGCTGGTAATGTACTAGCCCACCTTGCGTGTACTAGTACAATACACATCTTGCCTCATCGTACAAATTCCAGTTTGCGTATATTTGCCTTAATTTGATACATACCACACACTAGGATTTGCCTTTATTTGATCTTATTTGCTGATTTTTGCTTTTAGTTGCGTTTTTTTGATAAAACCGTTTGCTTTAATTTGATGAAATTTGCTCTTTTTTGATAAAAAAACACCAAAATAAATGCAATTTAAGCTCTTATAGGCTTATTTAGGGTTCAATCTTCTCCATTCAGCCATTAAAGCTGCATCTTCCTGTTCAAAGGTAGTTTCACCATTCAAAATGCGTCCTTGTCGTGCTTCATCACCTTCTCGACAAGCATCTATGACTTCCTGAGAAAACTCATGGTCTACAATGCCTTTTGCAGCTCTAAAAGCTTCTTGTAACTTTGCTGTATTCGTCATAGCCCATATCCTCTTATTTGGTGTTTAACTATTTGAATAATTCACTATGTGTTCCAGTACGCACAAATACGACCATCTCAAACTTAGACAATGCTTCAATCCGATAGATCAGCAGAAAATCGCCACCGACATGCAGTTCACGGCAGTTTTTCCATTGGTTACCACTTAACGCATGATCAATCCATTCAGCACCTAAAGGCTCATTATTGGCAACAATCAGCATCATGACCTGTTTAAGTTTTCCCATGTCATAACGACCACTACGAGAAAGCCTTTGCCAGTCTGCTAAGAACTCTTTGGTGTAGTCCGATGATCGAGGTAAAACTGCCTGTTTATCTTTAGCTGTTTTTTTCGAGGTCATTGAACATATCTTCTACAGTTTCAAAACGAGCTTTTTTAGCCTGAATAAGCTCATCAGCTTCATTCATTGCAGCTACAGTGGTGCTATTTGGTACACGTACATCAAATGGAATCGCTTGTTCAGCAACTACACGAGTCAGAAAGATTCGTACAGCATCAGACACAGACATACCCATTGATTTCAAAGCTTGTTGCGCCTGTAGCTTTGTTTCATCATCAATTCGAACGTGTAGCATTGAGGTTTGAGAAGTCATATCTTCACCTGAATGTTATGTAACTCAATTGAGATACATAATAGCATATTATGGCTTGAATATTTTAAATAAAAGGATATTTCGGATTATTGATCAAATAGAAAAATTAGGTTAATAAAAAAATATCGCATTTAAACGCTCTATTTTCCCCATAGAGTGGCTATCTCAAACTTAAACATAGAAACATACCTAAAAAACAAAAGTATCTCTAAGCTCAAATAAAAGCAAATGACACAACACTAATAAACAACTAGAAGACATAGACCAAGCGAGTGTCTACGAGCGACATCACCAAAATTCGCACCTCGACTCTCCGAAAAACAGCTTTTTAGGCTGTGAAGCCTAAATAAGCGTAAATCACATGCAGAAAATTGGGCCTAGATCGAGCGTAGCGAGAAAAAAAGCTTTATGAGCGAAGCGAATTCCGATTCCGAGTTGCTTTTGATCTTGCTTTTGCTTTTTCTCAAAGTCACAACTGGATGGTTCAAAAAATTGCCCCAGGAATCGAGCGAAAGCGAGATTCAATAGAGTTTGAGCGTAGCGAAAACCAAGGGCAATTTTTTTATTTTAAGGTTTTTAATAATTTTTAAAGCTTTTAAATGTTTTTAAATTTGCTTGAAGCCTTTATTAGCAAGCATTTCCTCGGTCATATGGCAACGTTTCCTCGGTCATATGGCAACGTTTCCTCGGTCATATGGCAACGTTTCCTCGGCTTAAGACAACAAGAATAATTCTGTTGCTATATATTAAATCGATCCTCTTAGGAGTAAATCATTGTAATTATTTTTACCACTCTCAAATATGATTTGCATATAACAAAGTTTCCTTGGTTCACATACAGCCCTAATACTTTCTGCTTTAAATTAAGGATAAGCCTTACCTATAGTAATTTTACCAATTTACATTCACTCTCAAACATGGCATATGACAACGTTTTCTCGGTCCACATGCCTACTCTAATACTTTTTGTGCTTAAGCTAAGAATAAGCATTATTTACAGTGGTTTTATCAATTCAAATCTGCTCTCAAACATGGCATATGACAACGTTTTCTCGGCTCATAAGAAGTTAGCTTTTAAATAATAATTATAGAAATTAATTTTCATCTGACGAAAAGTTCTACTTTCCCTCAAACGTAGCTAGATTAATTTCAACTAACTCTAATGATTAAAATTAAATCAAATTTGTTGACAGATTCAATCAACAATGCTTGTATAGCAACAAATATTTAATTGTTGCTTTATAAATTGTATGGCAGACCTTGTAGTTAAATCTAATAAATTAGTACAAGCACTTCAGTCCTTAACTTTATCAGAGACTCGCTTAATTCAACTTGCCATTATAGATGCAAGAGAAACAGGACAAGGATTATCTGCAGATGAACCTCTAGAATTGAGCGCTCTTCGGTATGCTAAAGCTTTTAACGTTTCTCCAGATACTGCTTATCTAGCATTAATTGAAGCAGAAGATTCTTTATTTAAAAGACAATTCACGATTGCAAATGAAGATGGTAGCTTAACAAAAAGTCGCTGGATTCAAGATGCTAATTATAAAAAAGGTGAAGGGCGAATCTTAGTTACTTTGACTCGTGTTGTTATTGAACATATAACTAAAATAGATGGGTTTTCACAATATTTCACAAGTTACCATTTGAAAAAAACCTCTGATTTTAAAAGTGTCTATGCTGTTCGTTTATATGAATTATTAATGCAATGGAAGACTCTAGGGAAAACTCCTATTTTTGAATTAAATAAATTTCGCAGTCAACTCGGTATAGCTGTTAATGAATATACTCGAATGGAAGCATTTAAGAGACGGGTTTTAGATATTGCTATTGATCAGATTAATGAATTTTCTGATATCACTGTTGAATACGAACAACATAAAAATGGACGCTCAATCTTAGGGTTTTCATTTAACTTTAAATACAAAAAATCGGCCCAAAATGAGCTATCAGACAAAAAAGAATTGAGTATGCAAAACATTTATTCAAGGATAACAGATAAACAAAGGTTCTTATTTTCTAATAAATTAGCGGAGCTACCAGAGATGTCTAAATACTCTCAAGGTACCGAAAGTTATCAGCAATTCTCTATACGTATTGCTGAAATGTTAACTGATAACACTAAATTTGAAGAGTTATTTCCTTTTCTGGAAAAAGTTGGATACTTATCGAATAGTAATCAAGAGTAAGTTATGTAAGTTATGTAAGTTATGTAAGTTATGTAAGTTATGTAACAATATATCACATATATAATATTGATTTATATGATTAAACAACGCATTATTAAATTAAATAAGTTACGTAAGTTACATAACAATGATTATTCTGGTTGGTGGAGAAAAAGGTGGCTCTGGAAAAAGTTGCCTCGCACAAAATTTAGCTGTTTATCTCCAAAAAAAAGAGCGTGACATTTTACTTCTAGACGCTGATCCACAAGGAACTACTACTGATTGGATCAGAGAGCGAGATGAAAACTCAGACCTTAAAAATATTCCTTCTGTGCAAGCAGCAGGTAATATCAGACAAGTATTAGAGGATCTATCAAAAAGATATCAAGACATCATTATTGATGCTGGCGGTCAAGATTCGGAGGCATTGCGTTCAGCAATGACAATTGCAACTCACATGCTTTTACCATTTAGACCTAAAAGACGAGATTTAAAAACATTAGTCCATGTAGAAAAACTGATCCGATTAGCTAAAGCTGTAAATCCAGAACTTTACACAAGGGCTGTTATTACACAATGCCCAGCTCTTCCGAGCCAAGTTCAAAGAATTCTCGATGCCAAAGAAGCTTGTGAATCATTCGATCTTGAACCTTTAAAAAACTTTACATGCAATCGAAATATTTATGATGATGCTGATGAAAATGGTTTATCTGTATTTGAAATGCAATCCGATGAAAAAGCAAAACAAGAGATTGAATATATTGCTAATGAGTTTTTTGGAGAATCTTTATGACTTTAAAAGGGTTAAAAAAATCTGATCAAAGCACTAATCAGATTTCCATAGATGATTTTATTAAAGGTGCTTCTAACCGAGTAAAAGAGATTGAACCTTCTCAGCAAAAATATAAGAGATTTACATTTTCTTTGACTGAAGACATTAATAAGGAAATTGATGATCTTGTTATTAATTGCCGAGTTGCAAAAGCAAATCGCTCATTAATTTTAAAAGCCGCGCTACACCAGTTAAAGCTACTATCTCCTGATGAACTTCAGCAGGTTGTTTCAGAAGAAATAAAATAAAATATTTTACGTAAGTTATTTAGCTTATTTAAGTTAAATAACTTACGTAAGCTTTACAATTAAAACAATATAATACGCAGCATTTATTTAACAAAAATGTACAAATTTCTCATTTTAATAGTAGAATTGTCACCAATTATGTACATTTAAAAATAACTTATGAAATTTCTTAGGTTTATTACCTCTTTTTGTATTTTAATGTTATACGGATTTTCACAGACTGCATTAGCTGCCGCCTATGCAACTGGGGGAAATGGTAAATATAAAAATGAAATATTATGGCTCACATGGGGTGGCGGTGGTGATAATGGTACCCACGGCATAAATATACAAAATGGGAATAGCAGTACGGCCTCTATTGCCGTTTCTGCTACTCAAAATTTAAATGTTACATGTACAATTAACAATATTGCTAATAGCGTACAAAGTTACAGACCTGGCGGTTATCCTGCTGGTGACCGTCTAGATTATCTATATAATATTGATGGCACAGCTGGTTCGAATCGACTAATTTCGGGCATCGTTAATACTAATAATGCTGCCGCGGTTAGTTTTGATATTACTTGTGTTACTACAGTCGGTGGAGCTGCTTTTAACGCTCAAGGCTTTGTTATTGCTGATGCAGAATCTATGGCTGCAAATGAGTCTTTTGAAGGTACAGGTAATGGACAATGGTATTTAATTGATAAATATGTTGATACCCCGTCTAAGGCATCTGGTTATAGCCTTGCAGCATCATCTGTTGGTAGTAATCAAACGCTTAGAATAACCACAACACAAGGTGATGCAAAACAGTCTGCTGTTACATTTTTAAAGTTTGCTACACCATCTTCTACCCAAACAATGAATTTTAAACTTAAGGGTGGTGGTAAAACGGCAATGGCTATTGGTCTAGTTGTGCCATACGCCGATTTTAGTGATGCTCCCCAATCATATGATAGTGCTATGCATGTTGTGGATAGTATGACCATAACAGGTAGTCCACTGACATCTACTTCTAAGCTATCTGATAATCTTTCGGTTCTTTCTCCTGAACATACACTTTATTTAGGATCAAGAGGCCCAGATGTCGAACCTGGTGCACTCTTTAGTGCTGATGCAACAGGCGATGATAAAAATGGAGCAGACGATGAAGATGCATGGCAGATATGGGAGGCATCGGCGAGTTATAAAAAAATAAGTACGGTAAATAAAGGGAAACCTTATCAAGCAACTTTTTCATGTACAGGAAATGGCACAGTTGCTGGCTGGATTGATTTCAACCGAAATGGAGTGTTTGATAGTGGTGAAAGAACTGCATCTGCCTGTAGTGGTAGTCAAACAACATTAAATTGGACTATTCCAAATGATGTTAAGGCTGGTCAGTCTTTTATTCGTCTACGGATTGCATCAAATAACTCTGAAATTTCGGTCCCTACTGGTAGGGCTAGTGATGGTGAAGTCGAAGATAGCGTCTTAACGATTGGAGCACCTAAACTTCAGATAGCAAAGGTCAACAATGCTAGCGCAGATGGTTGGGTTATTGACCAAGCAAATGCTGAGTATACACTTACAGTAACAAATAAAGGTGATGTGGATACGGACGGTGAAATTACTGTCTTAGACCAAATGCCTACTGGTTTAACTGCAAAATGGACAGGTACATATAACACGAATGGATGGGCCTGTACTTTTGACAGTAACCAACTCATTACTTGTAAAAATAGTGCTATATTAAAGCCATCAAGCACCTCAGCTATAGTCTTGCCAGTAAATGTACCTCGTGAAGCCGTAACTTCCTCTCCAACAATATTTACAAACTATGCGAGTGTCGGCGGTGGTAGTGACCCCGATAAAGATACTCCAGATACGCCATCTTCATCGTGTATAAATACAGGCTATTGTGCAACTTCTGAAGTTACTGTGACTCAACCAGCTGTAGATGTAAATAAATCAACAACTGCAACTGCTGCCAAAGTCGGCGATAACATCGACTTTACTGTTCAGGTGACTGTAACCAATTCTCAAACTACGGATGTTCTGACACTCAACGATACCTTGGGCACTGGCTTAACGTATGTAAGTGGCACAGCTCCAAGTGGTTGGACCATCGCGGGTTCAGGTCAAGCAATCAGTATTACTGCACCGAAAGGTTTAGTACCTGGTACTTATCCTGTGAGCTATACGACTCTCGTTGGTGAAAGTGCTATCGGCAATGTGGTGAACAATGTCACCGCTTCAGGTGGCGACAACCCAACATGTACAACGTGTACAACCACAACACCTGTGA
>RCUQ01000458.1_pt1 | contig 18375 bp, 17 predicted proteins | sample 2166351 | NCBI WGS metagenome assembly RCUQ01 (sample SAMN09932597, study PRJNA488358) | compost metagenome | feature: garden; material: soil; isolation source: compost soil in acetonitrile-enriched culture | place: Germany: Experimental Botanical Garden Goettingen | collected 2016-01-27
CGCCATCTCCTGTGATGGTATCCCTGGCGAGTTCTCCATCGAAGAGCTCAACTGACGTTTCGCTTCGTCCAAAGAAAACCCGCCTTGCCTCCTAAAGCCCCATGTTATATAAGGCCCAGTGAGAATCATCGTCCTATCTTGTGATGGGTGGTGATATCAGTTAGGGATACATGTGTGGGGTTTTTTATGGGGTTTAGTGGGGTTTTGAAATGGCATTAGGGATCACCTCGCTCAGAAAAATGCTTGGCACCAAGCATGATGGCTCCAAGCCAATCCGGAAGGTTGACCGCGGAGATGGGTTAAATGCGTTCTGGCATCCGAGCGGAAAGGTAAGCTTTGTCTTTCGCTATCGCTTTGATGGCAAAAATCTGGAAGTCACCCTGGGGAAGTTCACCAACAACAACGCAGGGATCGACCTTGAAGAAGCTCGTCGAAAGACAGAACAGTGCAAAGGATGGCTAGCCGCTGGCCACAATCCAGCACTGATGCTCAAACTGGCCAAAGAAGAACGGCTAAAACCAGTGACGGTAAAAGATGCGATTTGTTACTGGCTTGATAACTACGCTGCCCAGAATAGGAAGAACGCCCCAAAAATCAGGCAACTGTTCCAAAAGTGGCTCTTTCCCAAGATAGGCGATCTCCCCCTAGTTGATTGTGAAACCAGACACTGGCTGGTGGTCTTTGATGCATGCAACAAGCAGGCGCCTGTTTCCGCTGGCATGCTCTTCCAAATATCCAAACAGGCGTTGAAGTATTGCCGTGTTCGGCGCTACGCAGCCTCTGACGCACTCAATGACCTGACCATTTCAGATGTGGGTAAACGAGGTGGAAAAAAGGATCGCGTGCTGAGCCTTACAGAAATCCACACTCTCATGGAGTGGATCAAAAGCCCCTCCTCCAACTCCTACTATCGTGCGCTATCGCTCTTGTTACTTACTTTTGGCGCGAGAACGGGTGAAGTTCGGGAGTCTCATATCACAGAATGGGACTTAGCCGCTGGGATATGGGCTGTTCCAATCGAACACTCAAAAACGGATCACAAGATTGTTCGAGCCATACCAGAACAGATCAAACCTGTAATAACCGAACTAATCACTCAAGCGAAACAGAACAAAACCCACTATCTTCTCGGCTCGCTGAAGAAACTGAATACTGTGTCCACCTATGGCCATAAATTATCCGTGCGGCTTGGTCATACCCCCTTTTGGACCTTTCACGACCTGCGACGCTCTCTAGCCACCCATCTCACCGCAGCAGGCATTGCCCCCCATGTTATCGAAATCATCTCGGGCCATAGCCTTAAAGGTGTAATGAGCCACTACATCCATGATCATCGCCTGTCAGAACAGAAAGTTGCGCTGGAACTATGGCAGTCAATGATTTGGAACTATCCCACCAGCAATAATGTTACTCCCCTCCGTCATGCTGGTGGGCAATAACAACCAGCAATATGAAGCACCAACAATTCATTCACTGCATGACTAACGCAGAAGGATTCATCCATGGCCAAAGATCGCTCAGTCCCGACTTGGTTTAAACTAGAGTCATACGCTGTTTTGCTGGAAATAACGAACAATCAGCTATGCGAGGAGGCTTTTTACAGAGCCCATAAACTGGCGAATTTTTGTGATCTATCAAATCTGATTACACGACTAGCTTCTGGTCAAATCTGTTTGTTTTATAAACCACGAAGCCCTGTTTTTGCTGCGCAACATGATACTCAGCTACCATCATCTCAATCAATCTGGCCTATCTCGATGATGGAGTTTGATGACCTACATAAATTAATAGAAAAACAATTTCCTACAACGATTATGGAGGAAAAGGAGAAGTTTTTAAATGGAGAGTCCGCCTTGGTCGCTCTGCATGCCAGTGTTGCTGCAGCAATGCCAGATCATGCAACAAAGGTGCTAAATTACATTGATCTCGACGCCACAGATGAGAATATTCTTTCCGATCTGAAGGCATTGCTCCCCATATGGCGGGAACAACTTAGTTGCCCACAGTCAATCCCATCAAAGCGCAATCGCATCATTAAGAAAATCATTGAACAAAAGTTGATTCCAATGCTGGATTTGATGATCTGGGCTCGCTATAACGGCTTTCAGTATACGGATAAACAATTAGCAGACATCCTGTATCCCTGCGAACAGGGTGACCCAGATAATCCGATCACAGAAAAACATATCAGTGATACCCACCGTCCAAATGCACTTCAATTGGCCGGTCATGACCTTCGAGAGAGCATCAGAAGATGGTGTGACCAAGGACATGGTTCTACGATAGTCAGAGATGAACTGATGTAAAAACGAGTGGTACAAAAATTTACCGATTGTTTTTCAACCAATTTTCCGAAATTTTATCTCTCAGTTTTTCGGATGCGTCAAAAATCTATCTCGCTAACATTGCCCCTATCAAATCAAACGAGACGAGGTGGGCAATGATTTCTCAAAAAATCCTTTCTATTACAGAAGTTTGTGATCTTGTTGGTCGCAATCGTCGCACCCTGTGGGCTTGGGTGCGCGATGGCGTCTTCCCTGAGCCTATCAAGGTTCATGGCAAAACGGTTGGCTGGCCGGAATCTGTATACCAGAATTGGCTGGCAGCGCAGATGGCGGGTAAATAATGCCCAAAGCACCATTTAGCTATCGCACTCTAGCTGCAGCAGACAGCGGTGCTCTTCAACCAATACTTAAACACAAAGACCTTCAGCGAGTACTGGGATGCTCCAGAACGACTATTTATCGATGGATCGAGTCAAACAAACTCCCTATGCCTCTTAGGCATAATAACGGGCGGATCATGGGGTGGACCAAGCAACAAATTGAAACCTTGTTAGCCACACACTAAAGGCGCAAGAGGAGGCAATCGCCTCCTTCTTTTTGATACTTTGTGTAACAAACTGGAACATTGAAGCCGTTTTTTCTGACGCCTATTCCTCCCTTTCGTAGAGCGCCAGGCCTTAAACGGCGGGGGCGACCCGCATTCGTCAGTCTCTCAAGTCATTAGGATATTAATAATATATGCCCGTTATTAATGATGCATCCTTATTAACATTGCCCTTCAACTATGAGTATCAAGGTCATGCTTGGGCTGTCATTAAAAGCATTAATATCCGACAAGAGATAATGGATAGGATCTTTCAAATCATGGAGAAGTTCTTCAGTAAGACAAGCAAGCTTACGGCTATCCGCTTGGAGTTAAAAATGAGGCTTTGGACAAAGGATAACAAGCCGATAAGTCAATTCCTCCAGCAACTTAAATTCCAGCTAATAAATCACTATGGTCAACTTTACAATGGTTATATATGGGTGAGGGAAAAAGGAAAGTCCAAAGCCCAGCACTACCACTTAGCTCTGCTACTGGACGGGCAGCAGGTTAAACACTCAGATACTGTTTATCGTATAGCTAAAGCAATCTGGACCTATGGCAACCTTTCCCTGCCTGATAACCCTTTTTATCACGTCCATCGCGATCGTCTGGATGAACACAGGTTGCTGATCTACCGCTTGAGCTATTTGGCAAAAGCTGAAACTAAGGGAGAACGGCCACCCGCCGTCAAGGATTATCAGTTCAGTCGAACAATCAGGAGGAATTAAGTAAAGACAACGAGATATGATACGCCAAGGGCACAGTACAGGGAATGGCATGGCCGCCTGACTGATCGGAATTAGCATGCCATCCCCAGCAGGAACTTCAACCAAGAGGGCTACTGGATGAGTGCAAAAAATAACGAAAATAATGAGTGGAGTGTCATTGAGGAGAAATTACGCCTCATGTATGGAGATGAATCATTCCAGCGTATCACTGAAGATGAATGGTGGAAGTATTATTATTGTGAACGACGCAAGAAGCTGGATAAACAAATAGCACGTCAAAGAAACACCATTGTTAAGTCGTTGATGTTTCCTTCTATTTTCACTGACCAGAAAGCTGTGGCTAAGATAAATCGGCAAAACGGGCAACGCTCCCGGTGGCTTATGAATAAATTATCCAGAAGATTTGCCCTTGAAGATCTGCGGCCGATTGATTGTGTGGCACACCTGATCATCAAAATGTCCTGGCATCCCCATCATGCCCACATTTGGGCAGTGGCGACTTACCCCGGAGTCACCAGTCAACAATTGACTGATTACGTGGGAGTGGCCAGCTCAAACCACAGAATGGTGTTTCGGCGTTTGAATAATGACCTATACCACGTTGGATGGCAGTGTATCTCAAGTCCGATAGGCTACAAAAATGAGCCGTGGGGCTGGTACCTGGAGAAAATCTGAGAAGTTATCACCGGAAGTAATCGGGGAATAGGATCAGATCAGCGTTGCCTGATCTGATCACTTTATCTGATCAGATCAGCCTTACCTGATCACCTATCCCTAGAAGGCTGGCGACGAGCAAAGTCACGTCCTGTCTAGGGTTGGTAATGATCATGGTGATTTGAGTGGGAAAGCCGCAGGCGTGTAAATCCGCCGCTCAATGCCCGTCAAAAAATTCTCTTGTCTCGTTACGGGTGATCACATATGTGATCAGATGATTCCCGAGATCGAGACCCGACGCGCCCAATTAAAGCTGTTCTGTTAGAAAGTGTCCGCCATCAGCTCACGCTGCCCATCCCGTTGACGCAACTCATCAAATAATGACAGTCGGAACGAACGCCCCAATACGTGATCGAGAGTATGCCACCAATCAATGGCCTCTTCCGACAATAACCGGATACCCCATCCCAAAGGAGAAAAATCAGGCAGAGATAACGTCTCCTTGGCAACACGCACCAGAGGTTCTGGCAGTGGGAATTCGATTCGCTCCGGCATACCGTGCTGCTCAAGACGTAAATAGAAATGGCCCTCAGCGCTTTGCAACAACGCCAATCGTTTTATCCAGCCACCGACCCGCACCCTCCCCAACTTATGCATGTCAGGCAGCAGATCCACCATGATCGGAGATTCTGAAACAGGGCGGCCGGCCTTAGTCAAGAGATCCACTGACCCCTGTTGGAATTCCAGCCAATCTCTCTGTTGCTGTATCTCGGAAAAGGCCTCTTGCAACCACTCCAGATCGAACAACTCCATCAGCAGCGGATTGCGACTTTCCCATACCAGTTGGGTAACTGAAGTCGAGTCATAATTCACATGAGCCAGAACACTCGCGCCATGCTCCATGAGCAGCTTTATCTTGGCTAAGCCAAGCTCACTAAGGCGAGCCAGATAGGCCTCAATAGCCTCGGGCCAAATAGACTCTTCCTGATAATCCGCCTCCCGGTACTGCTGCGGATCGGCACCACGCTGTAGGGCAAAAGCCATTGTTTCAAGGTCGTTCCGATCAAAGGCCTCAATTAGGCAGGACAGCTCTCCATGCTTTCCCCAGCGAACATCCACATCAAAATCATATTCATCCAGATAGTGGGCAAACTCGCTATTCCGTATCGCCAGGAAGGGCACCACATAACGTGAAGACCTCAATGAGGCGAGCAGATGAGATGCGTCCGGATGCTGCTCTCCAACGATATCCAGTCGAATATCGGGCTGGGCCAACAAGAAGGCGACGCACTCTGTATTCCCATGAGCCAGCGCCAACGTCAATGCCGTGCCAGCCTCGAATCCGCCCTCATCCAGTTCGCAGTCACCCAATTCGTACTGCCCGTTAATCGGGACGCCTGCAGCAATCCAAGCCTGCAATCGAAACAGGTCCCCATCACGGGCCGCCTGATGAAAATCCGTGAGCTCACACCCGGCAGCGAAGCTCCCCGTGATCGGCAGACCAATAACGTCCTTCAGCAAGCGTGCCGCCAGATCTAGGTTGTTTTCCTGCTGACATAAAGCAAATGCATTCTCTAGCTGATCCTCGGTCAACAACTCCTGTGACAACATCAGCTCCACATCTGAGCACTCAAGCAACAAACTTGGCGTATCCATCCCGTTTTTCCTTTTTGACCGGTTCAATTTATCAGCGGAAAATTCGCTGACCCCTTCGCTCCATCGACACTTGAGTCTGAAAAATGGAGTCAATGATCGAGGCCGTCGTTCGTTACGAAGAGGGACATGGATTTCTTGGCCCGCTACATTTGCTGGTGGCCGACATTGCCACCAGCTCACTCCTCCCAGGGGCCGTGCCAGGCATCGCTCAATTCGACGCACTGGATACAGGCAAAGCCGGGCTGACTATCGAGCCACTCGCGGGCGCGTTCCCGGTCAACCTCGCCAAGGGTACCCCGCTCAAAGCTGGTCAGATAACCGGACAGGATATCTGACCCTTCCCCGCCACCACCGCCAAAGCCCCACCCTTGGGATTCTACAAACTCGATCCAGTGATCGAGGGCCTGATCCAGGGTGTAACGCTGGCTATCGAAGCGGAAGCTGATGGAAAAGCCAAGCTCCTGAAACTCCCCGACTCTCAGCTTCTTGCGCAGACGCCGGGTGTGAGGTTTGGCCTGTTGTTCGGTGGTCACTGTTTTCATAATGAACCTTGTGGTGTTGGCGTCGAATGCTCGGGGGTGGCGATATAGCCCTGCTTCGAGTGCGTTTTATATTGCGGGAAAGCCAGCCTGAGTTTGCCCGCCTCCACCAGCCTCTTCAGATACTGCTGCCGGATGAATTGCGCGTCTCTCTCGACGATATTGACGAGTGCCGAGATGGATACAAAATGCCCCTGACAAACCCGGAACAGTGCAGCTTCCATGGTGCTGCGCTCCAGCCGCTTCTTCCGGCGTGGCTCTCAGGCCAGTTGAAAGAGCTGCTGTCGCATGGTGTCGCTTAGGTTAGCCACATCATCGATATAGGGGGCATCAAAATGCTCCGAGATTAATCGCCCGTGCGGATCCCTGGTGGCATTATCTGTGGGCCCCTCATCGCTATATGTGGAGCTCTCGTCGTCATATGTGGAGCTGCTCTTGCCCATCTCTGGGGATGAGGCAAAGGAGAACACCTCATCCGGCGTAGGGAGAGAGACGCCGGGCAGGGTATAAATCTTTTGCTTGAATTCACCGCTGGCCGCCAAAAAACCTCTGTGCTCAAGGCGCGGCAGTGCTAGGGTCACTTCACGGGAGTGCTGTGTCGTTAACTGGCAGGCCCGCTCATGATTGACCCACCCCTCGATGGCGGCGGTAGTCACAATCAATTGCTCGAAATCATCAAGCCGATTGAACTCTTTGCCAAACATGCTGAGTAACTGGGCTCGGGGCTCATCGGGGAGCACGCCCGCTAGCGTGCCTCCCCTTGCCATTCATCCCGTCTTTTACTGGCTCCAAGCATTTGATAATACTTCTGCTTGCTTGAGGACCATCTCTATAGCATCAGGTTGCTGATCTGGGGGATACCGCCATTTCTGCAGGCATCGCCGAACCAAGATACGGAGCTTGGCTCGAACGCTTTCACGGACTTGCCAGTCCACCGTAGTGCTGGCACGCAGTTTTTCGGTGATCTCGGTGGCTATCTTCTTCAGCACCTCGTCGCCCAACTCACGCACAGCGCTTTCGTTATTGGCCAGTGCGTCATAGAAGGCGATTTCATCGTGGCCGAGTCCGAGCGCAGCTTCCCGCTCCAGTGTGGCCTGAAACTCCTTGGCCATCTGGATCAGCTCCTCAATGACCTGAGCGGTTTCAATTGCGCGGTTGTGGTATTTGCGCAGCGTTTCCAGTAGCCGGTCGCCGTACTTTTTCTCCTGCACCACGTTGTTGCGGGTCCGCGCCTTGATTTCGTCGCGCAGCAGTTTTTCCAGCAGTTCCACCGCCAGATTACGGCTTTCCATCTGGCGCACGTCTTCGAGAAATTCGTCGGACAGCAGGCCGATGTTCGGCTTGTCCAGCCCTGCCAGCGCGAATACGTCGGACACGCCATCCGAGATGATGGCGTTGTCCAGGATCTGCTTGAGCATACTGTTCTTCTCGGCGTCGCTGCGCTTCTTGTCCACGGTCGTGAACTTGGCAATGGCCGCCTTGATGGCTGAGAAGAAGGCGATCTCCTTGCGCAGGGCTCCCGCCTCGTCCAGAGTGCCGCACAGCGAGAAGGCCTTGACCACTGCCACCATGGTGTCTAGGAAGCGCGTCTTACCGTCCTTGAGGCCCAGGATATGGTTGGCCGTTGGCACCAGCAGCGGGATGGCCTGAGTCTCGAATGCTCCGTAGTCGAAGCCATGCATCATGCCGCGCAAGATATCCATCTTCTCCAGCAGCACAGCTAGTGCTTCGGCCGCGTTGTGCGTCGGGTCGCCCTTGCCTTTGGCATCGGTGTAGGTCTTGAGCGCAGCTTTCAGTTCATTGGCAATGCCGATGTAATCGACGACCAGACCACCCGGCTTATTCTTGAACACACGGTTGACGCGGGCGATGGCCTGCATCAAGTTGTGGCCCTTCATGGGTTTGTCGATATACATGGTGTGGCAACAAGGAGCGTCAAACCCCGTTAGCCACATGTCACGCACGATCACCAAGCGGAGCGGGTCTTTCACGTCCTTGAAGCGCGCTTCCAGCCGCCTCTTCACCTGCTTGCTGTAGAGATGTGGCTGCAACAGGGCTTTGTCGGCGGCTGAGCCCGTCATCACGATCTTGATCGCACCTTGCTCTGGATCGGTGCTGTGCCAGTCGGGGCGCAGCTCAACGATGGCATTGTAGAGCTGCGCACAGATGTCGCGGCTCATACACACGATCATTGCCTTGCCGTCCACCACCGAGACACGCGCCTCAAAGTGCTGGATGAGATCTCGTGCCACCTGTTGCAGCCTGGGCTCCGAGCCCACCAGCTTTTCCAAGGCCGCCCACTCGCTCTTGGTTTTTTCGCGGCTGGCGATGTCCTCTTCATCCTCGACGACTTCATCGACCTGCTCGTTGAGCGCGTCGATCTCGGCCTGATTCACGTCAAGCTTGGCTAGGCGGCTTTCATAGAAGATGGGCACCGTGGCACCATCGTCCACCGCATCCTGGATGTCGTAGATGCTGACGTAGTCACCAAACACCGCGCGGGTGTCTTTGTCCTCCAGTGCAATAGGCGTACCGGTGAAGCCGATGAAGGTGGCGTTCTTAAGCGCATCGCGCAGATGCTTGGCATAGCCGAACACGTACTTGCCGGTCCTGGTATCCAGCCGCCCTTTGGTGCCGTACTGGCTACGGTGGGCCTCATCCGAGATCACCACGATATTGGTGCGGCCAGAGAGCAGTGGGTGCACCTCTTCATCCTCCAGCAGCGCGAACTTCTGCACCGTGGTGAAGATGATGCCGCCCGCTTCGCGTGAGGCCAGCATCTCGCGCAACTCGTCGCGGTCGCCAGCTTGAACGGGGGTGGTCTTGAGCAGATCGCTGGCGGCGCTAAAGGTCGCGAACAACTGGCCGTCCAGATCGTTGCGGTCAGTCACCACCACCAGCGTGGGGTTCTTCATCTCTGGCTGTTGCAGCAGCTTGCCCGCATAGCAGGCCATGGTGATGCTCTTGCCAGAGCCCTGCGTATGCCACACCACACCGGCCTTGCGCGACCCAGGTTTGACCTCCTTACCGTAGGTGGCGCGCTCCTCAAACACCTCCAGCACGCCCTTGTCAGCATCCTGCGCGGCAATAACCGTGGCGCGCACCGCCTCGCGCACCGCGTGAAACTGGTGATAGCCCGCAATCTTCTTGATGATGGTGTCGCCATCCTGCTCGAACAGTACGAAGTGGCGCACGTAATCCAGGAACAGTTCGGGCTTGAAGAAACCGCGAACCACTGTTTCCAGCTCCATCTGCAGACGCGGCCGGTCATCTTCGTTGGCGATGGTGCGCCAGGGCAGCATGCGCTCCGCGTTCGCGGTGAGCGAGCCGACGCGTGCAGTCCAGCCATCGCTCACCACCAGGGCGGCGTTGCTGTTGAACAGGTCGCCAATCTCGTCCTTGTAGGTCTGCAGCTGGTTGAAGGCATCCCACACGTCGGTCTGCTCGTTGGCGGGGTTTTTCAGCTCCACCACGGCCAGCGGCAGACCGTTCACGAAGGCGATCAGGTCTGGTCGGCGCGGCTGCCTGCTGCCAGTGATGGTGAACTGGTTTACCACCAGAAAGTCATTGTTGCTGGGCTGGGCAAAGTCGATGAAGTGGACCAGATCGGTCTTTTTCTCGTCGCCAGCCACAAACTCCACCAGCAGGCCATTCAGAAGCAAGCGATGCACGCTGCGGTTGCGCACCACCATTTGCAGCTCGCTCACCGATTGCAGAGCATGCGCCGCCTGCTCCAGGGCCGCAGGCGGGATCTGCGGGTTGATCCGGGCCAGTGCGGCCATCAAGCGCTCGCGCAACACCACCTGCCGGTAATCGGTGCGCTCAGGGGCGCTGCTATCCGGCGCTATATCCGGGCCGTGGGCGAAACGCCAGCCGGCCTCCTGAAACCAGCCCCAACACAGTTCTTCGAGTTGTTGTTCGTTCAGCATGAAAAAATCCTTTGTGTCACATCGACGGCTTCCGTGTTCATGGCTTGACCGGGGTAACTGGCTAGACTACCATTGCCAGCAATACGACCGGCGCCCCTGCACTTTGTGTACGCGTCGGTTTTCATTTGTGCCATCACGACTGCGGCCATAGCGCCCACCTCTCCCAGTTTGGGAAAGCCCCCAGTTCCTCCTGCGAAATCTGCTGATTGGCAACGACAGGAAAGTCATCAGCCAGCAAGGTCTTGAAACGCTGTCCCCAATTCGAATTCGGGCAGATCACGCCAAGCAACTGCTGCATCAGGCAAAAATAAAAGAACGGTCGGGCGGTGTTGAGTACGGTGGGCCAGCTTGATGGCCTCGGCGACAACTCCAGTACGTTAATGTTCCACAGGCGGCTGTGGTGCGCCGATACGTTGCGGATAAAGTTCAGGCTACGCAGCCATTGGGCGAAGGCCTGGCCATTGGGTGCGCCGTACATGGCGGCGATCGTCTGCTGGTCGGCATGCTGCATGCCGGCAAAGAGCTTGGACAGCAAACCGAAGTCCCACACCTCAATCGCCGCCCAGATCGGCATGGTTCCGTACTGTTGCTGGTGGTGAGCTACAAAGGGCTCCTTGCGGGCGCGACCCAGCATGGACTGATACTTCGCCAGCCAGACCTGATGTTGCGATTTACCCGCGTCCGGCCCCCTGGTGATCACCTTCTTGGCGAAGTTGCCATGCAGGCAAGCTGGATTCTCATGAGCGCACAGATCGCGCTTGCCCAGCAAGTGCGCAATATCCACCCGTACCGCCATCTCGATGCGCTCCAATGCATCGAGCGCCAACAGCCGCAGCTTCTTGTCGAACACATACAGGCGCACCACGTCCTCGAAGCGGCTGCCCGGCGCGAAGGTGTCCAGCCGTACGGCCTTGCCCTGCGCCGCCGACGCAGCCGGATCGATGGCGCGCAGGGGATACCAGTAACCGCTCAGGCGGTAATAGCCTAGGCGCTCCAGATAGTCGAGCGCCGCAGCGGGGTTGTCGACCTGCAAGCCACGATCCTGCAGTTGCTGCAATTGGTCTGCAAATGAACGCCAAGGCTTGAGGGGCTTCACGCAGTAGCATCTCCATCATCAGTGAGTTTGGCCAAGGCCAACACCTGCTCAGCCACCTGCTCCCGCAGTGCCTGCGGGTAGCCATATTTACGCAGCACCACCCGCACCACATTGCGTAGACGAGCCTGTACCGCTTCGCGGGTTTCCCAGTCCACCACCTTGTTCTTAGCAATAGACGACGCCAGCTCTTCGGCCATCAGTGCAATCCGACCAGGCTCCACCTGTTCCGCCCCAGCCGGTAGGCGCAGCAGGTCTTCAATGCTGGTCAGCGTGGCCGGCGTGGCTGCTGGCGTCGCCGTCGCATCGGCTAGATCCGTCACCGTCAAACTCTCGGTGATCGTCAATTCGATGTGCTTGCCGCGCTGCTGGACAGCAGCGGTCATCTCGGCTTCGGTAGTGATGACGTTGCAGTATTCAGAGGCTCCCAGCAGGTCAGGAAACAAGCTGGCGTGGTGCACATTCATGCGCCGTAGGTGGCGTAGGCAGGCATCGCGCTCTTCATTGCGGATATAGATCTTGCAGATGTACTTGGCCAGGATATCCGGCTGTTCGTCTTCGGATGCCGAGCGCAACTCTTCGTCTTCAAACAGTTCGTCATCGGCCAGCACATTGGCTAGCTTGTTCTCGATGGTGGCGTCAGTAGGCGAGAAGGTGAACAGGCCTGCTTGGTTCACCAAGCGCCCATGGTCGTCTTTGCGGGGCTCCCACACACGGATGCCGGTTTCGCCCTCGTGCTCGGCCAGGAAGCTCTTGTTGAGCACATACACCGCTCGGTAAGGATTAGCGGCTTCTTCCTTGCTGTCGTCCTTGTGAAAGGCAAAGAACAGGGCGACGTAGGGCGAGTAGGTCCAGTCCAGCAATGGCGTCATCAGGCCGTGATGCTGCCCCACAGACCATAGCTCGTCATCCTCGTCTACCATACCTGCATCGGTGAGCCGCCCACGCACGGCACGCTTGAAGCGGTCCAGTTGTGCCTGTGCCAACTCCTCGGTGACGATGCCGTTGGTGGTCAGCCGTCCCAGTGTGGGCATCAGGTTCCAGTCGAAGCGACGATGCCCACGAAACACCAGTTGCACACCGGGGCGATTGAAGAAATCGCTTTCCAGTAGCTCAGTGAATTCACGCCAGGATTCAAGGCGGGCAACCGGGATTCGCCCACTGAATTCATCCGATGTCACTTCAAAGCACTTCTGTCCCTTTTTGCGATCAATGACTTGCCATAACGGAATCTGCTCAAAGTGGTTGTGAGATTTCCGCTCTATCTCTTCAGCTGAGATGACTTCTGAAGCGGTCATTTATCAGCCTCCATCAGCACCTTTTCGACGGGTAATTCGCCTGAAAGTAACTTGGGAAGTAGAGTGTTGCGAAGATTAGCCAGCGCCTTGTTCGAATTTGAGTTGGCACTCATGGCTTTTCTCAGCGCTAAGACCTCCACATCAAATTTTTGCAGTGCATCCAAATCTGGTAGAACCAATTCGAGGCGATAAACATTCTCCCGATTGAGACCGGGCACGGCCGCATCTGTGTTCATTTTCTCAAGCCCCAAGGTCTGCATTGCGTAGTAGCAAAAAGTCAGCGGTGCCGCCAACGGCCGAACGTAGTAGGTCGTATCAATAGGGAAAAATGGTTCATCTTCCCAATACAAGCTTCCCACCGTTCCTTTGCGACCGACAATGATTGACCCATGTGGAACAAGCGGTGCGTTATGGTAGCCCGTAACACCACCAGAACCATACACAGGCACGGTACCTTCGAGCCTGTCGGTTGACTTGAGTGCTTTGCCATAAACCAGCTCAAGAACGTTGCTAACACGAGGTACAGTCCACCCCCTCGGAATCTCTCCCAACTCCGACTCTTCCATCCCATCCGGAAACAGCGCAGCTGTGGAGGCGAGTTGGTCGTATTGCTCGGACGGCAACGCGTCGAGTTCAGCGCCGGGCTTGCCGCTGATGGCGCTCATCGCGGCACGCAGCGGGTCGTGGCCTTCGGCTTTGGCGGCGATCTTGGCTCTGACCGGATCGAAATCGACAAACCATGATTTGAAGATGGCTTGTGCCATGGCTCCGAGGGTTTGATTGATTCGGCGGTTAAGGTCGATTTTGTCGTCAACGGATCCGAGTATTCGAGCTATACGGCGCTGCTCTTCTAGTGGTGGGAATGTCAGTTGTAGCTTACGTAATTCACTTTGTTTGATACCTGTAACCGTTGATCCTGACGCCCGCCCTTGAAGCTGTTCTTGTATGGGTTGGCTCTGCAGGGCAAACTTCAGATAGGTATTGTCGAGAAGATCAGGTTTACCTCTAAGCGTGATGACTCGTTGTGCGAGAGCAACTTTTTCCCCACCCAGCTGTGCGACCTCTCCGAGCGGTGCTTCTGTGGTCAAAACAACATCGCCAGCCTCAGGAATGCCACGACGCATCCATTGCTCATAAGCATCTTCTGCGATGAATTCTTGTGGATCTTCTATGCGCCCGCCTTTCACTATTTTGGCTGTAATGAGAGGAATGCCAGAAGAGGTCTTCTCGGGCGTTTTGCCACGATAATCGATGATAGCCGCCATCCATTCTTCGAGCGGCATCGTTTTCCAATCGGCTTGGAAATCAGATGTCATATCCCAACCCCGCCAAATTCTTCTTAATCTCCCCCTCCAGCCTGGCACTCTCGCCAAACTGCTCCGCCAACTGCGTCGTCAGCCGCGTCATCTTGTCGGCAAAGACTTCACCATCCTCCTCTTGCGCTTCCGTGCCCACATAACGTCCCGGCGTCAGTACGTGCTCGTGCTTGCGAATGTCGTCCAGCGAGGCCGAGTAGCAGAAACCGGGCGTATCTGCATAGCCGTCATCGTGCTGCCAGGCGTGGAAGGTGTCAGCCACCTTCTGGATATCGTCCTCCCTGAAGTCACGCAATACGCGGTCTTTCATATAGCCAAGCTGACGGGCGTCGATAAACAGGAACTGTCCGCGCCGGTCGCGTTTCTTCTTGTCGAGGTTGAAGCCGTTGGCCTTATCGCGAGTTAAAAACCAGATGCAGGCGGGGATCTGGGTGTTGGTGAAGAGCTGACCGGGCAACGCCACCATGCACTCCACATAGTCGTCTTCGATCAGTTTTTTACGGATTTCGCCCTCGTTGTTGGTGTTGCTGCTCATTGAGCCGTTGGCCAGCAGCAGCGCCATACTGCCGGTGGGGGACAGGTGGTAGAGCATGTGCTGCAGCCAGGCGAAGTTGGCGTTGCCTTGCGGCGGCGTGCCGGCGATCCAGCGGGGATCGTTCTCCAGCTTGGCGCTCCACCACTCCTTCATGTTAAAGGGCGGGTTGGCCATCACGTAGTCGGCGCGCAGGTCGGGGTGTAGGTCGTTCTGCAGGGTGTCGCCGGGCTGCTTGAACTCGAAATCAATACCTCGGATAGCCATATTCATGGCCGCTAGCCTCCAGGTGGTAGGGTTGCTCTCTTGGCCATAAATGCTGGTTTGCCTCGTGTTGGCCACATTGCCACCGTGCTGGGCGATGAATTCCTCGCTCTGCACAAAGAAGCCGCCCGAGCCCATGGCCGGGTCATACACCCGGCCCTTGAAGGGCTGCAACATCTCTACGATCAGCGTAACGATGCTCTTGGGGGTGTAGTATTGGCCACCCTTCTTGCCTTCGGCCAAGGCGAACTGGCCGAGGAAGTATTCGTAGACATGGCCGAGGATATCTTTGCTCTTCAGGTTCAAAACTTGCCCGTTGTAGCTGGGTTGGCTGAAGTTGGTGTCGGAGAAGTGGGCGATCAGGTCGGCCAGCTTGTGGCTCTCAATTTCGGTGCGCGCGAACTCCTTGTTGAGCACGTTCTTAAGCTTGGCATTCTCGCGCTCCACGGCCTCCATGGAGTTGTCGATCAGCCAGCCGACGGTGCGCATCTTGTCCGGCACCATCTCCAGCTCACCCGTCTCGTTGCGTACGTAGCGGCCGTCGCTATCGCGCTTAGGCACTTGCCACGGCAGCTCGCTGCCCGGTGGCAGTTGGGCCAAGTCACGCAGGGTTTGCCAGCGCGCCTCGAAGGGCACCCAGAAGACGTTCTTCTCGGTGTAGTAGTCCCGCACCTCCAGCTCGGCGGCGATATCGGCCTCGTAGTCTTCCGGGAAGTCCGCCGGATCCATGTAGTAGTCATGGCCGGGATCGCGGAACTGGGTTTCTAGCTCCTTCTGCCGTTCCTCAAAGGCATCCGAGACGTATTTCAGGAAGATCAGACCCAGTACCACATGCTTGTAGACCGAGGCATCCAGGGAGGAGCGCAGCTTGTCGGCGGCGGTCCAGAGCTTTTTCTCTAGTTCGTCAAAGAACTGTTTTTCAATAGAGTTCACGGTGTTTTCCAAATCGGTGAGCTGAGCTAAATACGCAATACATAGGGAAGGCTGATCGTATCTGCATCCCCTGCGTTTTTGATGGGGCGCAGAATAACACACACTGTTGCTCGTGTTTGGGGGCCTTCGAGACCTGTTACATCGCCTGATATCCTGGTTGGCATGGTCGTCAATCGTCCAGAAAGTAATCCGAATCCAGGGTCTTGATAGTGAGGGTCTGGCGGGTGGTGACGCCGACGCCGTATTCGATCATCAGGGCGGCGAGACGCGGGCCGTCGATCAGCACGATGCGTTTCTCAATCAGCCCCACATATTCTTGTGCCTCGCGGCTAAAGCCTGAGGTGGTGATAAAGACCCCCTTACGGGCACGGTGCCAATCCAGTGCGCCGGCAAAAGCCTGTATCTCGGGGCGCCCGACCGTTTTGTCGGTGTAGCGCTTGGCCTGCAGGTAGATAGAGTCGAGACCGAGCCGGTCCTCCTTGATGATGCCGTCGATACCACCATCGCTGCTGTAGCGGGTGGTCTCGGTTGCGTCCTGCTGACTGCCGCCATAGCCCATGGCGACCATCAGATCGACCACCAGCGTCTCAAAGAAGCGGGGAGTTTGGTTCAGGATCTCAGCCAGCAGATCGTCGGCAAGAGAGCGGTTGATAGCGACCAGGGCCTGCTCGATCTGCTCTTGAGGCGTTGTCGATAGACCATAAACATCGTCACCAGCATGGGGGTCAGAGGGACTATCGGTTAGCAGATCAGCCAAAAATGCCTTTGCTTCCTTGCGCGACAGACCATCTGTCTCGTAGAAATCTTTAAATTCTGTGAACTGTGCCAGATAGCGATTATCGATAGTGGCGCCCGATGCTAGTGCTGCCTCGCCCCGTTCGGTGATAAAGCAGATACCCCGCCTGGGTTGCTCGATCAGACCAGCCTTGACCAGATAGGTTTTGGCCCAGCCCACCCGAGATCTCACCGTCGTTTGGCGCCCGCTTGGCAAGGTGTCGGCCAATTGTTCGGGGGTAAAGGCGTAATGCTTACAAACGAGTTCAAAGACTTCCCGCTGGGGGCGAGAAGTGCCATCGGCCAATACCTTGAGCACCACCGGCATCATGGCTTCGTAGCTGGGCAGGGTTTCTTTCATGGGCTAGCCAGAGTCAGACAAAACTGATAGTTATCTTGCCACAGTGACCTGGATGGGACCATGGCATAACACAGGGATTGTGCGGGGGGTCATTGAAAGAGTGCTGGTGGATGGGGGCGCAGTTTAGGAAAGTGGCCGGGTCGAGGGCGCTGACAGGATTACGCTACTGGAACTACGAACCGGCCGACCCGCCACCGGAACCCCAATTGCAAGCATTGCCCCTGGTAAGCAGACCATAACAATGGCGGCAGGGATAGACAACTACCAGGCATTGCACGGCACAAAAACCAGCCTGTTACTACATGATGCCAAGGAGGCCATATGATGGCTGATCAGCCAGCTTTTGTTCCTGTCCTTACCGTGATGGTGGACTATGGAGGGGCACCGTTCCTGTGGCTCAAAGAGTCCCCCGATGAGCCAGGCTACGTGAGCGACTGCATGTGCGATGGCGATGCGCACTATGAAGATGACCCCATGTCGGAGGAACTCTGGGAGCTGTTTGCCCCTTGGGCACGTGAATTTAATGAAACCATGTACAGCAGTCATGCGCTCGATCCCGACCGCTGGGATTGGGCTGCCTTTCACGAGCGCGGTCTGCAACTGACCCGTCTGCTCAAAGCAGAGGTGGGTGATGCGTACCGCGTGCTTTATTGCAAACCTGTTGAAGACCCCGCGTTTAGGCAGGACGAGTACAGGGAAGTCTTAGCCAACGGAACCATTGTTCCGTTCCATCCTGACGGAGGTGGGCCTACCGGTTTGAAAGAGTGATCCTTGGCCGGACAAGCCGATGATATGTCGAGCCGATCCGTCCCGTCGGTTTGGGGGTCACCGAGCCCTCACAAAAGAGCTAAATTTTTATATGCGGGGTATTTTGTGGGGTTTATTAAAAATAAAAATTAAACAAAATAAAAAATGACTTTATACAACAATCAGATGCGAACGCCACTCGAGTTCTCCATCGAAGAGCTCAACTGATCCTGCCCACCGGCAGCCTCAGATGCAGACAGGCCGCAACTCACGGCGGCCCCCTTGTCTCCCTCGCCGCCAGCCTTGTGATCCCCTCTTCTGATTGACGGCCCTGCCATCCCTCAGACAGTGCAGGCCTGGGTATCGGCCGCTTCCAGCAACAGACACTCGTCGGCATCCTCGCTCAGCCTGACCAGACGGCTGCGCACCAGACCCAGCTTGCCCAGCAGCGCCACGGATCGCTCGTTGCCCGGGGTGACGATGGCGATGACCCGCTCGATGCCGAGCCGCTCCCGCCCATCCTGCAACGCCGCCCGTGCCGCTTCTATGCCGTAACCCTGACCGCGATAGGCAGGCAGGAAGGCGTAGCCTATGTCTTCGCACGGCAGGGTATCGCGCTTGATGAGCCCGCAGATGCCGATCCTGGCCTCGTCTTCCCGTCGCATCACCAGATAGAGACC
>RCUQ01000461.1_pt1 | contig 18343 bp, 20 predicted proteins | sample 2166351 | NCBI WGS metagenome assembly RCUQ01 (sample SAMN09932597, study PRJNA488358) | compost metagenome | feature: garden; material: soil; isolation source: compost soil in acetonitrile-enriched culture | place: Germany: Experimental Botanical Garden Goettingen | collected 2016-01-27
ACGGAGTGCGGGCGTAGCTCAGTGGTAGAGCACAACCTTGCCAAGGTTGGGGTCGAGAGTTCGAATCTCTTCGCCCGCTCCAGTCGAGAGTGAATAAAATCAGGGGCTTGTCGGTAACGGCAGGCCCCGATTTAATTTCCCAGCGTCCTTTGGTCATCAGGTAGTCAGCGCGGTGCTCGGTTTCGAACGCCGTCCACTTGGATCCCGCGCACGTCGGTAGTTCTGCGCGTGGGACGTGCAGAACCGCCACGAACGCTGATTTCCGGGAAGACCTTAGGGAAACTCCCGACGTTCAGCGAAGAATACGCGCCAAGGCTTCAGCCTGATCGGCACGGACCCGATCACGCGCGGCAGCAGCTTCCAGATGGTCAGCGAGAACCGCACCTAGCGCCGGGTTGACTGGATAGTCTTGACCATCCCGCGCCGCCGCTGCGATCCGACGGACGGTGCGAGCATTCATCTCCAACAGCGCTGCGGTCGCGTTCTGCCACTCTTCCCCGAAGAGGGCTCGCCCTGCTTCAGCGAATAGCTTGGGTGTGATTGGGGTCATGATGTCTCCAGGTGTGATCTGTCGAGGGAGCCGGCCATGAGGACCTGGCCGTCGCGTGCGCGTGGTGCGGCGACACTGGTCACGGCAGATACAGGTGCTGTGCTGCTGCGAGTGGGTGAGCCGTAAGGCAACGTCACCACGTACGAGCTGATGATTTGTGCAGGCGTGAACGCGCGTTGAGTCATTGTCTCGGTCCTTACCAAGAGCGCCGCCGGCCTGATGCCAGCGACTGGACATGACAGCGGCCAAAGCCACCACCATTTGACCTACATCTAGGACAGTTAACGTCCTGTCAACGGTATCTCTTGCGAGGCGAGCGCTGTTCCTGGCGATCGAACGTTAGCCACTCGCTGTGAGGCTCCCTCGCTCTGTCGGTACCCACTCACAAAGCGCCTAGGCAAAAACGCTGACCAGATTGCTGCCCCCCGGGGTACCGGGAAAAACGACCGGCGGGTTACCCCGAGGGGTGTCGTGCGCCCGATTGTGCGGGGGTACCCCTCATGCATCTCTGGAATTTTGAGGCCCCACCCCTGGCCGCAGGGTGCATTCCGCGACCTAGCCTTCTCCACGACGCTGGCGCCATGGCCCAGAATGTCGTCGTCCCGCCGTTTGATGTCGCGCCCGAGACGGTTGTCGGTGCGACACCGCAGAGCGTGTTCCCGTTCAACTTCCCGTTCTGGAATGCGGCGGACATCATCGTGCGCATCGATGCGGCCGAGCTTCCAACCAGCGCTTTCACGGTCGAGGGGTTCTTCGTCCAGAACGGAGACTCGGTTGAGGGTGGATTCGGCAGTGGCCAGGTCACGCTGAACACGCCGGTCTCGAACTGCGAGGTCACCCTAGATCGGTTCGTGAAGGACGAGCGTCGGGCGCAGTTCTCCCGTGCTGCACCTCTAGCCATGCCCTCCCTGAATGCAGACTTGAACAAGGCGACAGCTCGGGACCAAGACCTCGCACGTTGGCTGCGTCGGGTCATAGCCGAAGCCGGCTCGTCCATTGGCCTCATCGGCAAGGCTGATGTCGGGCTGGGCAACGTGCTGGCCCAGATCCTTGGGGCGAAGGCCATCAATGCGGCCGATCTGCCGACTGCACGTGGCCTCGGACAGATCGGCATCGACAGTGGAATTCGGGCGGAATGGTTTGGAGCCGTTGGCGATAGCGTCACCGACGACACGGCAGCCATTCAGGCCGCCATTGACTATGTCACGGCACTGCCAGGCAACTTCGCGGGTGGCGTGGTGCTGTTCGGTTCGGCCTGCTATCGCGCTAGCAACCTCATCCTTAAGTCGCGTGTCCGGCTGCGTGGCATGAGCTATGGGATGAGCCAGATCCGCCGGATCGACGACGGCCTTGGCTCTCTCGTCTTCGTCCCGAAATCCGCTACGCTCGTTGGTTGGGACAATATCGCGTTCGACGGAAATCAGAACAACGCGACGAGCAGCACGCACGTCATCGAGTTCGAGGCGACCAGTAATTCTGCTGGAACGGGCTTTAGCCCCCTCGGGGACAAGGTCACGCAGGAGGAATACTCCTATAAGATGGCGTCTTGCTGGTCGTTCGTCGTGGGACGTGGTCGCCAGTGCGGGGTCTACATCAACTCGTACAATTTCGATGTTCGGTTCAAGGACTACCGCGTCTCGCATTGCCTCCAGCACGGCATCTACAATGCTTCGACCGACAGCTCGTTCGAGAATGGTTACATCGAGCAGAACGGCTGGTCTGGCTTCCACAATGTGGCCGGCGCGACCAAGATTTACGGCCTGAAGTCGATCTTCAACTGCCGCCAACTGGCGACTCCTGGCCTCTACGCGAATATCTGGATCGGCGCCGGACAGGGCATCGAGACCGGAATGCTGGAAGCCCAGGATGGCTACGGCGACGGGATTTATCTGAACTGCTCAGACAGCATCATTCTGGGGTCGTCCAATCAGAACGGCTACAAGGCCTTTGGACAAACAGATCAGTCGAGCCGCATCCACACGAACTTGCGCGTTGGGTCGGCGGCGCGCCGCCTAACGGTGGAGTTGGCGAATTTCGCCTATAAGAGCGCCGTCGGGTCGGACGGATTCTACACGACCGAGTGGCCCTATGTGCTTGACGCCGCCGCCACCTTCTCGCGGTTCAACGTCAACTACCTCGCCAGCCGGTTCAACGCCCCGCCGCAGGGAGCGAGGGTTCAGATTGCTGGCGATCCTCTCCTCGCGATGTCTGCGTGGAACAGCTCCACCACGACATTTTTCGACACCGATCCCTTCCCCTCGGGGGGCGGCACTGTCGTCACACGAAGAAACTATCGAAATAGCACGGCTGGCACGTCTATCACCGAGATTGATTATGTGCCTGGGACATCGACCGTGCGGCACTCTCGCGCCGGCTCGGGCGATACGCAGATGAATGCGAACGGCGTTGGGAACGTGATCATGGGTGGGCCGACCGGAGGCGCCTGGAACACGACGCACCTAGTCATTGGCCCATTTCACCTGTGGATCGATGCGTCCGGTCGCTTGCGCATTAAGTCCAGCGCCCCGACGAGCGACACGGACGGAACCGTAGTCGGGGCGCAGGTCTAGCTGATCGTCGTAAACTCAGGCGCGTGGGTTCCGAACTCGCTGCGGAGGTCATCGAAGCGTTCGAGGCAGCCCATGACGTCGTTGAAATCCAGCGTCTTGAGGCCAGCATCGTTGATGCTCCACCACTCGGACGCCAAGAGCGCCTCTGCAACATTGGGCGGAAACCGATCCCGCAGCTTACGCGCCGGCACGCCTCCCACAACCGTGTAAGGCGCGACATCCTTGGTGACGACCGCGCCGGCGCCAATCACCGCGCCTGTCCCCACGTGAACGCCCGCCGTAATGATGACGCCGTCGCTGATCCACACGTCATGACCGATGACAGTGTCGCTGTGACGGGAAGAGCGAGAGGTGTCCGGGGGCCTTCGCGGATAGCGCTGACCCTCTAGGCAGAGCGGGTGCGTGGTGAGGCCGTCCATGGGGTGGTCGCCCGGAGCAATAGTGACGCCACGACCGATCGAACAGTAGCGTCCGATCTTCACGCCCTCCCGGATCATGCCGCCCGGGTTCATGTAGGACCGGTATCCTATGGTGACGCCGGCGAGAACCTCCACCCCGGTCAATTGAACGCCAGGCTCGAAGGTAAAGGGCGCAGAAACCGAGGCCTTGGGCCATCGCTGCTTCAGCAGGGCGGCCGGGGTTGTGCTCGCGAAATCATCCATCTGTCGCATAGGCCACACGCTTACACCATCGTCAATCTGAGGACGACGGTGCATTCGCAGCAACCGATACGCGAAACATTCTGCAGCATGGCTATTCCTCTTCTCGCCGTTGCAGCCGCCGGGTCTGCCCTGAAAGGGGTCGCAGGCATCGGGCAGGGCTACATGCAGTCACGCTCGCTGAAAGCGCAGGCGCAGGCCGCGCTGATCGAGCGCGATATGGCGATGATCCGCTCGAAGCAGATCGGTGCCGTTTCTCGCGAAACCCTCGCCACCACGCTGGGCAACATCGGCGCGATCCGCAGCACGCGTGGTGCCAGTCTCGATAGCCAAACCGGACAGGCCATTGAGCGCCGGACGATCAGCGACAACTACCGCGACGAAGCCATTGCCGTTCTGGGCGAACTGAACCGCGCCTCTGCCGCTGGGCAGGCGGCGGGGGGATACCGTTCGGCGGCTCGGTGGTCCGTGCCGCTCGCCGTTATGGGGGCGGCCGGCGACTTCGGTCAGGCCGCCGCCTACGGTCAGCAAATGAGGACCGGCTGATGGCGGGGCGGGGTACAGGGCTCCCTGGCGCCGAGGGCGGCGCGATTACGCCGCTTGTCGATCTGACGCGCGCTGCAGGCATGGGGGAAGCGGCGGCCGCTGAGGGGTTCGGGCGTATTCGCGCCAGTCTTGCCGAGAACATGGAGCGGTTTCTGCAGCCGGCGCTCAACGACAGAGCGCGCGCCATTGCGGCAGCCGACGTGGAGGCTGGGAACTGGGACCTGCGCACAGCAATAACTCCGGACGACCAGGCCTAGAACGAGGCGGTGCGTGCGGGCGCCTTGGCGGCGACTGCGGCCGACATCGAAGAATGGGCGGACCAGACCCGCTATGAACATCTTTACGATCCCGAGGGCTTTCAGCAGGCCGTGAGCGCCCGCCGTTCGGAGGTGATCAAGAACACCCCGTCCTTCATGGCGATAGACGTCGCGGCTCAGTTCGATAGGCGGGCCCAAGAGCACCTTTCGGCTGTCCGGCGGAGCCGAGCCGAACGCGACATCATCAGGGCAGAGCGCTAGCTTCCGCGCGCGTTGAGCAGTTAAACGGCAAGCTGCTGACGCTGGACCCGAACTCCATCGACTTCGTCATTGTGGCCGACGAGCGTCGAAGCCTTCAGGTTCAGCGCAGCCAGAATCCGAACGCCCTCGCCGCAGAGCGGACCCGCCGCGCCCCTACGGGCAACCCCATGCCGCCGGCTGAATATCGTCGACGCCGAAGCGAGATCATCAATGGCCGCTAAGCCCTCTCGCGCCGAGATCGAGGCGCACGCTCGTACCACCGCTCAGCAATATGGCGTGGACCCTGACTTGATCGTGCGTCAGATTGGCCAGGAGTCCGGTTTCAATCCCGACGCCGTTTCCCCGGTCGGGGCCAAGGGCCTGCTGCAGTTGATGCCGGGCACAGCGCGCGACCTTGGCGTGGACCCTGCGGACTGGCGCCAGAATGTCGATGGCGGCGTTCGCTACATGCGTCAGCAGATGGACGCTTTCGACGGCGACGTTGAGCTGGCGCTCGCGGCCTACAACGCCGGTCCTGGCAACGCCCGAGCGCGTGGGAAAGACTGGAGCCGGTACGCGCCCGAAACCCGCAACTATGTCCGGGCGCTGGCTGGTACAGGCGCCGGCGCTGCCTTGGGCGTATATGAGAGCGGCGGCCGCTACTTCACCACCGTCAAGTCGGAGGACCTGGCTGAAACCGATACGCCCGCGTCGCTGCGCGCGCAGGGCTATGAACTGGATCCTGAGCGCGGCACCTGGTTCCGCGTGGTGGGGGCTGTGCCTAAGGCGCCGCTTGAGACGCTCTACCGTGCGCGGGCCGATGAGCGAGAGGACGTTGCTCTCGATGCTGAAGCCGAGGGCATCCACGAGGAGGCGCGCTTCGTCCAGGCCGGGATGCTCCCTGAGGCCGTAGTGAAGGACGTCGCCAAGGGAGTCCTTGTCGAAGGCGGTCAGGCGGTGGTGTCTGGCGTCAAGCGCGGCGTAAACGCCACCCTCGATCTGATCGACGAGGCAGGCGACTGGCTCGACACACACATCGCGCCCGGGACGATCGCGTGGGAGGGGTTGGACAGTGATCCGTCGACGCCGTTCCGCATCCGACTGACCACCCAGAATGAGGCGATGGACCGCCAGGATTCGCTACAGGGCGGCGGCCCGTTGGCGGGCCAGGTCACGGGCGAGAAACGTGGTGACCGCATGTCGTGGCTCCAGCGACTGGGCTCGGCGTCGCTTCGGGCGTCGACGAGCGAGGACGAACGCCCTGATACCGTCACCGGGCGCGCCATTGAGGGCATCAGCCAGTTCATGACCGGCTTCGTCGGCGGCGGACGGCTGCTAAAGGGCTGGAAGACTGCGGCGCGCGCGGGTCAGGTCGGCAAGGCGATGGTCCAGGGCGCGATCGCTGACTTCGCCGTGTTTGATGGACAGGAGGCGCGCCTATCCAACCTGCTCGAGGAGATCGCGCCTGAGGCCATCGCGCCGATGTTCGGCTATCTGGCGGCACGGGAGGATGACCCCGAACTTCTCGGCCGCGCCAAGAACGTGCTTGAAGGCGCAGGCCTCGGAGCTGCTGTCGATCTGATCGCGGGAGGCGCAAGGGCGCTACGGGCTGCCCGTCAGGCCAAGGACGAACTTCGGGCGGCGGCCCAGGCTGAGGGGCTTCAGGTCGACCCGACACTGGCGGTGGCTGAGGCCACGGCTCGTGGCGAACAGGTTGCGACCACCGTGCGCCAGGCGCTTGGCGACCCAGAAGGGCCGCGCTTTACGGACAAGATCAATCGCGCCGAGCGTCGGACTCGTCGAGCGCCCGCCGATCTGGCGTCGATTACCGCCGCAGAGCCGGAAGCCGCCAACCTTTTCGACATCAACCTCGCACGTATCGAGGGGCCGGCGGACGTGCAGGCGGTCATCGCTGGCATGGCTGATCGCTTCGCCAAGGACGTTGAGCTGGCGCGTCGCGCCCAGCGCAGTTGGGACGAAACTCGCGCCGCGTCAGGTCGTGTCGATTGGTTTCAGGCTATGGCCGAGCGGCGATCCGGCGGTGCCGTTAATGCTGAGACAGCCCTGGCCTACCGCCAGGCCGCCAACGCCAGCGCCTCGAAGGTGTTGGATTTGGCGCGCGCCGTGGAGGCTGATCCGACGCTGGCGAACCAGTACGCCTTCCGCCGTGCCGCGGCCGCCCACCATGCGATCCAGATGGAGCTGATGGGCGCGCGGGCCGAGGCTGGCCGGGCGCTGAACGCCTTCCGTATTCCGGCGGGGGCACCCGACAACATGCTGCGCCAGATCGACAGTCTCATGGCCGACGCCGGCGGTGCCAACACCGCGCAGGAACTGGCGAAGAAGGTTCTGGACGCCTCGCGCAAGGGCGATGTGGCGCTAAACGAGATGATCCGTGGCGGCGTGATGGTTCGAACCCGCGACGCCGCGCGCATGGTCTATACGAATGGGCTCCTCGCCGGCATCGGCACGCCGATTATCAACGTGGCGGGCAATGCGGGTATGGTTCTGCTTAACGTCGTCTCGCGCGCGGTCAGCCCGCGTCTGGCGCGAGCGTTCGGGGGGCAGGGATCAACGCAGATCGGTGAGGCGGCCTCTCTGGTCCATGGCTACACCGAGGTTCTGCGAGACGTCTTTCGCCTAAGCCCCGCCGAAACGCTCGAACGGGTCACGGCCGACGGCGGCGCCTATTGGCGTCGGGAGGGCGCGGCGCGCGGACTCGCTCCTGGTTTGGATGATGCGGCACCTGCCGGCATCGCCATGCGTGCCGAGCGGGAGGAAGCCGGCATGCGCTTCGGTGGTAGTAGCCGGCCATTGTCGGCGGCAGCATGGCGCGTGGACGAGGATACCGTGCTCGGCCGGACGCTCGACATCCTTCAAATGGTGGTTGATGCGCCGTCCAACCTGAACGCACTCGGCGACGATTTCTTCAAGACCATCGCAGCACGCGGTGAACTTCATGCCCAAGCATTCCGGCAGGTGACGCGAGAGGGACTGGAAGGTGAACTGGCCCGCACCCGGATGGCGGACCTGCTCCAGAGCCCTACTGCCGACATGCTGCAGGCCGCCGAACGCGAGATGCACGATCTGACGTTTACGCGTCAGACCCCTGGCATGGCGAACGCATTTATGACCCTGCGGCGGACGATGGATCAGAATCCGACGCCCGTCCCCCTGGGCACCATGATGCTGCCTTTCATCAGGACGCCGGCAAATCTGATCAGTATGGGCATGCGCTATTCGCCGCTTGCCCCCTTCATGCGCCGGTTCACCGAGGACATGGCAGAGGGCGGCGCACGCGCAGAGATCGCCAAGGCGCAGATGGCGGTCGGCACCGCGTTCTGGTCGGTATGGATGGGCATGGCTTTCAATGGTCAGATCACCGGCAGCGGGCCTGCGAACCGCGGACAGCGTGAGGCCCTTCAGCGCACAGACGAGTTCGGTGGCAGCCTGTGGCAGCCGTACAGCGTCCGTGTCGGTGATCGCTGGTACAGTTTCGAGCGGGCAGACCCTATCGGGCAAGGCATGGGTCTGGTGGCGGACCTGGCCGAACTGCTGAACAACAACGACTGGGACGATGCCGGCGTCGACGGCGCCAGCGAGGTCGCAGCCCATGCCATCGCCGCAATGGGGAGTGCGCTGTTCGATAAGACGCTGCTGCGATCGGCAACGGAGTTCACGTCGGCGCTGCTGAGCGGTGGTACGCCTGAGGCTGAGCGCCTCTTGCAGGAGCGCGCCGCGTCGTCGATCCCGTTCAGCGCCGCCAGCCGCATGGTCCGCCGTGGCGCCGACCCGTACATGCGGGCGACGCATGACGTGGTGAGCGCGCTTCGAAACACGGTGCCGGGCCTGAGTGATGATCTGCCCATGCAGCGGGACCTATGGGGCCAGCCGAGAACCTATCAGACCGGGCTGGGCACCGTGTACGACGCCGTCGTGCCGATCCGGACCCGTGCAACGGGCGGCGCCGCCATCGATCTGGAGATTCTCGACAACGGGGTGTCGGTGACGATGCCGCAGCGCTCGATCAGCATGGGCGGCGTCGACGTCTCGCTGCGAAGTCGCCCGGACATCTACGAGGAACTCGTACGCCGCTCTGGTCAGCCGGCGTTTGAACATCTGAACGCGGTGGTCGAGGGGCGGCACGCGGACAGCGATTTCTACTGGTCCCAGGAGGATGGCCCCGACGGGGGCAGGGCGGCCTACATCCGCGATGTGATCACGGCCTATCGCGCCCAGGCTCGTGCCGAGGTCATGGACATCTACGGTCGAGAGCTGGAAGGTATGGTCGCCGACAAGTTGCAACGGCGTCAGGAAGCGAGGGCTGCGCGATGAACAAGTGGGGCTGGGTGGTCGTCATCGGCCTGGCGCTGACTGCGCTGGCTTGGGTGCCTCCGGGCTTCACGGAGTCGCTGGCTGGCGAACTGGGCAAGGAGACGTTGCGCCTGATCGGCGTGCTGCTGTGGCCCCTTGCCCTGATAGGGTACGCTCTAGTGGCGCTGCAGTGGTTGACGACACCGGCCGACATCGTCGCTTCACTGTGGCGTAGTTGCTGCCAAATCAGGAATAGGCCGCCAGCGCTCACAAGCAAGCCGACGGTCGAGGTAATGGCAGCGAAGCGGGTCCACCAAGCGGCAACTTGCTGCGCGTGTAGGTCGGCCGCTTCTCTCGCAGTGTTTGCCGCGTCAGAGACCACTTCCACTTTCTGGATGTTCACGGCAGCAACAGCACAAGCTGGCGCACCCATCGCCAGAGCTGCAGCTAGTGCAGCGCTTTGAACCCATCTCGACATGGTAGCCTCCAGATCAGAAGGCAACCGTCAGCCGCCCGTTCGCAGGGCGGGGTTGCGGATCATTTCGTCCCATGACCCTTCTGCTCGCCGCCCAGCTACTTCTATGGCTTCGACTTCGAGAGCGTAAGGCTCGAAGGTTTGCTTCCAGTCCTCTTTCATGAGTTTGACCAAGAGGTACCAGGCCTTCAACGCCGCCATCCTCGTAGCCGTGGTGATGGACGCGGCCTCCAGCCCGTAGAAGGCTTCTTCTGGAGGGGAGAAATGAACTAACCGATTTCGGATTTTTCGGAGGTCATCAAAGGCTTCTCGAGTTTCGTCAGGTAACGGCTCTTGGACAATGTCACGGAGCCGAATGCATGCATCGTCGAAGCTCACCGACACAAAGTCGCCAGCCTCGAACTTCGTGCGATTGGGGCTCTTTGTGACCATCAACGACCAATGCTCGTGAGCCAGGCGCGCCTTCAGAACCAGTTCGATCGCCGTGTAGACGCCAATCGCCAATGCGTTCGGTCGATTGCCAGCGTCCCTAATTGCGCGGTTCAGAAACCCAACGGCGTTGTTCAGGAGCATTTTGAAGGCGGGATCGGGGGCGTCGGTCATGTTGGTGTGACCTGTCGCCGTTCATGCGCTGTGGCGCAAGCGCTTCAGATCGGCAGAGAGCTGCTTCGCGTCTCGGGCGATCGCCTTCACCTCTTCAGGGTCCGACAGGTCGCCGCGGCGGGGATAGCTGAACGGCAAGGGGCGAGAAGGCGGCCAGCCCGATGGTCGGTTTCGTGCTGGGACTTCGAAGATGACGCGATGGGTGCCATCCGATCGAGGCCGAATGGCTACATGCTGAACGGCAAGTAGTTGCGGTGTCTGACCAGCCTTCACTGCCGACGGCACGGCACCGATCGTGATAGCTGCCTGGGCGTCGTTCCAGCGCAGGTTCACTCCGTGAGCGGCGAAGGCTCTGCGGATACGGCGCTCGGTCGTCGCCGTTAGTCCGCCGGTCTGCTCAGCCTTGAGCACGGTCGCCAGCGCTACGCCTGATGCCGCAGATAGATCCCGCATGCTCCAATCTAGGGCGCCGCGCATTGCTCGCAGGGCGGCCGGCGTCAGCATCACTGCATGTCCGTCGGCGCCGTCGCCATGCACGCGGCTTTGGTCGCCCCGGCGTCGAGCGTGTTGGCGATGTGGTGGAGGAGGCCGACTGCATGGGCACGGGCGCGTACTGCGGCAGGTTGATTTCCGTCGCGCTGCGCAGCCTGCTCGATCAATTCAGCCGCCAGGCGGAAATCGGTCCCGTGTCCTTCGCCTAGGGCACTGGCGAGGCCCATGACCACCGCGTCCAGAGCCAGGCGTGTCTCCAGCAGCACGGACTCCAGCGATGCGACACGCACTTCAAGGTCAGTCGTCGCCATGGTCAGGGCCTCCGTCTTCGATCTGGCGGCGCACACGATCCACTAGGTCACGACCGGCCTTCTGGTGGCGCTCCTCCTGTGCTGCTGCATCGCCCGCCGCCTGTGCAGCATCGTGGTGGGCGCGGTTCGCCATCATGGCGATTTCAACGTCTCGCTCAGGGCGGGGTCCGGTGGTCATGCTGTGTGTCCTGCAGTGTGGGTGAGGGAGGGGGAATGCGCGTCAATCGCCCGACGATGAGCCCACGCACGCACGCGCACGCGAGGGGCATGGTGAAAACTCAATCTTGAGGCGGGTTTCGCTCCCGGTCTCTCGCGTGCGTGCGCGAACCGGCTGGAGATTTGAGATCTGGGCGATTGGAGAGGAGCGCAGCGATCTCATCGTTGGTGAGCCGCCTTCCCGGCGCTTGCTTAACATGTGACCATGGGCCTTTCGGGCGATAGTCATTTGGAAACGCTTGCTCGACCTTGCGGCCATGTTTCTGCTGACGAATCCAGTTCATGCGTCCGGTCATGCTGCTTGCTCCCGCGTGATGGCTTTCTCGATCCAAATTTCCCACGACCGATTCCAGTCCCGCTGAAGGCAGCGCACTGCGCAGTGGTGTGATCGGAAGGCGCGTCGTTCAGCTTCGAGGTCGAGCGCTACCCCCTCGATCTCCATGTCCAGCCGCATGCTGCTCATCGCCTCTGCGTCTGGGAAGTCAGGCGGCAGTGGGTCACCTTCGCTCCCCGTCCAAATCCTCGAAGAGCCCGGCGCGAGTTGGCGAGCGCCCGATCCGTTAGGATCGGAACTGGGATCATCTGGTAGGGATCGTTCAGAGGGATCGGGGCATGCCAGCATGCCTGTTATGACGCGCACGCGTGCCCCTTTTGCACGCTGGCGTGCCTCTTTCTCTCCACCGGAAGGGGAACGCTGGCGTGCCTCTTTCTCTTTTGTTCGGTGCTCATCGAGGGCCTCGCGGAGTGCGCGAATAGGCGCGGCGCAGCGCGGAGGCTGGAGCGTGTAGCGGTTGACCTTCGACCGGCCTGGCTGGTTGTCGCGGGCCACGGTGATGTAAGCTAGGGCCTCCAGCTTCTCGACGGCGATCCTGACGTTCTGGACGGCGCCGCCGGTGATGAAAGCGAGGGTTTCGTAGCTAGGCCATGCGACCCGCCGGCTGTTGGCGTAGTTGGACAGGGCCACGAGCACCGCCACCATGAGCGGTGAGCAACGTGGGTCTAGGACCACGGTTTCGATCCGGGCGAACTTCTCAGCAGCTTCGGCCGCCTTGGAATCTGGCGGGCTCAATGGTCAGCCCTCGGCCGATTGGCGCCGGGCTTCCATAAACGCGATCAGGTCCGCAACCTTGTCAGACACGGCCCTAGGGCTGACGCGATAGAAGGGTGGTCCCTGCCGACGAGTGCGCCAGTTTCCGAGAGTCTTGGGGGCGACGCCGATCAGGCGTGCGGCGTCTACCGTCGATACCTGCTGGTCGGGGTGATAGGTGGTCATGTGGCCTCTCCGACAATTGAGGCCGTTAGGGTTGCGGCGGGGCCTTCAGGGGGGAATGCACCATGCGCCGCAGCGACCGCGCGATCAGCTTCGAACGCCGCCAGATCGAGGCGGAATGTGTGCCACCCTTCTGTCCAGAGGGCGCGATCCTCGGGGCTGCGGTAGTTGCCGACGTCATCAGCGCGGTCGAGCACGGCGGCGTGATAGCCTTCGTCGCGGATGCGCTGGGCTCGTTGCTCGGGCGCTTGATCGGTGGTCGTCTCAAAAAGCCGTGGCTCCTCCACGACCATCCCGGCGCGGACCGCCATCAGCACGACCGAGGTGTGCCGTTCGAGCCGTTCGAGCTGTTCGGGGTCGGCGTCCATCAGATCCAGAGCGCGGCACCAGGCGTCGAGTTGGAAGCCGTCTGCCACGGCTGCGGCCTCGACAGTTTCGCGCTTGCTGCGGGCAGTTTGCTCTTCCCGAATGGCCTTGGCGATCAGGTGCGCGTGACAGGCGGTTTCCGCCTCGAGGGTCAATACCGGCGCCATGTCGAGCCCTGGCAAATGCGGAGGATCGCGACGCGGACAGCCAGGGCAAGCGCCTGGAGCCGGCTCATGCGGCAGGCCCTGTGTCGGACGTGGTCAGGCGTCGGCGGGCGGCGACCCACGCGTCGAGCACGGACTGAGCGTACACGATCTTGCGGGCGCTCAGGCGGATGAAGGCGGGACCGCCTCCCTCTACGCGGCGGCGGTCGAGGAAGCTGCGGTGAACGCCGAGGAAGGCGGCGGCAGCGGGCGTAGGCAGGAAGGGATCGGAGGAGGTCATGCGTAAGTGTCAGCGCTAATTGGCGGGTGACGGCACGATGACGCGTGACGTAGCTAGGCTGAATGCGGAAAGCCGCGACGGCTTTCCCGAGAAAGTCAGGAGTCCCGTGCGACTTTCCTGAGAACGCGCGGCTTCAGCTGTCCGTCCGGCTTCCGCCACGCTCTGATCTCATTGTCCTCCAGGTCGGTTCGTTCGCCCGCGGCAGGCCGATGCTCCGCCCGGAAAGCACGGGCGATCTCAGCAGTCGAGATGTGGGGGGTCCGCCTCGATCTTTGCGCGCGCAAAGGAGAGCAGCAGATCGCGTCGCTCTTCGGCGGCGTCCTTCCGGTCCTGAGTGTAGGACAGCGGCATCTCTGTCACCCGGCTGCGGCTGGCCCCACCGCCTCGCGCCACATCTTGCCTGGAGGCGGTCCCTAATGCGCCTGCAGCGAGCCCCGCGTTGAACGCCATGCTCACAAGGTCGCCGGCAGGCACGTCCTGGGGGCGGGCGCGCTCGATCGGCAATTTGCGGAGCTGGGGATAGGGGCCGGCTGGATCGATGACGCTCATTTGCCAGAGGATGTTGAAGCGGAAGGCGTCGGATCCTTCCTCCGCCAGCGGCCACCAGAGAGCCTCGGTCCGCTTGGACGCTCGCCAATGCTCAATGCCGAACATCAGCGCCACGGCTCCTATGTCTTGGTGGGGGTCACGCAACCCGCCGAGGACTGTGCTGTAGGCTACCGTAGCGGCTCCGTTTTCAATTGTGTCGAGGTCGCTGTCGGTGATCGCCCGGCCGGTCTGAACTCCTAGGAATTCGCGGTTGCGGGCAGCGGCGCGACCTTCTTGATCTTCGGGGGTCATCCGGCCTTCTTCTTGTTGGGGGCGTTCGGGGAGGCGTAGCGTCCAGCCACGCCTTCAACGGCGACGGCTCCTGCATCTTGGCGCAGGTGCGCATAGCGTTCGGTCGTACTGGAGCGCGCGTGACCCAGAAGTTTCGACAGCGTGTAGATACCCGCGCCGTCCGAGATGACCTGGCTAGCGAACGTGTGTCGTATTACGTGGAAGCTGGAGTCGGTCACGCCCGCGCGCTTGAGCACTCGGTTCCACTGCGATTTGGGACGGGCCATGGGGCGGTTCGCGTATGTGGCGGTGATCAGGCGCCCATCCGGCGCCCGCTTGGCTCGTGTGACCTGAGCCGGGAAAAGAAACTCGATTTCGGTGCGGTCCGCACGCAGACGGGCTAGGACGTCGATGGCGGGCGCGGGGAGCTGAAGCGCTTTTGGTTTCGAGCGTCCCCCGCTCTTGTGCCGGGCTGGCGGCAGGAGGAGGAGGCCGCGCCTCAAGTCCACCTCCGACCAGCGGAGGTTGCTGATCTCTCCAATGCGGGCACCGGTGAGTAGCAGGAGCCGGAAGGCGGCGACAAGGGCGTCGGTCAGTTGCCCTTCGGCGGCCAGATCATCGATGGCGCTCCAGATGGCTGCCGCCTCTTCGTCCGGCAGGTAGCGCTCGCGCACGCCATCGGCGATCTTCTCAACGTCGCGACCTGGGTTATCGGGCAACAGCTTTCGAAGCCGAGCAAACTCCAGCATCGTGGACATGACCCGAATGGCCTTGGCGGCGGCGCCGGGACCACCGGTCACGTTGGTAACGCCCCGCTTTTTACCGGAGGGCTCGCGTTTGGCAGTGACGCCCAAGGCGACCTTGGCCTGCCATTCCGCCAGATCAGCAGGCGTCAGTTCGCGGGCGATCTTTCGGCCGAGCAGGGGCTTCGCATGGTGGGTGAGGTTGTAGCGGTCGACCTCCCACGACGAGGCTCGTTTGTCCGGTTTGAAGGCCGGCCCTTGGGTCAGATAGACTTCGATCAACTCGGACACTGTCAGCGACGCGCGTAAGGCGGTCTTCGCCTCCAGTGGGTCGGTCCCGCCGTGGACCTCGCGCAGGATGTCCTTGGCCCGATCCCGTGCTTCTTCAACCGTCCAAGGGCTCCCATGCACGCCGACGGTGATCTGCCGCTGCTGCTTTAAGCCCTTGGGCCTGTAGCGGACCTCGTAGACCTTGCGGCCCGTCGGGCGCACCCGTAGCCGGAACTCGACCACCTCGGTGTCCCAGACGATGACGTCCGCCTCCGGGCTCGGGGCCGTGGCGTCAACGACGCGCTTTGTCAGCTTGGCCTTTGAAGAGACGTACCCAACCACGCCTGTCTCCTGGTCATCACATGGTCACTGCGGATGCAGCAAAATCTGCGGAGACGTGCGCATCCCGAACGGTGGCGGTTGGCGCTCTCGTCCAGTCAGTGCGGTGTTTCCGCTAACGAACGCGAATATGCGCTAAGACCTGCAAACAAAACACCCTAACCTTGCCAAGGTTGGGGTCGAGAGTTCGAATCTCTTCGCCCGCTCCAGTCGAGACTGGGAACACGGGGTCCGATTGCAAGATCGGGCCCCGTTTCGCATTTCAGGCCTCCTCCGCGAATAATCCTCAGCATCGGGACGATCTGTCGTCGGACGGTCAGCGAACCGGCGAATCCTCTTCGCGAAAACGTCGCGGTCGCGTCGCCGCACCCCGCTAGCGAGCGCCCAAGACAACCAGAGCCTGATCGCAGGCCGGTGTCGTCGGGGAACAAGACAAATGAAGCTGGGTCTTCTGCTGGGCGCCGCCGTCGCCCCTCTCGCCATCGCCGGCGCCGTCAGCGCCGAAGAAACCGTCCGAGCGCCGGACTATAACGACGGCCCGGTCACGGCCCTGTCGGAGGTCATCGTCACGGGCGAACCGGCGATGCGCAATCGCACGGACGCTGTCGTTCCGACCCTGTCCTACGACCTGGACTATTTCCAGCGGTTCGAGCCCCTGACCGCCGGCGACGCCCTGAAGCGCGTGCCGTCGGTGACCTTCCTGTCCGACGTGCTGGAATCCGACGGCGTGCGTATGCGCGGCCTGGATTCGGCCTACACCCAGATCCTGATCAACGGCGAACGCGTTCCGGGCGCCAATCTGGACCGCTCCTTCTTTGTCGACCGCATCCCTGCCGAACTGATCGAACGGGTCGAGGTCGTGCGCTCGTCCTCGGCCAACCGCTCGGGCGACGCCGTGGCTGGGGCCATCAACATCGTGTTGCGCGACGCCCTGTCGCTGGACGGCGGCTATCTGCGCCTGGGCGCCTTGAACTGGGATGACAGCAAATACGGCCAGTGGGGCGGGACCTATGGCGCGGTCTGGGGCGGCGAGGTCGGTCCGGGCCGACTGCTGGTCGGCGCCAATATTCAGGACCGCCGCAATCCCAAGCAGAAGTTCAGCTGGCGCTACGACGAGCCCAACGGCGAACTGACCGACACCGAGGCCCAGAGCGACATCCGCGACGGCACCGACTATTCGGCCAACCTGTCCTACGAAATGCCGTTGGCCGGCGGCGAGTTGAAGCTGGACGGCCTGTTCGTCCGCACCGACCGGGTTCAGGACGAGAACTCGATTGAATACGACGAAGGCGACGTCGACGACATCGCCAAGGCGAGCCGCAACCCGCTGGACATCCTGACCGACAACTGGGCGGTGAACGGTCGCTATCGTCGCGACATGCTGGGCGGTCAGACGACCTTCAAACTGGGCTATGCCGCCATCGACGACGCCCAGGACGAGTTGGAAGAAGAGATCGACATCGGCGACGAGGTCATCGAGGGGACCAAGGTCCGCAGCCGCATTCAGGACAACGAGTGGCAGGCGGCGCTGGAGCACAAGATGCAGCTGTCGGGCGCCGAGCTGGAGTTCGGCCTGCAATACGGCCGCAAGGATCGCGACACCTCCATCCTGGAGGCCGGCGCCGAGGTCGAGAACGAGACGGCCCTCCGCGCCCTGGCCGACAGCGACTATGGCGACTTCGAGCCTGTGGCGGGCGGCCTCAGCACCATCGAGGAAACGCGCCTCGACCCCTATGTCATGCTGTCGGGTGAAAACGGCGCCATGAAGTGGGAGGCGGGCCTCCGCTACGAAACCACGGACGTCACCATCACGGACGAGACCGTCGACGCCGCCGACCGCGTGCAGAGCAAGGACTATGGCGTCCTGCTGCCGTCGGCGAGCGTCCGTTGGGCCCTCAGCGATGCGGACCGGATCACGGCCTCGGTCGCGCGCACCGTGCGCCGCCCGAACTTCGACTTCATCTCGCCGGCGATTCTGGAAGGCGAGTACGGCGACAACGACTTCCTGGGCAACCCGAGCCTGGAGCCTGAAAAGGCCTGGGGCGTGGATGTCGGCTACGAGCGTCGTCTGGGCCGCCGCGGCGTGGTGGGGATCAACTTCTTCTATCGCGACATCACTGACCTGATCGAGATCACCAACACCGGCGTCTTCTCGGAGCAGGCACAGGATGACTATGACGACGCCATCGACGACGGCGCGACCCCGGAAGAGGCGGCCGAGGAGCTGGTGTCCTATGTCCTGACCGCCAGCAACGTCGGCGACGGCCAGGTCTGGGGCGCCGAGTTCGACCTCTCCACGCCGCTGGACTTCATCGGCATGGAGAACACCGGCGTCTTCGTGAACTATTCCTGGCTGGACAGCTCGGTCGACGACTTCATGGGCAAGCGTCGCTTCAACGCCCAGTCGGACTATGTCTTCAACGTCGGCTTCACCCACGACATCCGGTCCTGGGGCGCGGCCTTCGGCGCCACCTATCGCAAGCAGGGCGACGCCAAGAGCCGCATCGTCGGCGAAGAAGTCGTCACCAGCTACGGCGGTGATCTGGAAATCTTCGTCGAGAAGCAGATCGGCGAGCGCGTCGTGGTGCGCCTGACCGGCTCCAATCTGCTCGACTCGTCCAAGGATGAGGTGTTCGACAAGTTCAACACCATCGAGGACCAGATCGGCCGCGACTACGACGAGTATGAGCTGGAGACCGAAACCGCCGGTCCCTGGTTCCAGCTGGTCGCCCGCATGGCCTTCTGAGGCTTCTGAAATCTGCGATGGAGGGCCGGGCGGCGACGCCCGGCCCTTTGGCGTTTCAGCCTATGGGGCGTCTTTGGCTTTCGTCGGCATGGCCCCCGCCGTGATCACGGCCT
>RCUQ01000464.1_pt1 | contig 18304 bp, 13 predicted proteins | sample 2166351 | NCBI WGS metagenome assembly RCUQ01 (sample SAMN09932597, study PRJNA488358) | compost metagenome | feature: garden; material: soil; isolation source: compost soil in acetonitrile-enriched culture | place: Germany: Experimental Botanical Garden Goettingen | collected 2016-01-27
GTGCTGATGATGCTGCTGTTCTTCGGCGGCCAGGTGCTGATCAACGGGATCTGCACCTGGGTCAACGAGGCCTACAACAACTACCTGCTGGAGAGCAACCCGAACCAGGAGTGGGTCTCCCTGCTGCCGGATTACATCGACATCAGCCCCTTTGCGGCCGGGGTCGCCACCATAGGCTTCATCTTCGGCGCCTACATGACCGAGACCTTCCGCGGCGCCATCCTGGCGGTGGACAAGGGAGAGCTGGAAGCCGCTCGCGCCTTTGGCATGCGGGCGACCCAGGTGTTTGTACGGATCCTCTTCCCCCAGATGATGCGCCACGCCCTGCCGGGCTTTGGCAACAACTGGCTGGTACTGCTGAAAACCACGGCCCTGGTCTCCATCATCGGGCTCGATGACATGGTGCGCAAGGCGTCGCTGGCGGCGGGCTCGACCCAGCAGCCCTTCACCTTCTACATGGCGGTGGCGCTGATCTTCCTGATCTTCACCGCAGTCTCCACCTCGGCGCTCAAGTGGGCCGAGCGTCACTACGCCATCAAGACGAGGTAAGCCATGCCGTATTCAATGCAGTCATTCGTTTACTGTGATAGTCGCGGTGTCAGTGCCGAGCGTATCTACATCACGATCAAGACGAGGTAAGCCATGGATTTCTCCATCATTCTCAAGGAGTGGCCCACCTACTGGGAGGGCTTCTACACCACCATCTGGCTGGTGGCGGCCTCCCTCATGCTCGGCCTCATGCTGGCGGTGCCCATGGGCATTCTGCGCAACAGCCGCAACTGGCTGATCAAGGGGCCGATCTGGGCCTATATCTATTTCTTCCGCGGCACTCCGCTGCTGGTGCAGCTGTTCATCATCTACTACGGCGCCGCCCAGTGGGAGTGGCTCAAGAACGGCCCCGCCTGGGTGCTCTTCTCCGAGGCCTGGTTCTGCGCCCTGCTGGCGTTCACCCTCAACACCGGTGCCTACACCGCCGAGATAGTGCGCGGCGCCGTGCTGAACATGCCCAAGGGGCAGATTGAGGCGGCCAATGCCTTTGGCATGAGCCGCTGGCAGACCCTCACCCGCATCATCCTGCCCAACTCGTTTCGCCGTGCGCTGCCCGCCTACAGCAACGAGGTGATCTTCATGCTGCAGGGCTCGGCGGTGGCGGGCATCATCACCATAGTCGACCTGACAGGTGCGGCGCGGATCATCAACTCCCGCTACTACAGCCCGTTCGAGGCCTTCCTGACCGCAGGCCTGCTCTACATGCTGCTCACCTTCGCCATCGTCTGGCTGTTCAAGAAGTGGGAGGCCCGCTGGCACGCCCACCTGCGCCCCCGCAGCGTATGACCTGATGCAAAAGCCAGAGACAAAAAAGCCCGCAGTCGCGGGCTTTCTTATGCTCGGTATGGCTTAGAGCATGGTCACAGGTGTGACTATTTCTTCGGTCAGGAGGCAAAATGTGCTCAGGATGGCCAAGGCTCCGACAATGCCTGAAGGTGCTGCCTGGTGTTTCCCCTTCAGGACAGAGGCGGCTTGCTCACTGTGTTGATCTAGCCTGTTCACCACGGCCATGGCACCCATGTCCAGATGACGGTAGAAGCTGGCATTGAGCTGGGTCAGATGCAGCAATGACTGGCGCATCCGCTCGAAGGTCTCGCTGCAAACCGGGCTCTGCTTGTGCCAGAACTTCGCCAGCGTGCCCCGGGTGGTGAGCCCAGGCAGGTCGTAGAGGGCCCGCCCCATGCAGAAGGTCGGCACCTGGTGCAGCAGGGCGGAGAGGCCCACCGTGCTGTTGATGGTGATGACCCCCTTGAGCAGCGGATAGAGGGTGGGCAGTGGCAGCTCATAGCCATAGAACACCCGCCCTTCCAGCCCGAGCAGCGTCACCAGGCGGTTGATCTGGGGCTGATAACTGACATAGCCCCGATCCATGGGGTGGTGCTTGAACAGCAACACATCCTCGCGGCGGGCGTGCTCGGCGAAGGAGTTCATCACCTGGGCGACCATCTCTTCCACCCCGCTCAAATCCGAATGCTCCCGGATCTGAAAGTCTTCGGTGACCTGCAGCGGCACGAAGAAGATATGTCCCTTGTGCCGGGGCAGGGTCTTGAGCAGGGAGTGGTCGCTCCATCTGTGCTTCCACTTCACCACCCCCCCAGCCACCCAGCCCCTGGCCTCCTGATAGAGACTCCAGGGTCTGTGATTGACGAAATGGGGGTAGCGCCAGCGCAACAGGTTCTTGTTGATGTGGTAGCGGCTGGCATACCAGGCCCGGCGGGCGAAGGTCTTGCCCACCTTCAGCGGCGCCTCATAAGGCGCTGGCCATGTCATCTCGGCCAGCGAGTCACGCTTGGCATAGAGCGGGCTGAAGGCATTGACGCCCCCTTGCTCCAGGGTCACGAAGTCGGGACGCAGATAACCCTCCTCCATGGCCCAGACACGGATTTTTTTCAGCTTGCAGATACGGATGGCCTGCTGATGGTAGTAACGGCAATCACCGTAACAGATGAGGCTGTCGATGCCATGGCGCTTGATGAAGCGGCGAAAGAAGGTGTTCCAGGTATCCGGCTTGCCGGTGAAGCGTTCGCTATGGCCCACGCAGCGCCAGCACTCATCCCCCCCGTTGAAATGGATCTTGTAGACCTCGTGGCCGGCGTCGGAAAGCGCCTGGCTGAGGGTCTGAAAGAAGGGGCCCAGCGGTCCTTGCAGCAGCAAAATCTTCATGTACGACTTATCTCATCAACTGGGGAAGGGAGGGGCGTTGCAGCAGGGTCTGTGCCAGATAACTCAGCTTGACTTGCCAGCGCTGCCAGCGGCTCGACTTGCGGCCGGATGATTGGCCTTGTGTGGCCAGTTGGCGGATCAACTGCTCCGGACTTATCCAGAGTCCGCTCTGCCAATCGATATAGAGCGGATAGGCCACCAGGGTCAGATAGACCAGTGCCGCCAGGGGGAGTGAGCGTTGGCGCCGGGCCGGGGGATGGGCATCCGTGGTCAGCCCCCAGCCGCTGTAGAAGGGCTGGCCCCAGGTCGTCACCTTGACCCCTTGCACCAGCGCCTCGAAGCCGCTCAGGGAAGTCATGGTGTGCAGCTCGTCCACGTGGGCATAGAGGCTGGTCAGGCCGATATCCAGCACCTGGCTGTCCACGCACTCCGCCAGGCAGGCCGCAGAAATGGCCCCGGCCCGATTGCCCGCCACCACATCCGGGTGGGGTTTGTAGAGGATGTGGGCCTCTGGCTTGGCGGCGCGCACCGCCCACAGCAACTGCTCGTTGCTGCGAATGGTCGGGCTGCCGGTCAGGATGGAGGCATCCCCATCCACCTGACCCACCACCAGCACCAGGGGACGGCCATCGGCGGGGGGCGTGAAGTGCGCCGGGGCGCCGACATTGTATTTGCTCACCTTGTTTTCGCGCAGCAGGGTGAGCAGTTGCTCACCCCGGTCGAGCTGTGACTGGGTCAGCTCCTGGTAATTGAGCAACTGCTCGAGCCCGCTGGGACTGCGGCTGTCGAAATAGATCCCGACCGGATCCAGCGACAGGGAAGAGGGGCGACACAGGTTGGAGCCAAGCCCCTTGGAGCGGATAAAGCCATCTTCCACCCGAATGGCCGAGGTGAGCTCGGGGTAACGACTGCCCCACACCAGCACCTGCTCGTCACCGGTCAGCCGTTTTGGCGGCTTGCGCACAAAGCAGAGTTCCTCGGCCAGGGGGTGGCAGAAGGCCTGCATAAAGGCGCGCTTCCACAAGGAGAACCCCACCAGATAGAGCCTGCGCCAGCGGGGAGCGGCCCTCTGCTGGCGGGCGATGATGGCGAGCACCTCTTCCACCTCGCAGCGTTGGCCAAGCACGGGATCCAGATAGCGGGGATAGCAGATCAGCGCCGCCGCCACTAGCTGGGCCAGTGACACCTGAACGTTGCGGCGTTCGCACGGTTTGCTGTCCTGGGTCAGACCCCAACCCGCATAAAACGGCATGCCGAAGCAATACACCGATTTGCCGAGCAGCAGCGCCTCGAAGCCGAGCTGGGATGACACCGTGTAAACGGCGTCCACCAGGTTGAGCAGGGCATGGGGATGACAATGGTCGGCAACGATCTCTACATCCCTCAGTTTCAATCTGGCCAGCACGCCACTCTTCTTGCCAAAGCGGGTATCCGGGTGGGTGCGAAGCAAGAGACGGGCATCGGGGTGATTGCGCCGTGCCGCCTCCACCATGGCGATAAAGTCCGCCTCGCTGGCCAGGGCACCGGGAATGGAGAGATCCCCGGCCACCTGATCCACCAGCAAGACGCAGGGCCTGCCATCTTGCAGCAGGCGTTGGGCCAGCGTCGCTGGCAACCCATCGACATCCTTCTCAACCAGGCTGGCCAGCGGATAAGAAGCGGGGGAGGAGGGGCATCTGGCATAGCAGTTGTATTTGGTGATCCCAAGGCGCGCCAGCTCATGCATCAGCCGCTCGGCTCGCGCCAGCATGGCGGCATCACAGGGGGTGGCGATAAGCTTTTCAAGCTGGCTGGGCTGGCGGGCATCGTAATAGATGCCGACGGGGTCGGCGATAAGCGAGACCGACTTGCCCCCCTTGGCAGGATGGCCGATATAGCCGATAAAGCCATCTTCCAGCTGCCAATAAGGCAGACCCAATTCCTGTGCCTGCTGCTTGATCTGGCGGGTATTGGCCTTTTGGCCCCAGCCAACCATTACGTCATTGTCAGCAAACGCCATCTTTGTGTTGAATAGATGTAACTGGTAGCCAAGCATAGGTTCAACATTTGCTTTTCTGGCCAGAATGCCTTTTGAACCTGTTAATAATTTCATTTTTTCTCTGCGTGGTAGATAACTCCCCGTATCAGGACGGGGAGTGTGATTCAGATAAAGAGGTCTGCATCGAGTAATGACTTGGCAACGCTGTCTTTTGCTGATGTGATGATATCGCAGTCAAGTGCTGGCCACTCGATAGCGATGCTTTCATCATTCCACTTGATGCCTCGATCACTGCTGGGTGCATAATAGTTGGTTGTCTTGTACAAGAACTCTGCAGTGTCGGTCAGCGTAATAAAACCGTGGGCGAACCCTTCCGGGATCCACAGTTGACGCTTGTTGTCACCAGAAAGATGCACACCAACCCACAGGCCAAATGTCGGTGAACTTTTTCTGATATCAACCGCCACATCGAACACTGCACCTGCAACACAGCGCACCAGTTTTCCCTGTGCATGGGGCGGTAGCTGATAGTGCAAGCCGCGCAATACCCCTTTTGAAGACTTCGAGTGATTATCCTGCACAAAAGTCACCGGATATCCCACCGCTTCTTCAAACAGCTTGTGATTGAAACTTTCAAAGAAAAAACCACGTTCATCACCAAATACCTTGGGCTCAAAAATAAGCACATCAGGAATAGCTGTCTTGATTACATTCATCTGTGTGTCCACATTTAATTAAATCTTTATGGGAGATGTATATTCCCTCCCCTATATCACATCAGGCTTTGGCAACCATTCTTAACAAATATTGGCCATACGCATTCTTTGCCAACGGCGCAGCAAGCTCACGTATCTGGTCAGCACTGATAAACTTCTGGCGATAGGCGATCTCTTCCGGGCATGCCACTTTCAGCCCCTGACGTGTCTCGATGGTCTGAATAAAGTTGCTCGCTTCAATCATGCTTTCATGGGTGCCGGTATCAAGCCAGGCATAACCACGGCCCATCATCGCCACCGACAGATTACCTTGCTCCAGGTAGATACGGTTCACATCGGTGATTTCCAGCTCACCACGCGGTGATGGCTTCAGGCTCTTGGCAATATCTACCACACTATTGTCATAGAAATAGAGGCCGGTGACCGCATAGTTGCTCTTGGGCTCCAACGGCTTCTCTTCCAGAGAGATAGCGGTTCCCTCTTTATCAAACTCAACAACCCCATAACGCTCAGGGTCGTGCACGTGGTAAGCAAAGACGGTGGCGCCGCTCTCTTTGGCCGCTGCCGCCTCCAGCTGTTTCTGCAGGTCGTGGCCGTAGAAGATGTTGTCCCCCAGTACCAACGCACAGGGGTCTGAACCGATGAACTCTTCACCCAGAATAAAGGCTTGTGCCAACCCGTCCGGACTTGGCTGTACCTTGTATTGCAAGTTCAGGCCCCACTGGCTGCCATCACCCAGCAATTGCTCAAAACGGGGGGTATCTTGCGGCGTGCTGATGATCAAAATATCGCGAATACCGGCCAGCATCAGGGTACTGAGCGGATAGTAGATCATCGGCTTGTCATAGATAGGCAGCAGCTGCTTGCTCACCGCCATGGTGACCGGATAGAGACGGGTGCCTGAGCCACCGGCCAGAATAATGCCTTTACGTTTGGTCATGATGCTTATTTCTTATTTTTAAATTGCAAAAGAAAAGGGTGGCTTGCGGCCACACCTTTTAAGTTTTATCCCTACCTGCCAGGGATGCATTCACTACATCCCTGATCAGTGATTTACTTGCCCAGGATCTCGGTCAACATCCGCTCTACACCAACGGTCCAGTCCGGCAGCACCAGATCGAAGGTGCTCTGGAATTTGCTGGTATCAAGGCGGGAGTTATGGGGGCGTTTGGCCGGGGTCGGGAAAGCGCTGGTCGGCACCGCATTGAGTTGCGTGACCGCCAGTTCAACCCCGGCCTCTCTGGCTTTGGCAAACACCAGCTGGGCGTAGTCAAACCAGGTGGTGGTGCCGGAGGCAATCAGATGGTACAGCCCGGTAACCTCGGGTTTGCTCTGCGCTACGCGGATCGCATGGGCGGTGCAATCGGCCAGCAACTCGGCGCCCGTCGGGGCGCCGAACTGGTCATTGATGACTGACATCTCGCTACGCTCTTTGCCAAAACGCAACATGGTCTTGGCAAAGTTGGCGCCACGGGCGGCATAGATCCAGCTAGTGCGGAAGATCAGGTGACGAGCACAGAGAGCGGCGCCTTGTTCCCCTGCCAGCTTGGTTTCGCCGTAGACGTTGAGCGGGGCGGTCGCATCGGTTTCAAGCCAAGGGCGCTCACCACTGCCATCGAACACATAGTCGGTCGAGTAGTGAACCAACCAGGCTCCCAATGCCTCCGCTTCTTTGGCAATCGCCGCCACACTCGTGGCGTTGAGCAGCTCGGCAAACTCCCGCTCGCTCTCCGCTTTGTCGACTGCGGTATGGGCCGCGGCGTTGACAATCACGTCCGGCTTGAGCAGACGTACCGTTTCGGCCACGCCGACCGGCTTGCTGAAGTCGCCGCAGTAATCGGTTGAGTCAAAATCGACGGCAGTGATACGGCCCAGCGGCGCCAGTGCACGTTGCAGCTCCCAGCCAACCTGACCATTCTTGCCAAACAGCAGAATATGCATCAGGCTCGCTCCCCGTACTGTTGATCGATCCAGGATTGGTAGGCACCGCTTTTAACGTTATTAACCCACTGCTGGTTATCCAGATACCACTGCACAGTTTTGCGAATACCCGACTCGAAAGTCTCCTCTGGCTGCCAATCGAGCTCGGCGCTCATCTTGCTGGCATCGATGGCATAGCGGCGATCGTGACCGGGGCGATCCGCCACACAGGTGATTTGATCGCGGTAAGAGCCCGCTTTGGGCACCATCTCGTCGAGCAGGTCACACACGGTATACACCACGTCCAGATTCTGCTTCTCGTTGTGACCGCCGATGTTGTAGGTCTCCCCTACCACGCCAGTAGTCACCACCTTGTAGAGCGCGCGCGCGTGATCTTCGACATAAAGCCAATCACGAATTTGGTCGCCCTTGCCATAGACCGGCAGCGGCTTGCCATCCAGCGCGTTGAGGATCACCAGCGGGATCAGCTTCTCGGGGAAGTGGTACGGGCCGTAGTTGTTGGAGCAGTTGGTGACGATAGTCGGCAGGCCGTAGGTTCGGCGCCAGGCACGCACCAGATGGTCACTGGAGGCTTTGGAGGCAGAATAAGGACTGCTGGGGGCGTAGGGGGTAGTTTCGGTAAAGAGTGGCAATGGCTCACCGGCGGCCACTTCATCCGGATGGGGCAGATCGCCATAGACCTCGTCGGTGGAGATATGGTGGAAGCGGAAGGCCGCCTTGCGCACTTCATCCAGACCGTTCCAATAGGCGCGTGCCGCTTCCAGCAACATATAGGTGCCGACGATATTGGTTTCGATAAAGTCGGCAGGACCGGTAATCGAGCGGTCAACATGGCTCTCGGCAGCCAGGTGCATCACCGCATCAGGTTGGTGGGCGGCAAAGACGCGATCCAGCTCGGCGCGGTTGCAGATGTCTACCTGCTCGAACGTATAACGAGCGCTAGCTGAAACCTCTGCCAAGGACTCCAGATTACCTGCATAGGTCAGCTTGTCGAGATTGACCACAGAATCTTGGGTATTGCGGATGATATGGCGAACTACTGCTGAGCCGATAAAACCGGCGCCGCCAGTAACGAGAATATTCATATCAAAAATGCACCTTTCATAAGTGTTGAATTTAAGACCCTAGGGGCTCCTAAATAATTTATGAGTCACTATTTTAGTATTGAAAATCACTTTTTTATTTGTAGTTTTTTATGAACGTCTCAACGTCGGAAAGCATCTCAGGTAATCTACTATCAATAGTTTCGTCACTCCAATCCCACCACTTTATACGTAGTAAATCAGATATGACTTGAGGCGAATGTCTAAATTTTATCAGTTTGGACGGCGTTCCACCTACAATGGAGTATGGGGCCACATCCTTATTAACTAAGCTATTGGCGGCAATTATTGCTCCATTGCCAATAGTAACGCCGGACATAATTGTAGCAGCACGACCAATCCAAACATCATTTCCAATAATTACATCACCATTTGTTACGTGATCTTCAATAAAATATCTACGAACTCCTGGCCACCTAACACTAAGAGTACTAAACGGATAAGTTGTTACAGTGTCAGTTCTATGATTACCAAGGATCACAGTTACTGCACCTGCTATTGAACAAAACTTTCCCACTCTCAGCTTTGCCATCCTAGGTTCTAAAACATTAAGGCGCCCATAAGTATGGTCTCCGATTTCCCAGTTATATTTAGCTATACTTTCTTTTAGAATGTTCTTAGTAAGAATTTCAGATTTCTCTCTATTTTTCCATGAGAAATCTATTTGTTGAAGCTTATGTGTGACTGCTAGATGTGGTTTTAATAGAAAGGGACCAGTTAAAACTAGTTTTTCATCAATTAAATAACATTGGTCGAAAATGGTGCTAACCTTCCCCTCTTTACTGAGGAACGTTAAGTGTCCATCAATAAATTTCCACGAGTATTCATTGGGGCTTGAGTGCCCATATATGGTGCCATTTTTTAATAGCTTGATTGGTTCAATCCCATAAGACCCATCGACGCGAGACATTCTAAAATACAGAGAAAACAATCTTTCGATATTATTTTCTAAATCATATTCATTATTTGAGGTGATTTTCACGATACTGCTCCAAGCACTAGTAATGCAAGAGGTAATTTAGTTTTTTTGGGGGGCGCTTATGTTAATAATACAATTGGCATGTATGGTTCTTTCGCTTGGATAATATGAAAAATCATATTTCATTTAAGATTTCTATTAGTGACTGCTCATCTCGGTCATAATTGAAGTGATAATCAGACATAGCTGCTCTAACTGACCAGCCATTCTCTTGCTTAATTAATGAGTCGCCTACAAAATAAGTCAAGTCAAACCCCTTAATAGCACAGATATAGTGTTCGTTAGAGGATGTGTATGAAGTCGAACCTATCATTAAAACCTTTTTTATACCACTGGAAAACATCATGTTAAATGAGCCGCTTCCAGCATAGCCTGCAATGACATTGGCATTAGAAAAAGTTTTTACTTGGTCTTTCCATGAGTGTTTCTCAGGATTATAAAATTCAAAACCGTTATCTCGGAAAATTTTCTCTAGTCTTTCTGGATTGAGACATTTTCTCCTATCGCCGCAACCATTTTCAGGTCTAGCAATAAACAATTTTTTGCCAACAATACCAGAAATACCATTAATAGTACAACTACCTATCCTATCCCATACATCTCTAATTAATGGGTTTATATGATTGTTTATGACGTAGTATGGAGTGGCAGCATATAGAACATCAACAATGACGTTGTCATGAAAAGTGACAATGTCATTACTATTAATGCCATAGCTTGACAGAATTGCCTCAATAAAACTTGGCAATGACTTACCTTGTTCAAGGCCAATAAGAACTTTAGCATCTGGCGAAATTCTTTTTATCTCATCCCAAGCCCATAACCTTGAAACAACCTCGGATGTGAAATGACCAAAATGACCTGGGTGTTCAGAGTCAAGATAGACATATTCACCAAGAAGGTGTCTTATTTCTTTTTTAGAATTTTTCAAACAAAAAAAGTCATCAATTAAGGGGGTGATGTTTTTATTTGAAAGATTTTTCTTTATTTGTATGCGAAATGAGTCAGGTAGAAGATAACCATCCTGATAGGCAACCTGACCAACTTCACACTTGACATCAAAATATCTAACTAAAAATGACTCTGGTATTTTAAATTTACTAGGGTGATTTCTTTTTTGATTGACGACTGTCGAGGATATTGAATGCACAAACTCATAGGAATTATCATTCAATGTTATTATATTTCCACGTAATAGTCCTGAGTCAATCATACTTCTGGCTTGATTATCTCTAAGGCCTTTTAAAGAAGTTTTATTTTTTACCAATACACCTAATTTACCCTTTATAAGAACACTTTCGCAACACTCAGCTATTGCGACGGCATGCACATCTGCATTTTTTTTGCGTTCTGAATTAGATATTTTGAGTTGTGAGACTTCGTTGATTAGGTCAAGAATATCAGGCCCATCACAATCAATAAGCGATGGGATAAATTTTGCGTGCAATTCTTGTATGAAATATAATCCACCATTAGAAAGTATGAAAAATAATTTTTTAAGAAGCTCTAACTTGTGCGATTTTCGATTAGAGCAATGCTCTATTATTACATTGGGGCGAAGTAGGCTTACATGGGATATCAATTCATCTAGGGTAGAGTAATTGTAATAATTAACATTGAGTGGTGTGTTAATTTTTTTTTCGACACACCCATATGAAGCTAAAGTTATTTCAGCCTCTGGGTATTTTTTTGAATAGACGGATGTGACATCATCTATTTTTTCCTTGGTTATTATTAGTAAATTGAATTTACAGGTGAATCTACGAGATATTTCATGTTCATAGAGAGAAAGGTAATCATCTTTTAAAGATGATTGCTTTAAATTGTGTGCAATGCCAATTTCATCAAGAGAAAGCATAAAAACCTACTAACTTAAATAAATAAGGTGCATCACCTAGGGGGGCACATCTAAGCTCCTCAGCCACTGGTGTAAGTGGGTATCTCACGTGGTAGACGTGGATAACCTAGCAATTTATTTGGCATAAAAATCAGGCAATACGATTTAAACCTTCCATTGCACCATTTAGTTCAGCCACAGCGGTTAGCAATGTCCTGTAGTCATCATCACTGTTCCAGTTTCGCCCATCGCTATAGTACTCCTCATGTTTCTTCATAATTGAAAGAGTAGTCAGCTTTTTGGCAAGCCCTGGTCGCGATTTCTTAAAGAAGAATAAAGCATATTGATAAATTTCTGCACACGAGAATGGATACAAATCTTTAGTAATTACACTCTCAATGATTTTAAAGAGAACATCTAAATCCATATCATAATTTTTAATAAAAATATTATCAAGAGAGTGTACAAGATTATCGTTTCCTGTCACCTCTAGAAGCTCCGATAAAAATTTTTCAATCCCACTAGACACAAAAACAGTAAAGAGGAATTTTGCTTTATTAGCATCAGATACGAGATAACGTTTTTTATTAAATTTGTCACTCAAGAAAGTGTTTATGCTTGCAAAGTTTTTTTCTTTAAACAAGCGATCAAGGTAATGAATGAGAATAGAATCTGGCATGACATTCTTATCATTAAAATGACTTAATATTTCTGCTGGAACATTTTTGCTCAATAATAGGATTGTTTCAATCGCTATTGTGCTGTTGTCTTTAATCGGCAACAATGCACTTAGTTCAAGGCTTTGTCTGTTTTCAGAATGATGATGTTTATAGAGTTCAGAAAAAATACTATCTTTCTCATCCAGTGTTAGTTGTAAAATAGAGAATGAATCCACTGCCGTTGAAATGTTACCGCTTTTTATTAATGCCAAGCAACGTAGTAATAACAAGTTCCTGGGTACTGTATGAGTATTACCTGTCAGCAGACGGTCATAAATGGCCAAAGCACCCTGATATTCCTGCTCTTTATAGAGACGTACAAAATCATGGAGAGCATGATAATAATCACCTAGTCTTTTATTATAATTTTTTATCAGATGTGGTTTGCCATTAATCTCCAGTAAATGACTGTCAATATACTGGAGCAATTGATTAACATCATTATTAATGGTTAATCTCTCCAGGAGGGAGGCGGTAGTGTTTGTAATCAAATTCATTTCTTTATAAATACTCTCGACTTTTGAGAGTATAGGCTCATTCTTATCAAGAGTGCCTATGAATATAATGTCATTTAAAACTGTTATAAGCCATTCATGAAGCCATTGAGGCGTTTCTCTTAAGCTAACATCGAAGCGGCCTAATATTTCATCAATATAATTCAATTCAAGTTTACTGGTATAAAGAGCCAGATATTCAATGATAGTTTTATGATCATAATTTTTCACTCCTTCATTATTTAATCGTTTAAAAAGTCGAGATGAGTTCTCATGATCATCATATGGGAAGAAGGAGCTAATTCTATCTCTATAAAAAGGTGTTAATATGCATTCATTTATCAGTATATTCTTCAACTCTGTATTGAGCCTGTCTATATCGCTAACTACTGGCCCGAAACCGAGTTCCTCATAATCATAATACCCTTTTGAATAAGAGTGTTCAGAGAAAAATGTATCGCTATCAAATTGGAAGTAAATAACAGGTTTTTTCATATATGCAACATCAAATGCAACTGACGAATAATCAGTAATTAGCACATCTGCATCTTTGAATGTCTCCTGAATACTGCAATTGGTCAGGTCTCCAACTTGAATGTAATCAGGTATCGCCAGCTCTTCCAAATAATCAGTCAGGTTAGGATGAGGTAAAAAAATGATACTATATCCATTTTCTTCTGCTGATTTAAGAAGCATCTCTGAACGCAAGAAACCTCCCCACATCTCACAGAAGAGTGAATTTATAAATTCTGGATTTTTAATACGCTTGCTTGATTTTTTTATCAATTCTCCAGCGAGGCTTTTGCGCCAGGTGGGCATGATGAGAATTTGTTTCTTGCTTTCATCTCGCTTTACGAGATTATCATAGCGAGGAAAACCTGTCAGGACTGTCTCTTGCGATGTATATCGATACCGACCACGACCAGAAATATCGCTAAACTCGTGTCGTGCAGCAGTTACGAGGTAATCGATTTTCCTACTGTTTAACCATTCAGATTGGTCATCCTTTGTAATCCCATGCTGCAGGAATACAAATTTATAATTCATGATATCTGAATAATGCTTGCGGGGTAAATAATTAACAATTGCAGGATTTGCATGCGAGGATAGTAAGTATTTTGCATTCAGCAATGCTAGTCGATGCGAGAGTCCACCAAAACCAATTAATTTAAACCCCTCACTCTTTAACCTTTCCCAGTCAGGCGAGTCTTTACTTATAAGGAAAAAAGAATTCACGTTGGGGTGGTTTTTTGAAACATAACGATAGAAATGCTCTGCGTTATCATCAGCTCGGAGTTCATTGTCGATAAATACCCATGCATCTCTAAATTTATTTTTTACATGTCGCAGAGATGCAGTATTGCGTAGCAATTTTGCTTTACTGGGTAGTTCGTTAGAAATAGCATTTTTTCTACGGTGGCTATTTAATATGTTTGTTATGGATGTTCTAGGTTGGCGTTTACCATTAACCATAATTTCAGTTTTAAATTCATTCTGAATAGAAATCTCATGAGATTGGTCAAAATAAGGAAGCCAAAAATAAATCTCATATGAAAATGGCAAGTCAAATACTGTGAGTTCTTTTATCTTTATCGAAAGAGGAATAATTTCTTTTTTATTCAAGAATAAACGTGGAAGTATATCAGAGTGTGATGCGATTTTAAATTTCACACGATAGTTTTCGGTGTCAATATCTTCAACATAACATAAGTCTCTTCCAGCATTCAGACCTAAAATTTTCAAATATCCAATTTTATGTACATGGTTGTAATTATTTGCTGAGTACGAATTTAGAGTATCTAAGCCTAACAAGTGGATGATATTAATCAGTTTGTCTTTTATGAATTTCTTTGCGTCAAATGAAAGTATTTCATCGGATTTTTTATTTCTTAGAAGAAGGAGAATAATATTATGTATTAAACAAAAGATACTTCTATCTACTTGTGTAGTTCTATTCTCTGATGTGAGGAACGATTCAACAGCAGAAAGTACAGTTGCAAAATCTCCACCACTTTTTATAGTGCTTTGTAGTTGTGTCTCCAAGCGCTCTGAAGATGTGCTGCTAATAAATGCGGCTTGAATATATGGGATGTTTGAATCGGGTTTTGCTAATGAAAGTATAGTTAACGAATTGAATATTTTACTTGCTAGACGACCATTTTCGAAGAAGCATGGCATGCTAAGTAAAGTTTCAGAGTTTATTATTATTAAGCTTGATATTGGTATCAGGTAGTCTTTAGTTTTCCCTTTGTTTTTTGAAGGGAGTGTTTTTATCTCTTCAATAAAAGAATCATTTTGGCAAGTGGTGATGTCGTGTGTATATGAGTGAAGAATGATGTCGCTATTTATATCCCAAGGCTCACTTTCGAGGTAGCTCTTTATGAAGTCTACATGCAATAATTCACCTTGGCACATGATTTTTACATAGTCTGTACTTAGTTCAGTTATCGCGTTCTTAATTTTATAAATTAAGTTGCCAGTATCTTCGTGTGTGACTTTTACGTGGGGAAATTCGACACTAAGGTGAGCTTTTTTTGCAGCCTTAATACTTTTAATAGTTTCTTCTATTAATAAATCATCAGAGCCAATGACAATAAAGCCCAGTGAGGCTTTATTTGATATGTTGTCTTTGTTTTCGTTGGTTTTTTTTATTATTTTAGAATCCAAGAAAAACTGACGTGGGTTTTTCATTAGTTTTTTGATTTTTCTAACGTTCATTCTAACTTCCTATAAACTAGATTATATAAAGAATCAAATTATCTATTAAATAAAAACTTAATTCTTCTTTTTACAGTATCGAACCTATCAATGTGTCCTGGTTTATTATCAAAGAGCGCCGAATATTCATGAATGCTTACGCCCTTTCTGGCACATAGAGATATGAATGGACTCAACAATGTTGCATCAGAATATTTTGACTCGCTAATTTTATCGGAATGTATTTTTTTAAATTTATTATAGTTTTGCTTTCTGGCAAGATAGTAATCTTCACGGTGTTCTCTCTCATGATAGAGATGGAATACCATGTCCTTCTCTAGCAGTGTATCAAGACAGAATTCACCCAAATAGCGTCGAAAACCTACGGAAAATAGAGGGGATCTTGCGTTTAAATCAAGCAGAAAGTCATGGGATTTATTTATTAATCGGTGTAAATCATATAACCTTACTAGGAAATCAAAATCCTCATATCCATGGCCGCAATAGTTTTCATCAAAGCCATTTATCGCCTTATAATCTTTAGCCTTCAATATAGTGACGGAGGATGGGCTGGCTAAATGCAGAAATTCCTTTCTTGAAAAAGAAAAAAATCTAGCCTTTAAAGTCTCTATGTTTACCTTGTTTTTATTTAACATTTTCGTGCCATGCTTCGTTAAATAAAGGCAAGGAAGAACATAAAAGGGTACAGTTGAATCTACTAACCGATACATATATTTTACTAAAAGATTAAAGTCAGGATAAATATCTACGTCAAGTAAAACTATATAATCAGTTTTAACAGTTTTAAAAGCTAAGTTCCTTAGTGCCGCTGCATTTATATTATCGGTTGTTTTATTTTCTGAGTTAACTTTGACTAAAGGGAATATGCTTAATTTTTTTATGAGTTCTTGATCGTATTTGGTGTTGCGATCGTTATGCCCAAAAACAGAATGGATATTATTTTCCTGAGCTGCTCTAGCTAAAGAGACTGCTTTTTTAATTAAGTCCTTAGGTCTTCTATGTAAATCTATTGGAATGATGGCAGTTAGCATATTAGATGGATTTTTAGTGTGATAGCTTGTACCGATATAATGAACGTATAATTTTCTTAAATAAGACTTATACAGTGAAAAGAAATTTACAATCAGAAAGAAATTTTAATCCTGATGCTCACGCAAGGTAGCAAGGCCCATCACAACCAGCCCATAGAAGAGGAGCAGCAGTACGCCGACGGTGGCCAGGTTATAGAGGCGGCGTGGGTATTCGGCATCTTCGGCCCGGGTCGGTTGGCTGATGACCAGCAGGTGTTTGAGCTTGCGATAAGCCTCGACTCTGGCCTGCTCCAGGCTGATAAGACCTGTCTTGTAGAGATCCGCCGCCAGGGTGGCCTGGGTCTGCACATCCATGTAACCGGCGGTGATCTCATTCATTGCGTCTTTGTCCTGGCCGGTCAGCTTGGCATGCTCCTGCTCCAGTTGCCTGGTCAAGGCATCGACCCGGCTCTGTACCGAGATGACGGCGGGGGCGCTCTCTTTCATGTAACTGCGCAGTTGCTTGAGTTGCGCCTGCTGATTCACCAGTTCTCCCTCGATCTGGCTGACCACCCCAATGCGGGCGCTGCTGGTGGATTCCGGGCTGATAAGTTGATGGCTATTTTGAAAGGCGAGCACCTTGGCTTTCTCGCCTTGCAACCGTCGATAGGCGCGATCGACCTCTTGTTCGACAAAGGCCAGTTGCTCCAGTGCCACCTGATGCCCCAGCTTGTTGATAAAGCGCTCGGACTCCTTGAGCATCATGCCCACCACCTGCTGGCCATATTCGGGATCAAACGCTTGTAATTCGATGGTGAGCACCCCCGACAGTTCATCAAAACGTAACATCAGATGGTTACGATAATATTCAATAAAATCTTCCCGGCTGACATCCAATGGTAGACGGGAGAAATAGTCTGCCTGGTTGCTCTGGTAGTGGGCCTTGAGATCAAGTTCCTTGTCCAGCTTGGCGAGCAGATCCCAGGATTTTAGATAATCCTGCACCAGCAATACATCCTGATGATTGCTACCACCCAGGCCCAACATCGAGAGGGCATCGGGCAGCATCTTTATCTGGTCAGCCTGCTTGATAATGACCTCTGCCCGGCTTACATAGCGATCAGAAGCCACCAGGCCAAAATAGAGTACAGCGATGGTAAAGCAGACGACGACCCATAGAAAACTGCCGAGCTTGAGGCTCTGCTGCCAGGAGCGGTGGGCAATCTGAAAGCCGCTGGAGTCGATAAAGAATTGTTTAGGGTCATTGCCTAGCTTGCGCAGTTTTCGCACGATGCGGGATGGTCTTTTGGAACGGATAGGTTGGGTCATGGTGAATGCAGCTTGTTAGAGATTCTGATAAATGCGGATGGCGTCATCGATATTGTCGAAGATTTCCAATGTACTGTTGCGCAGCAATATCCCCATGTCGCACTGCTGGCGCAGGTTTTTCATGTCGTGGGACACCATGATAAGGCTCGCAGTCTCGCGTTTTTGATTGAAGGTATCGATGCATTTTTGTTTGAAACGGGCATCCCCCACAGAGGTGATCTCATCGGTCAGATAAATATCAAAGTCAAAGGCCATGCTGACGGCAAAGGAGAATTTGGACTTCATGCCACTGGAGTAGGTTTTTATCGGCAACTCGAAGTGCTTCCCTATTTCGGAAAACTTCTTGACCCACGCCTCCACCTCTTGGGTGTCGCGTACACCATGAATGCGGCAGACGAAGCGGGTGTTCTCTCGCCCCGTCATACTCCCTTGAAATCCGCCACTGAGGGCCAGCGGCCAAGATACGCGACAATGGCGGGTTATCTTGCCCTGATTGGGTGTATCCATACCGCCCAGCAGACGTAAAAGGGTGGATTTGCCCGCCCCATTGACCCCAAGAATGCCGATATTGCGATCCCGCGGCAGGGATATGCTCACATCGCGCAGCACATAGTTGCGGCCAAACTTGGTGGGGTAGTACTTGGATACATTGTCGAGAATGATCATGTTATTCCGCGCTCATTGGCGATCAACTGGCGATCAGCCGGCGATGACTCAGACGATAGCAGCTCATGGCAAAGGTCAGCAGCAGCAGGGTCACGCCTGACA
>RCUQ01000465.1_pt1 | contig 18302 bp, 19 predicted proteins | sample 2166351 | NCBI WGS metagenome assembly RCUQ01 (sample SAMN09932597, study PRJNA488358) | compost metagenome | feature: garden; material: soil; isolation source: compost soil in acetonitrile-enriched culture | place: Germany: Experimental Botanical Garden Goettingen | collected 2016-01-27
ACTCGACCTGGCCGGGCCGCGCCATCAGGCTCTGCGGTGGCCGCAATATCATGGCTGATGCCAGCTCCCCCTACCCCCAGGTCGGGCTGGAGCAGGTGATCAAGGCCAACCCCGGGCTCATCCTGGCCGGCAGCCGGGATCCTGCCGTGCTGGACCACTGGCGCCAGTGGTCCATGCTGGATGCCGTCAAGCAGCAGCGGCTCCTCCTCATCAATCCCGATGAGCTGCACCGCTTCACCCCGCGAGCCCTCAATGCGGTGGAGCAGCTGTGTGAGGCCATAGCCCGCAGCAAGCCGCCATCGACCTGAGACCCGGGCTTCACATCGGGCGAGCCCTCCGATGACTCGCTACAAGATATGGCATAAAATATGCTTTCTATCCTGACAGATACTCACTCCATAACGGGACTATGACATGTTCAACGGAAAAACGATCCTGATCACCGGGGGTACCGGCTCCTTTGGCAAGAAGTTCATCGAGGCTGTCCTCTCCCTGTACACGCCGAGCCGTTTGATCGTCTATTCCCGTGATGAACTCAAGCAATTCGAGATGCAGCAGCGCTTCAACCATCCCTGCATGCGCTACTTCATCGGCGATGTGCGCGATGCCGAGCGGCTCAACATGGCCATGCACGGCGTGGACTTCGTGGTCCATGCCGCCGCCCTCAAGCAGGTGCCGGCCGCCGAGTACAACCCCATGGAGTGCATCAAGACCAACGTCGGGGGCGCTGAAAACGTCATCAAGGCGGCGCTCAACAATGGGGTCGAGAAGGTGATAGCCCTCTCCACCGACAAGGCCGCCAACCCGGTCAACCTCTATGGCGCCACCAAGCTCTGCTCCGACAAGCTGTTCGTGGCCGCCAATAATATGGCGGGCAAGCATCCGACCATCTTCTCAGTGGTGCGTTACGGCAACGTGGTGGGATCCCGCGGTTCTGTGGTGCCCTTCTTCGATCGGTTGATCAGGGAGGGGGCCAGCCGCCTGCCCATCACCCATGGGGAGATGACCCGCTTCTGGCTCACCCTGCAACAGGGGGTGGAGTTCGTGCTGACCAACTTTGCCCGCATGAAGGGGGGGGAAGTGTTCGTTCCCAAGATCCCGTCCGTGCGCATCACGGATCTCGCCAGCGCCATGGCCCCAGAGCTGCCCCAGGAGATCATCGGCATACGCCCGGGCGAGAAGCTGCACGAGGTGATGTGCCCGGCCGATGACTCCTACCATACCTATGAGTTCAAGGACTATTACGTCATCGCCCCCAGCATCACCTTCAATCACCGTAGCGATGACTTCTCTGTCAATGCCATAGGAGAGCAAGGTGGCAGCGTGCCTATAGGATTTGAATACAACTCTCTCAATAATCCCGTCTTCATGTCTCAGGTTGAGTTGCAACAGCTCAACAAGGAGGTATTGGCGGAATGATCCCCTATGGTAAACAGGACATTTCAGCGGCAGATATAGCCGCAGTCAATGCAGTGCTAAGCTCCGACTTCTTGACTCAAGGCCCGAAAGTTGCCGAATTCGAACAGGCACTTTGTGCCTACACAGGGGCCAGGTACTGTCTGGTGGTCGCAAGCGGCACAGCAGCCTTGCATCTGGTAGTCGCAGCGATGGAATTACCCGAAGGTAGCGAAGGGATCACTACACCCAATACCTTTGCTGCCACGGCCAACAGTATGGCTTACTGTGGTATCAAGCCTGTATTTGCCGATATAGACCCCATCAGCTATAACCTATCCCCCAGCTCAGTATCGGCCCGCATTACTCCAGCTACTCGGTTACTCAGCCCCGTCCATTTTGCAGGCCAACCTGCGGACATGCCGGCTCTTTCCCTTATCGCAAAAAAGCATGGTCTAAAGATTATCGAAGATGCGGCCCATGCAATTGGTTCCCGATATTCCGACGGCAGTCCGGTGGGCAATTGCCTGTTTTCGGATGCCACGGTGTTTTCATTCCATCCAGTCAAAACGATCACCAGTGGTGAGGGAGGGGCCGTGATGACCAATGATCCTGTATTGTATCAGCGCATGTTGCTGCTACGCAGCCATGGCATTACCAAGGATCCTGCTCTCCTCAGCCAACAATCGGGGCCCTGGTATCACGAGATGCAGACGCTTGGCTGGCATTACCGCATGACTGACATGCAGGCGGCTTTGGGCTTCAGCCAGTTGCAACGCCTAGACCTGTTCAAGGCGCGCCGTCGTACCCTAGTAGCGCAATATAACCAGGCACTGGCAGAACTTCCCTGGCTGAAGACCCCCCAGGAAATGGAGGGATTATCCTCTTGTTTCCATCTCTATGTGGTAGAGATAGATTATGCCGCTATTGGTAAGAGTCGCAGCCAGGTCATGGATTCATTGATGGCTGACGGCATTGGCACTCAAGTTCACTATATTCCTGTTTATCATCATCCTTGGTATCGTGAGCAATATGGAGACAAAACAGGATCATGTCCGGTAGCAGAGCGTTATTATCAGCATTGTCTCTCTTTGCCTCTCTATTTCACTCTGAGTGATGAAGAGCACCGTCACGTGATCCAAGCTATACAACGCCTGGCCCGCTAGTCAGAAAATAATATGTATCACTCCCGACAGCCCGACCTCGCTGACATGGAAACTCCTATGACCACATCACAGACCCTGGCGATCATCCCTGCGCGGGGAGGCAGCAAACGCATTCCGGGTAAGAATATCCGTCCTTTTGCTGGTGTACCTATGATTGTGCATTCAATTAGGGCTGCACAGGACGCGGGCTGTTTTGATCAAATCATCGTCTCAACCGATGATGAGCAGATCGCAGACGTGGCCCACAAACATGGGGCCAGTGTGCCATTTATCCGTCCTCCGGAATTGGCAGATGACCATGCCGGAACCCAAGAAGTGATCGCACACGCCATCAACTGGGCCATCTCACAAGGATGGCAACTCGGTTCTGTGTGCTGTCTTTATGCAACAGCACCTTTCGTGCGTGCAGATGATCTACGCACTGGCCTAAAGATGCTTGAGGAGAGCCATCAGCATTTTGTTTTTAGTGCCGGTACGTTTGATTACTCTCCTTACAGAGGATTTGTACGATCTGGTGATGGTGTCGAAATGCTTTTCCCCGAACATTTTCCCACCCGTTCTCAAGACCTCCCCTTGGTTTTACATGACGCTGGACAATTTTATTGGGGTACCCAAGATGCTTGGCTCGAGAGTAATATTTTGTTCAGCCATATGGCTACACCACTGATATTACCACGTCATCTGGTTATAGATATCGATACACTAGAGGATTGGTATCAGGCTGAACTTATGTGGCAACTTCAAAAACAGCAAGGTCTTATCGTATGACAACATCCTCTCGAAAAGTGCTAGTCGTTGCCGCACACCCTGATGATGAAGTTTTGGGATGCGGAGCAACAATTGCTAACCATAGCGAGCGAGGTGATCAAGTATCGGTTCTTATTATGGCTGAAGGTGCAACTTCTAGACTCTCCAAACGGGAACGCTCGGTGGTAATGACGGAGTTAACTGAGCTGAATAGCGCTGCACAGATGGCAAATAGCATTCTAGGTGTAAAGAGACTCAACTTACTAGACTTCCCAGATAACAGGATGGATAGTGTCGATCTGCTTGATGTCATTAAAGTTGTCGAAAGCGAGATAAATGAATGGCAACCAGATATTATTTATACCCATCATGTTGGTGATGTGAACATAGATCATAGAGTAATACATGATGCCGTTATCGCAGCAACCCGCCCCTTGCCCGGAAGAAAACTCCAAACAGTTCTCTTTTTTGAGATTGCATCAAGTACAGAATGGCGCCCTGCGGCATCTGCTTATCCCTTCTCACCCAATTGGTTCGTCGACATTACGTCACACTGGCAGAAAAAAAAGCTGGCTCTCGAAGCATATGCTTCAGAAATGCGCTCCTACCCGCACCCTCGATCACTTGAAGCTGTAGAATACTTAGCAAAATGGCGAGGGGCCTCTGTAGGATATCATTATGCTGAGGCCTTCATGCTTGGCCGTCACATATTAGGTGCCTAATGATTGTATTCCGTACCGATGCATCAATAAGCTTAGGATATGGGCATGTTATGCGCTGCCTTGCACTTGCTGATGCATTTAAGAAATTAGGTAAAAAATCTGTCTTTATTTTTTCCCCTAATGGGGATGCACTCTATGAGGAGGTGGTTAGAAAGGGGCATGAATATAGAATATTGACCTCCTCACCTCTACATTTTCTTGGTGAAAGCGAGCAAGCTGATGCTTATGCTACGTTATCTAACCTATCGACCTCCACGAAACTTGTGGTAGTCGATCATTACCAGCTGGGCATGGATTGGGAAGAGGTAATTACTGAATTCGACATTTCGTTACTGGCAATAGATGATATTTTCCGTTCCCATTGCAGCCAGTTTCTCCTAGACCAAAATGTCATTAAAAGTGAAAATTTCTATGTGGATAATATCTCTAAAGAGTGTGTCTGCTTCTTAGGACCTCGCTATGCCCTATTGTCTGAATCCTTCCAACATCTTCGACATCGTGTAAAAATAAGAAGCAAGCTGGAAAAAATAATTATTTTTTTTGGTGGCACAGATCCAGATAATGAAACGGAAAAAGCTCTGCTAGGGGTATTGGCTGCAAATAAAAACTTCAAAATAGATGTCGTTATTGGTGGCAACAATCCACATCGAAGCCGGTTATTAAAGTTATGTAGCTCAACACACTCTACTCTGCATATACAGACTCCACATATGGCTAGGCTGATGCTCGATGCAGACCTTGCTATAGGTGCTGGAGGGAGTGCGTCCTGGGAACGCTGCTGTATGGGGCTACCTGCATTAATCAGCACTCAGGCGGATAACCAAGTCCCTATTGCAGCAACACTACATGAATTGGGTGCAGTAATTAATTTAGGTATGGTAGATAGCCTTACTGCCACAGATTATCGTACTGCAGTTGAGCGCCTTGACCCCAACCTAATAAATAATATGTCCATAGCGGCTATGTCGATTACCGATGGTAACGGAGCAAGCTATGTTGCGTCATCTATTATATCTACTCTGGAGAAGATGAAATGACAGTTGATATCAACACTCTATTTTCTAACAAACCGGTAGAGAATAGGGAGCCGTATATCATACTTGAGGCAGGGATTAATCATAATGGTGATATAAATATCGCAAAAAAAATGATATCTGTCGCTAAATCGGCGGGTGCCAATGCTATTAAATTTCAAACCTTCAAAGCCGATGAATTTGTCGGCGATCCGGAGTTACTCTTTACCTACAGCTCACAAGGTAAAAAAGTGACTGAGTCGATGCGGGATATGTTCCGTCGCTATGAGTTTTCAGTAGCAGAGTGGCATAGCATAAAAAAATTCTGCGACGAGAAAAAGATAACTTTTTTATCTACACCGCAAAATGTTACTGATATGGAGTTGCTACTGCAACTAGGTGTTTCTGCGCTAAAAGTAGGCTCTGATGACTTTACCAATATTCCCTTGCTTAAGCAGTATAGTGCCACTGGATTGCCACTTCTCATCTCTTGTGGAATGGCTAATCTTGGGGAAGTTTATCAGGCTCTTGATATTACAGGTGCAATGGAAGGTAAACCTGTCGTATTGATGCTATGTACATCTCAATACCCGACACCAGTAACCGATGTAAATCTGAGTAAATTAAAAACGCTATCGGCAGCGTTCCCAAATTTAGTATTGGGATTTTCAGATCATACCCAAGGGCCCTTGGCTGCAGCAATTGCATATGGTTTAGGTGCTGTGGTATTCGAGAAGCACTTCACACTCGATCATCAATTACCTGGTCCAGACCATTGGTTTTCAGAAGATCCCAATGGGGCTCGAGAATGGATATCTGCGATCAGAGACGCACACCTAATGCTTGGCTCTCCTCTTATAAGACCTACGATTGCAGAGCAAGATATGAAAGTATTGGCTCGGCGAAGTATCACTGCATTAAAAGATATTACGCCAGGTGAGATACTCAGTAATATAAACATCGGATTGCGTAGACCTGGTAATGGGCTACCACCAATTCACCTCGACGATGTGCTGGGGAGAGTGGCAAAACACAGTCTTCAGAAGGGCACATTGCTTTCTTGGGAAGACATATCATGATGAAGCAAGATAAATACAAGCAGCATTTTTATGATTTGACTACTTTCAAAGAAAATCCTTACCATCCCTTAGTATGGATATTAGGCACTCCTGATATTGGAGAAAATGTTTATATTGGTGCCTTTAGCGAAGTTAATGCTACAGGTGCGAACGTTGTCATTGGTGCTCACTGTGATATTGCATCCTTTGTTACTATTAACTGCGCAGATTCTCACTTGAAGTGCATTGAGCTAGCAAAGTCTATTGATAGAAAAGATATTACATTGGAAAATAATGTCTTTGTGGGATCCCATTGCGTAATAAAAGGTGGTGTCTACATAGGGCATCATTCTGTTATTGCTGCTGGCACTATTGTTGATGCTGGCCATATACCACCATATTCATTAGTAATTGGTAATCCCATGATTGTAAAGGAAGGTTACTATTTGGAGGAGATCATAAAAAATGATCCCACATAATAGGCCGACACTTGGTCATGAGGAGTCTCAAGCAGCCGCTAGGGTATTAGCATCCGGGTGGGTTGCACAAGGCGAAGAGGTCTTATCCCTAGAGCGTGAGTTTGGTAACTATATAAACTTACCAGCAGAAAATATTGTCGCTGTCAGTAGTGGCTCTGCAGCACTTTATATTTCATTGACGATAGCAAGAGCAAAGAATAGATATGTATCTGCCTCTGCCTACTCATGCCGCTCCATATTTAATGCGATACAGTTATCTGGTGGCATACCCAATTTTTTGGATATAGAAGAAGTATCAGTAAATGCCTCATTAAAAAAAAGCAATGCGGATATTTACATCATAGCCCATATGTTTGGCCTGCCAGATTTGAACGTGGAAAAAAAACGAAGATATTTTTTAGTTGAAGATGCTGCACAAGCACTTGGCGCTACGATAAAAAATATACAAGTAGGTCTTTTCGGAGATATCGGTGTGTTTTCTCTCGGCGCAACTAAAATAATAACAAGTGGTGGGCAAGGTGGAATTATAATATCAAAAAACAGAGACATTTCCGATCTAGCAAGAAAAATAAGGAATTACGACTCAATTGTCGATGCCATACCAAGGTTTAATTTTCAGATGACTGATATTCAAGCTGCCATTGCCAGAGAGCAGCTAAAAAAGCTGCCAGGCTTCATTTTTCGTCGAGCAGAAATATTTAAAAAATACCAAAGTGCAGGCCTTCCTCTCATTGACAACACAGATAAAGATATAAAACCAGTTAGGTTTAGAGCGGTGCTTCTATCTGATGCTAAAAGCATCATTTCATGTCAGGAACATTTGCTTGCAAAAGGTATAAAATCCATAATACCAGTCAAAGAAGAGGAATTACTAATGGCGAGTACGTCTGTGCCTAATGCTGCTAAATTAACTCACAAAACGCTTTCAATACCCATTTACCCTTCTCTCTCAGATAATGATGTCGATAGGGTTATTGACGTTTGCACGAAAGTATTGAAACCATGATAGTCAGCATCCATCAACCCGCTTACCTACCTTGGTTGGGATATGTGGATCGTATCAAAAAAAGCGATTTATTTATATTCCTTGACTCAGTACAACTTGAGAAAAATAGTTTTACCAATCGTAATTTAATTAAGGGTGCCAATGGCTCACATTGGCTAACTATCCCCATTAACAAAAAAGGGCACTTAAGCAAGAGCTTAATCGATATTGAAATGGCAAGCCATATTGATTGGCGAAAAAATCATTTGAAGTCAATTAAAAATAATTATTCAAAGTGCGCTGAATTCCATAGTAAATATATAAGACTATATAATCTCTATGAAAATAATGAAACATATCTTGCTGATTTGTGTTTTAACCATTTATTATTTTGGCTAGAAGAGTTTGACATTAACACAAAAATAATCAGATCTTCGTCACTAAATATTTCATCAAAAAAGTCAGATCTTATTTTAAATATTTGCCAGGAAGTAGGTGCAACGACCTATCTTTCTGGCCCTATGGGAAAGAACTATCTTGAGGAAAATAATTTCATCTCAAATGGGATAAAATTGAACTATCATAGCTTCGAACAAGTCCCTTACCCACAATTATTTGGTCCCTTTATCCCTTACATGGGCATCATTGATTACTGGTTCAATCTTAAGTGAGGTATCTATTAAATGACATATGCAACTGAATGGAATGATGTATATAGAAATAACTCTCATATGAGTATCTGGCCATGGAGTGATCTCGTATCATCTGTATATCGATATGCGAACCCTAGAGATGGCTACCAAAGAGTATTGGAACTTGGTTGTGGGGCTGGTGCAAATATACCATTATTTCTGAAAGAAAAATTTGATTATTATTCAATTGAAGGCAGTGAAAACATCGTCAACAAATTAATAGCGATATATCCTGAACTATCAAAAAAAATTCTTGTCGGTGATTTCACCAATAAAAACGCTTTTTTAAAAGATAACTTTTTTGATCTCGTAGTTGATCGCGGATCAATAACATGTAATGACACCAATGCTATTACAAATACGCTAAAATATGTTGTAGAATATCTCAGACCAGGTGGAAAAATAATATGCATTGATTGGTATTCGAGTGTACATTCAGACTCCAAAACTGGAGATTATATCGACGCCCATACTCGCACAAACCTTCCTGCTGATAGCCATCTAAATGGGATCGGAAAAGTTCACTTTAGTGACAAAGAACATATATTAGAACTCTTTAAAAAAAGCGATCTAATTATAGAGAAATTAGAACATAAAGAAAAGTCGCAAGAACTACCAAATAATAAAATTCACTTTGCCAGTTGGGATATTATTGCGCGCAAGCCTGTCTAACACAAATAGCCCAGCGTATCTTTTGCTGGGCTATATCTCACTCCTTAAAATATTATATCAATAAAATAACTTTTCTATGTTTTATTTTTCAAGTAGAAACCAAGTTATATCGTCTTGAGGGAAATTCATGTCCCCATGATATATAAAGCCATAATCAACCAATGACAAATCAGGAAATTTTTTCAACATTTCCCCTGCAAAATCTCTTTTAAAGAGCTTTCCGGAATGCCCTCGATAACTAACTTCAGTTGGTGTTTGATTGTAATACTCGGCAATGAGTATATAGCGCGATGATTTCTGATACATTAATTCATATACTTGGGGAAGTTGCTCTGGATTAATATGGATCAACACACCTTTTGTAAAAATAAAATCCCAATATTGATTAGAATTAAAGTTAACGATTGATTTTTGGTATATGTTAGCGCTTGGAACATTTTTTTTTAACGTCGCAACTGCTTTTTCATTTATCTCAACTGCCGTAAACTCCGCATTGGGTAATAAGTGCTTCAGAGCCATTAAATTAAGGCCTACATTAGCACCTAGTTCGAGAATTTTATTAACCCTCTCTGTACGTGCTATAACTTTGCTAAAAAATGCTAAGCTATCGGCCACATAATGTTCATATTTATTACGTTCAACGTACGCATTGCCAAATTCACCGGCCCAGAAGTCTTCCTGCTCCGTACGCGGTATGTTTATATTTTGTAAATCAGCATTATATTCCATAGCTACCTCTTACCGTTAAGGCATTCTAAGTATAGTTATTAAACTTACAGAAATTAACATTGTTAGTTACAGATATGAACATGTAAAAATTTCATTTCTTGAATAAATCCATTGTCTGATGATCATCAATCATATCTACACTGTCGAGCGCTCGTGGATACATATCCCTTACTTTTGACAAGAATTCCAGCCATAAACCGATAGCTGGCTCCATCAACGCCAGCGTTTTCTCCTCTCCTTCAAATGAATAAAGAAGGGTGCTCAACATGCTAAATACATAATTCATTGAACCAATCATAACTTGTGCAATATGCTGCTGTTTTGTTGCAGCAATTTGCGCAAGATAACCGAAATTACGTAACATAAGCTGATTCAGTTCATTTCTTGACGAAAATGAACACTGCCAATCATCAGTCATCTTGTCTATAAATACATTAAAGAAATCAATATCTAACAGTGGGTATAAGTCCTGCTTTGACAAGGTAATGGGTGCTCCTAACCTGTTGATTTCTTCAATCAAGGCTGACTTATTTATCGACTGAGAAAGATGTATATCCGTACTAGGTAGAGGTCTAGCCATTTCAATTTTGGCGCCATCACTACAGTTGAAGCATTGGACATCACTATTAGCGGCCAATACCTCCTCTGTCACACGGCGAGAAGTATCAAACATGATGTTACTGATAACTACACCACCAAAGTTCCCTTCACACGCTCTCTGGCTATCACCATAAGCTTTCTCTCCAAAAGCCTCGGCTTTAACATTATTATTATAATATGCACTAAATTTAGAATGATGATGCCCTCTCTGCCGGTAACCATTATCCATACCAAATAAATATATATTTTTGAAACCAAGATTAATGGGTAGGCTTACACCAATATTGCCAACCAGTGGGTTCATACCACTAAATGCAGCACAAGGTTGCAAGTGAGGGAAATGATTCTGATAGAGATTAATTCCTGGTTCACCGAGTTTAAACGTGAGCATGGACTTGTTGAAAAGTGTCGAACAATCTGGATGGATAACATCACTACTCAAGAACAGAATTTCTCGCTGGTAATCAGGATCATTCAAACTTATCAGAAGATCATAAACACTCTTAGTTCTTTCAGTTTCAACATGGATATCCGGTTTTATGCCCACCTTGTGCAATGCGGTCATGGCACTACCGCAAGAAATCAAAATGGCCCTATCTTTATGTGCCTTGATAACCGCAATTGATTCATCTAATGAGGGACCATTGGCAATAATAAAGACAGGGGTCCGTTGATATACTGGTGAGATTTTTTTATCGTGCTGCAAAAATGGCACTGCACGCTCGATGTTATTGATGGTATGAGACAGTGCGATCAGATTGTCATCGAAGAAACCCCATCCCATCACCAGTAGGTAGTACTCTTGCTGCACTTTCTCTATCAGTTTCCTGATCTTCTCATCCTGATATCCCCACATGATGAAGGCATTAGCAACTAAGAAGGAACCTCGGCGTTGAATGGCTGATGCGAAATCCTTGACGATGGTGTTTTCATCCTGCCCCAGCAGAATATGCAACCCCAGATTCTCCTGATGCAGATAAGTCAGCAATGGCGCCCAGTCGAAACAGAACAGTGAGCCGTAAAACAGATCTAGATCCGGTTCGAACAAGAACAGAGTGCTTATTTTGCACTGTTCATAGAGATAGCCGAGGTGGTAACCCAGCCCCACGCCGAATACCAGAGCGCTCGGTACTTCTTGTGGTACCTGAGTCAGCATATCTTCTCGCGAAGCGATCTCGTCGAGATAAGCGTTAAGTTTGTTGAGGTAATCCACATGCATGAAGCCGAGGGGATTGGCCTCTTGACTGAAAGAAAACTTGGACAAAGCCCCCTTTTCCATGAACTCGCTCACCAGCGTCTCACAGATGAGGTAGGGTTCGGCACCGTATACGGCCACATCATCATCGAGCCAGGCCAGGTTGGGTTGACCGTTTTCACTGCAGAAAAACTTGAATGGACGGGCGGGCTGATAGTCCTCATACATGTCGGCGATATTGGGAATATATTGGCGAAACGCCGCCATGTTTTGTGCAAAGCGAAGGGGCAACGCCACCTTCATGGCAGCTTCCTGCTCCGCTTGCTGCTGAAGTCGCAGTGCATCCTGTTCCGCTTTTATCAGGATTGCATCAATATTGCCTAGCATCAGAACTCCTTGCTGTTAGCACGATACGCTTGCCCGGCTCTGTTGGCTTTCCCAACATGAGTCAGCTGTTCGAAGATGGCGTGATGATGGCTGGCTGCCAGAGCTTTCGTGCTCTCTTCTTGAATGGACAGTTCGCCAGCCAGGGCCGCAACAGCCTGTTGCTGCTCAGGGTCATCTTGAGCAAGCTGCACCAGACGACCTATCAGCGCCAGCCGCTCATCCATGCAGGGCAGGGCCTCATCATATTGCTGCTGCTGCAATAGTACGTCCATCAAGCGGGTATTTTCCCGCAGTGCGTCATCGAGCTCGGTGAGAGTGGCTCTCACAGCTCACCCAGCTGCTGTCTCATATGAAAACCTTGCTGTTTTTCAGCCTCGGGCAATTGATCCCAACCGGATTTGATGGTCAGCATCAGTCCCATGACCTCGTCGAGGGGGGCGATATCCCGTGCCAGACTGGCATCCCAGATACGTTCGTCCATATAGGCGTAAAGCCCATACAGGTCTTCTGACATGGCGCCCTGACTCATATCCAGCGCATCCTGCAAACCATGCAGTAATCCCTGCGCCTTGGAGATGGCAACCGATTTGGCTTCCATGTCCTGGCGTTCGATGGCGCCCTTGGCTTGTGCCAGACGTTCCAGGCACCCCTGCATCATCAGTTGAATGACACGGTGAGGATCCGCCGTGGCCAGATCGGCTGCGAGGTTGCCCGCGGTATAGGCTTTGATATTGCGCTTGTACATATTTCAATACTCTCGATCTATCAAGATTTCTGATAATTCGTCTGCAGGCTGGACAATGCAGAGGCCGAGTTGTTCATCTTGACCAGCAAGGCATCCAGGCTGCCATATTGGGCACGCAGTGAGGCTTCATATTTTGCCAATTGGGTATTGGCCGTTGCGGTTTTCTGGGTAAGAGCACGCAAGTCCGAGTTCAAGACATCTTCTCGTTGTGCCAGCATGCCACCGCTCTTGGTATATTCTTTCAAGCCGGTATTCAAGGTGCCCGCCAGGCCCTTCTCTCCACCAAACAGCGCCACAACCTGATCGAAGTTCTTGTCGACGGCTTCGCCAAACTTCGTCTTGTCAAGGGACAGCTTGCCCTTGTTGTCCATCTTGACACCGACCTCGAAGATGGTGGAGTAAGTACCGCTGTTCTGGGAAGGGCTAACCAGCAGATTGCTCATGAATGATTCGATGGCTCTTGTTGTTGAGTCACCGGCCAGAGCGCCGCCATCATCCTGCTTCACGCCCCCCACGAAGGTGTTGCGTTTGCCCAGGGCATTCATCTTGTCTTGCAGGGTGTTGTAACCGTCCACGAACTGTTGGACAAGCTCCTGGATAGAGCTCTTGTCGGTCGTGATATCAACCTTGTTTGCCTTGAGATCCCCCACACTGTCTTTATCCGACACACGCAGCACAGTCACCTTGAGGTCCTGAATAGAGTCATCAAAGGTATTGGTGTCGCTCTTGAGGACGTTGCCATCCACGGAAATCTCTGCACTGCTGGCAGCCCGGGTCTGGTTCATGACCCCCCCCCCCGACTCGAAGATGGCGAGCTCCGCGGTATCCCCGGTGATGGTCAAATCCTTGCCATCGCCCGAGATGCCGGAATCGATCACCAGCTTGGCCTTGCCGTCCGCCGTGTTGACTATGTTGACGCTGAGGCCGAAGTTGTCACCGTTGCCGTTGATGCTCTTGCGAATGTCTTGCAGGGTATCGCCTGCTTTCACATCCACCTTGAAGGTTTTGTCGCCTGCCTTGAACGTCAGTTGCCCATCCTGGGTGACCATGGAGGTGGTGGAACTATCGAAGATCCCTTCCTGACGGCTTGTTTGTGCCAACTTATTGACGATGATGTTGTACTGACCATTGGAGGCACCAGACTTGCTCTCCACCTTCAGAACGGGGTCGTCTTTGCTCTGGGTAATGTTGATGGCGCGTTTGTTGAAAGCACCGGGGGCACTCAGCTTGTCGAGAATATCGGTGAAAGCCGAGATGGAGGATTTGAGCTGACCTATACCAGACAAAGTGATCTGGGTACTGTTTTGCTTGGTGATGATAGGCTGTTGCAGTTGGGCCTTTTTGGCCTCCACACTCGCCGCGATCACATTTTCAAGCTGGAGCCCAGACCCCGCGCCTGCAGAGGTTATTGCCATACATCCTCCTGTCTATCGACTTAAAATAGAGTCACACCTGACCATTGAACAGCAGCCCCGAGAGACCGGAGCCATTGCCATTCATCTGCTGGTCCATGGATTGCAACCTCTTGCTTATCAAGAGCATTTCCTCGCTCGGGATCTGACGGATAACCTGCTTGGTCTCCGCATCTATCACCTTGATCACCGGCTGGTCGAATTCGGGGACCAGACTGAAATTGATGGTCCATCCCTTCAACTTGCTCAAATTGTCCAATCTTTCTTGCAATTCCTGGGCCTGTTTTTCCATATAGGCCTTGTCCATACGCGGCTCTGACACCTTGGCCTGTGCCTGTGATGTCTTGGCTGTCGGCTCGACACTTGTCTGTTCGGCCAGTTCCTCTCCGCTGGATGTGGGTGGAGAAACAGCCATGGCGGCCTGGGGGCCGCCATGTTGAGTCAGCGTCGAAGTAACAGAAGGCATGGCTATCGATTCATTGGCCATCTGCCGCTCCTCATGTCAATTGACGGTTGAACCGACTTAGCCCAGCAGCGACAGAGCCGACTGCGGACGCTGGTTGGCCTGGGCCAGTATGCTGGACGCGGCCTGTTGCAGAATGTTCTGTTTGGTCATGTTGGCGGTTTCGGTCGCAAAGTCCGCATCACGGATACGGGAGCGCGCGGCGCTGACGTTCTCTGAGATGTTGGACTGGTTGCGAATGGTCGAATCCAGCCGGTTTTGCACCGCACCCAGCTCGGCACGCTTGCCATCGACTACTTCCAGCATGGCATCTGCTGCACCCAAAACGGCTTGAGCAGTACTCTGACTAGTGATATCGATGGCACCTGCTGAACCACTAACAAACACAGCTGCTGCTGTTGGTCCCGCCGCTGCCGATATCCCTGAAATGCTGAATCCACCAGCCTGGCTCAGACTGAAACCAATGGTTTGGTTGGCATCTGCCCCTACTTGGAAACTGCCACTATAGTTGCCATCCAGCAACTTGGTGCCGGCGAAGGTAGTGTCCTGGGAAATACGGTTGATTTCTGACCCCAGCTGATCTACCTCTTTCTGCAACGCCGCCCGATCCTTGGCGGAGTTGGAGCCGTTGGCAGATTGCTGGGCCAGGGTGCGCATACGCTGCAGCATGCCGGTCACCTCATCCATGGCCCCTTCAGCAGTCTGCGCCAGGGAGATACCGTCGTTGGCGTTGCGGTTGCCTTGATCCAGGCCGTTGACCTGGGAGGTCAGACGGTTGGAGATCTGCAGACCGGCCGCATCGTCCTTGGCGCTGTTGATACGCAGACCGGATGCCAGGCGGGTGTATGAGGTATCCAACGACTTGGTGGTGTTCATCAAGTTACGCTGGGCGTTCAATGATGAAGTGTTGGTATTGATAAACATGGCCATAAAAGATTTCTCCTGATGAACAAGAAACTGCGGGCTCTGTTTGCATCTATGCGACCAGGGTCCCACCGTTCAGATGGACAGATTGAACGGTCTGTGCCATCTGGCGGGCCCCCTGTTTGAACGGACACAGGACCCGCAGTTACGCAAATGTTGGTTTTCCGAACACCCCACAATTTGCTTCATCCTTTGTAGCGGCAGCCCCATCGGAAGCTTTAGGACATTTATTGCCGCTCTCATCAACAAAGAGGCAAATGCCTTCCGCTCAGAGGCTGATGACTGTTAATCAGGCTATTTGTCACTCCCGTCCAGAGACGGCGGCTTCTGTTCATATTGAACTCAGGCCAGAAAGTTAAACTGGCATAGTTTATGCTGGATATTTCTCGTCGCCACTTTTCTGGCGCCAATAAAAAGGCCGACAAGAGTCGGCCATTGAAGAGTTTATTATCAGGAGAACCGCCTCGAGACTGGCAGAGTGAACGACTGCACAACACTCGAGGAGATACACCAACAAGATAATCTCTCTTTTGATAGGACAAGGCGTAAATCCGAACACCCCATTGTTCCATCTTTTCTTACCAGGGCGGCCTGAACAACCGCCCTGTTCTTTTTGCTGATTAGCCCAGCAGTGACAGGGCAGACTGCGGACGCTGGTTGGCCTGGGCCAGGATGCTGGAAGCCGCCTGTTGCAGGATGTTCTGCTTGGTCATGTTGGCGGTTTCGGTGGCGAAGTCCGCATCACGGATACGGGAGCGGGCGGCACTGACGTTTTCCGAGATATTGGACTGGTTGCGAATGGTTGAATCCAGTCGGTTCTGCACCGCACCCAGCTCGGCACGTTTGCCATCCACGATTTCCAGCATAGCATCAACCGCGCCCAAGACATCCTGAGCAGTACTCTGACTACTAATATCGATACCACCGGGGGCTGAACCACTGGTGAAAATTGATGATACCGCGGCGCCGACAATAGAACCCGCGGGACCACTTTTAAGGTTGGAGGCCGCAGCAGCAATGCCTGAAATACTGAAGCCACCTGCCTGACTCAGGCTAAAACCGATAGTCTGGTTGGCATCGGCCCCCACCTGGAAGGTGCCACCATAATTACCATCCAGCAACTTGGTGCCAGCGAAGGTGGTATCCGTGGAAATACGGTTGATTTCTGACCCCAGCTGATCTACCTCTTTCTGCAACGCCGCCCGATCCTTGGCGGAGTTGGAGCCGTTGGCAGATTGCTGGGCCAGGGTGCGCATACGCTGCAGCATGCCGGTCACCTCATCCATGGCCCCTTCAGCAGTCTGCGCCAGGGAGATACCGTCGTTGGCGTTGCGGTTGCCTTGATCCAGGCCGTTGACCTGGGAGGTCAGACGGTTGGAGATCTGCAGACCGGCCGCATCGTCCTTGGCGCTGTTGATACGCAGACCGGATGCCAGGCGGGTGTATGAGGTATCCAACGACTTGGTGGTGTTCATCAAGTTACGCTGGGCGTTCAATGATGAAGTGTTGGTATTGATAAACATGGCCATAAAAGATTTCTCCTGATGAACAAGAAACTGCGGGCTCTGTTTGCATCTATGCGACCAGGGTCCCACCGTTCAGATGGACAGATTGAACGGTCTGTGCCATCTGGCGGGCCCCCTGTTTGAACGGACACAGGACCCGCAGTTGCGCAAATGTTGGTTTTCCGAACACCCCTCGATTTGCTTCGCCCTCTGTAACGGCAGTCCCATCAGAAGCTTTAAGCAATTTATTCAACCTCCCCACGCAAAAAACGGGCAACAGCCCTGTTCCAGGCGACGTGGCCGCAAAGCCCTGTCGTCACGAGACACTCCAACGCGACTCATGCATATCTGCGCAATAGAAATTGGCATGTTTTATGCTGGATTTTATGTGTCGCCAGTTTATCGGCGCCCATAAAAAAGGCCGACAATGTCGGCCAAAGAAGAGCTTACGCTCAGGAGAACAACCTCGAGGGTGACAGAGTGAACGATCTGCGCAACACTCGAGGGGTATACCAATAAGAGAACTTCTCTTTCGATAGGACAAGGCGTAAATCCGAACACCCCATTGTTCCATCTTGTTTACCAGGGCGGCCTGAACAACCGCCCTTTTCTTTTTCTTGCAATCAGTCAGCTTAACCTTGCAGCAGGGAGAGCGCAGACTGCGGACGCTGGTTGGCCTGAGCCAGAATGCTGGAGGCCGCCTGCTGCAGGATATTCTGCTTGGTCATGTTGGCCGTTTCGGTGGCGAAGTCTGCATCACGGATACGGGAGCGGGCAGCCGAGACGTTTTCCGAGATATTGGACTGGTTGCGGATGGTTGAATCCAACCGGTTTTGTACCGCACCCAACTCTGCTCGCTTACCATCAACGACTTCCAGCATGGAATCAACTGCACCCAACACTGCTTGTGCTGTACTCTGACTGCTGATATCGATACCACCAGCTGAGCCGCCGGTAAAAATAGCGGCAACCCCTCCAGCGGTCACCGCTGCAGCAATCCCGGAGATGCTGAAGCCACCGGACTGACTCAGGCTGAAGCTGATAGTCTGGTTGGCATCCGCACCGACCTGGAAGGTGCCACCGAAGGAACCATCGAGCAGCTTGGTACCCGCAAAGGTGGTCGCGCTGGAGATACGGTTGACCTCGGCGCCCAGTTGATCCACCTCTTTTTGCAGGGCTTGACGATCCTTGGCGGAGTTGGAGCCGTTGGCAGATTGTTGGGCCAGGGTACGCATACGCTGCAGCATACCGGTCACTTCGTCCATGGCGCCTTCAGCTGTCTGCGCCAAGGAGATACCGTCGTTTGCGTTGCGGTTGCCTTGATCCAGGCCGTTGACCTGGGAGGTCAGGCGGTTGGAGATCTGCAGACCCGCCGCATCGTCCTTGGCGCTGTTGATGCGCAGGCCAGAGGCC
>RCUQ01000468.1_pt1 | contig 18236 bp, 16 predicted proteins | sample 2166351 | NCBI WGS metagenome assembly RCUQ01 (sample SAMN09932597, study PRJNA488358) | compost metagenome | feature: garden; material: soil; isolation source: compost soil in acetonitrile-enriched culture | place: Germany: Experimental Botanical Garden Goettingen | collected 2016-01-27
GCCCCTACCCTGATGTTACTCTTGCCGCAGCTCGAGAACGGCGGCGAGAGGCTCGTGCCCTATTGGCTCAAGCAATTGACCCCAAACGCCATAAAGAAGAGCAGATCGCCATCGTTCAGGCTCAGCAAGAGGCCTGCTCCAACACGCTCGAACGAATGGCTGCCAAGTGGCTGGAACTGAAACGGCACGACGTAAGCGAAGCCTATGCCGCCGATTCGTGGCGCTCCCTTGAGCTGTATGTGCTGCCTTTCATCGGCTCCATGCCCATCGACCAGATACGCGCCCCCCTAGTGATCGAACTACTGCGCCCTATTGAGGCTGATGGCAAGCTGGAGACAGTGCGCCGGCTGTGTCAGCGGATAAACGAGATCCTCGACTACACCGTTAACCACGGCCTGCTTGATGCCAACCCCTGCTCCGCCATTCGCAAAGTGTTCAAGAAGCCCGCCAAGAAGCATATGCCTACGCTCAAGCCGGAGGAGTTACCACTGCTGATGTCCGACATTGCCAACGGTAGGCTAGACCACACTACCCGCTGTCAGATTGAATGGAGCCTGCACACCCTGGTTCGCCCTGGTGAGTCGGCGGGCACCCGCTGGGATGAGATAGACATGGAGGCCAAGGTTTGGAACATCCCCGCTGACCGGATGAAGATGGAGCGCCCCCACCGGGTTCCGCTGACCCCACAAGCGTTGGCCCTGCTGGAGCGGATGAAGCCGATCAGCGGCCACCGCCCCTTTGTGTTCCCCGGCTACCGTGATCCGCTCGGCCATATCAACGACCAGAGCGCGAATGCCGCCCTCAAGCGACTGGGTTATGGCGGACGGCTGGTGGCCCACGGTTTGCGCTCGCTCGGCAGTACCACCCTCAACGAACAAGGGTTCAATCCTGACGCTATCGAAGCGGCGCTGTCCCACGCCGACGATAACGAGATCCGCCGCGCCTATAACCGCAGCGACTACTACGAGCAGCGGGTGATCATGATGAGCTGGTGGAGCAAACACATAGAGCAGGCCAGCCAGGGGAACCTTTCTCTGGCTAGCGGCTTTAAAGCACTGAAGGTGGTGGGAGAATAACCCCAGCCTAACGACTTGCCGGGCCTATCTCGACGGAGAGAAAAGTGGGATACCTTGCCTGCCTGACCCGGCATCAATTCAAGGAGCGTGAGAAGGTGACGCATGAAACCCAAGGCTGCTTTTACCCAATACGCGGTTCAGAAGGAGTTGACTCTTCAAACCGCAGCCCATCTGTTGTGCGGGTTGCTACCTAGCAGCCCCTTAGATTCCGAAGAGTTCTGTTCTATCCAGACCGTCGTTTTCGCTCTTTGTGAATCGATTGAGAGCGGCCACTTATTTGCGAGTGGTTTCAAATCTCCAAAAAATGGATGGTGGGAAGCTGAAGGCATGATCAGTAATACTGATCTCAGCCAATGGGCAAAAGTCAGAAACTTCTGTTGGCCACCAGTCGGCGGGGCGTCCGATAACCAATGGCTTGTAAAGTGCCTTGCGTCTGTGAGCCCTACAGAACGGATGAACACACTCCAAGAGCCGGGATATTTGAAAAGTCAGAAGGATGTGGATCTAGCCAAGCATGCTGCAGAACTATCAATACAACTGCTGCAAGCTGAAGTAGAAATCAGCGCCCTCAAGTTAAAGGCCCCTGCCTTTCGTCACATGACCCCATTACTTGAGCTAGTGGCCGAAGTGCAAGAGCGGTATTGGGGAGAAAACTGGGATCGGAATGATCCCGACACAACAACCAAACAAGATGACATTATCGAGTGGGTTAGAAGAGATCCGCGCTGTAGCTCTAAGAAGAGAGCTGAATTAGTCGCGATAGCTGCTCGCCCTGTAATTTAGCTCACAGCTAGACAACCCCATCCCCAGATAGGGCCTGCACCCTATCCCCCTCGACTAAGACTTTACCCTAAGGGTATTCAGCCCTGTATTGGCGCGCTTTCAGGAACCCTGAGGGTATTCAAAAACCGGAACCCTCAGGCTTGAGGGTATTGCCCTGAGGGTTGGCCACCGTGTTTCCATTGCCCCGTCAACAACGACCGAGGCAAACCAATATGGAACAACATTTTTCCTCCTCAACCCCCGCACTGCGCTTTATTCGAGTACGGGAGGCGATCAAGAAAACCGGCCTGAGCAAGTCCAGTATTTACGACCTGATGGCCCAGGGCCAATTCCCACAAACCATACGTCTGGGTGGGCGCTCAGTGGCATTCGTCGAGGCAGAAGTTGATGCCTGGATGGCAGAGCGTATTGCAGCTCGCAACGTGGCAGCATAGGGGGTGGGTATGCAAAAAGAAAAAGGCCGTACCGCGAACGGCACGACCCAGCTTGAGCAGGGTCAGCATATCACCAAGTATGAATTGGTCGCCACCCACCTACTGGAGCAGGGAGCCCAGGGTGTCAGCGCCTTATCTGGCCTATCTGGGCTCCATGACCTCAACTTGCGCAACAGTATTGGCCTGCTCCGTCGAAACCACGGGATAGCCATCACCGATGCGTTTTTCGAGCACCAGCACAGTGGTGGTGGGACCACTCGCTTCAAGCGCTATTGGCTGGCCAACCGTGAGCAAGCCCATAAGCTGGTGGCTCTGATCAACCACTGGCGACACCAGCGCCAGGCTGCCCCACTGGCAGATGACTACACCGCCATTCTGTGCGCTCGCACGCCGGCAGTCACTCCCCTCCCTCCCGCCGCCTAACCCCGAGGTATGCCATGAAAGAACAATATGGGCTCACTGCCCAGGGCGAAGCCTTGCCCAAATTCCAAGGGGTGGGCTTGTCCCACAACGTCCAACGGAGTACGATTCCTCTTGCAGCGGCAAAATCCGTTGCCGAGATTGGCGTCTCGGAAAGTGTCTTGGAGCCGACCCACGCTCTCGCGTGGTTTTTTGTCGGTACTCGATCCCCATTTCTTGGGGCGCTGCTGGCCTACCTGGTTGGCAGTGCCTACCGTGTTATGGCGGCTCGGGCGAGGGCTCTGCAAGGAGCGCTGGATCCCAAGGTCTCCAGTTACGCCAACCTCGTCCGGGCTGTCACCAGAAGATTGGCGTCTATCTGTGGCAGTGACAATTTGCTGACCTTGGAGGCTGCCATCATGGCTACTGTCCCCGCCCCTGCTTTACCCAAAATCTTCACCTTCCTGATCCAGCGTCCTCGCACTTGCCGCCTGGCCGAGCTTCGGCGTATCCGCACTATCACCATCATCGCCAATACCGAGGCTCAAGCCCGCGCCAACTTGCCTGGCTTGTCGTTGGTGTTTATGTCCCGCACCCCTAGCAAGGGGGTGGCCGCATGACCCAGTCCACTCCATCCTGCCTAGAGGCACTGCTCGAGCAGTTTGCTGACGCCCTGGAACAAACCGACCTGTGCCTACAAGAGCGGGCGCAGTTCAACGCTTTGCTCGATGCCCTACGTATAGAGATAAGGCTCTGCCAGGAGGTGCTGGCATGACCTATTTCGCATGGGCCAACGGCAGAGAGCCGACCACCTTCATTGGCCCCACTCACCCCCGTACCGGGAAACGTTCACAGCAGGGCAGCCTCAGCGCTTTCCTGTGGCGAAGCGATCGGGACCGTTTCATTGCACAGACCAAGGGCGCCGCGGTGGCCGTTACCGCCAAGGAAGCTCGAGAGCTGAAAGCCGGATTGGATGATCGGGCGTTCAAGGAACTGGTTGCCGTTCTGCTGGGAGGGACACGCCATGAGTAATCGACTGATCAATACCCTGAATGGCCGGATGTGGCGCGAGTTGTCACGCAATCCACTGCGCCCCGCGGTACTGCGGGAACTCTTCAAGCGGGTGACCAAGACCCAGAAACAACCAGGCGAGCGCAATGCAACAGGGGGTTGCCATGACCGAGATAAATAAGCTGGTGGAGCTGTTAGCCCAGGCCTACTTGGCCGCCCGGGGCAATGTGTTTACTCACCTGGGGATCCAGCTTCCCCTTGCTGCTGAGTCACTGACGATGGCCATTCATAACAACATCGTGGGCGCTCACCTCGAAAACGCCGGGGCGCAGCAGGGGCAGGCCGATGCCTTGCTCATGCTGCGGCACATGGTGGTGAACGGGACTTTGACCCCTCTGGGCGCCTTGGTGGTGGATCAGATGTATTGCGCCTTCTGCGCCGATGTTCACCAGACGCTCGAAGAGGGAAAGGATCCCGTGGTTGAGCTGGCGAGTGAGAGCAAGCGGAGGGCGATGCAATGACAGCGATACACCAAGGGGCAGCAGGCCCCGGTCATCAAAGCAACCCGCCATCCCGGGCCGGCGCCTTCATCAAGTTTGCGGACCTGGACAATCTGCAGGTGGTCGTGATCCACACCGGCGAGCAAGCAAGTCGGGATGCCGGCATCAGGGCTACCCTGCAGCGCGCACACAACGAGGCGGTGGCCACAGACAACCCGATTGACCCAGAGGTGGAGCCAGAGCAGACGCTGTATGTGGGGCCCGCCCAGTTAGATGACGGCGCCAGGCTCTACAAGATGGCCGATCGGGATGCCACCAAGAGGGTCATCGTTCACCAGTTCGGCAACCTCGCCCCCGAGAAGGCCAAGCGGCTGATCGTGGCTCTGCGCAAGCAAGCCCCCAAGGCCGAACTCTACCGCGGCAACCCTGGCCATAATGCCGAGCCCTGGCAGTTGGTGGATGTGGTGGCCTTCGAGCAGACACTGGCGGCAGACACCCCACCGGACGAGGCGCCCTGGCCAGACAATGTGGCTCCGCTCCATCTGGTGAAAAGCAGCCCAGAGGAAGGGCCAGAGCTACCGGCAGGGTTCGAGGTGCGGGGCTCGCGCCTGTGCGCCCTGATGACAGTGGGCCGGGGTGAGGATGCCCGGCAAGAGTGGGTACCCATTGCCAGCCCAGTTCATGTGTTGGCAGAGACCGCTGACGAGCAGGGCCGAGGCTATGGCCGCTTGTTGGAGTGGCGGGACAGCGCCGGGCGGGTGCGCCAGTGGGCCATGCCGGTGCGTTCCCTGGTCCCGCGCAACGGTGAGGAGGTGTTTGCCGCGCTGCTGGATGCGGGGCTGCCCTTTATCGAGCTGAGCCATAAACGCAGGCTGGCGGCCTACCTGATGAGCTGCCAGCCCAAGCGCCGTATCACCTGTGTCGAGCGCACAGGGTGGCATGGCCATGCCTATGTGCTGCCCGGTGGGTCCATTGGGCCGGATGCCGAGGGGGTCATTCTGCAGACCGCTGGCTACACCGCCAGCGACTTTACCGAGCGCGGTACCCTGGCCGGTTGGCAACAGGGGGTTGCAGGACTGGCCGTGGGCAACTCTCGGCTTTGCTTTGCACTGTCCCTCGCTTTTGCCGCTCCCTTGCTCTCCTTGGTAGGCATGGAGGGCGGTGGCTTCCATCTCAAGGGTGAGAGTACCGACGGCAAAACCACAGTGATGAAGGCGGCTGCCAGTGTCTATGGTCACCCGGAGCGCTATGCCCAAACCTGGCGCGCCACCGGTAACGCCATCGAGGGGATCGCCAGCCGGCGCAATGATGCCTTGCTCTGTCTGGATGAACTTGGCGAGCTGGACGGCCGGGAAGCAGGCCAAACTGCCTACATGCTGGCCAACGGCCAAGGCAAGGGCCGCAGCAAGCAGGATGGTGAGCTCAGGGAGCGCAAGGCCTGGCGGTTGCTGTTCCTCTCCACCGGTGAATTGAGCCTTGAGGACCATGCCGCCAGTTCCGGGAAGAGTACCCAGGCCGGGATGGAGGTGCGGACAATTCAGATCCCCAGCGATACCGGGCACCATGGTGCCTTTGAGTGGTTGCATGGCATGGATGGAGGCCGCAGCTTTGCCGATGCCCTGAAAATCAACTCAGAAGAACATCACGGCGTCGCTTTTCGCACCTATGCCCAAGCCCTGACTCATACCATGGATGAGCAGAGAGTGCGGCTAAGGGCCGAGATTAAGCAATTGGCAGCCGGACTGACTCCTAAGGGCGCGGGTAATCAGGTTGGCCGAGCTATCAACCGGTTTGCGCTGGTGGCCGCAGCCGGGGAGCTAGCCACCCGATTGGGGGTGACCGGCTGGCCAGAGGGGGAAGCCATCAGGGCGGTGAGGGTTTGCCTCAAAGCTTGGCTGGCAGAACGGGGGCACCTGGGCAACCAGGAGGACGCAGCCACCTTGATGCAGGTACGTGGATTTGTCTTTGCCCACCAGTTCACACGCTTTGCCGACTGGTTCGACTCTAGCCATCGTCCTGCCAACATGGTGGGTTTTCGCAAGGTGGAGTCGGATGGGGTGAGCTTCTTTGTACTGCCCCAGGGCTGGCTTGAGATCACCAAGGGGCGAGATCCCAAGCGAGCGGCCATCTTGAGCCTTGAGGCTGGCTATCTGCTGACAGGCAAAGACAAGAAGCGGCTCCAGCGACAGGTCAGATTGCCAGGCATGGGTAAGGGGATGAGGGTCTATGTGCTGGGTGAGCGGGTACTGGGTGATGAGGGGGATGGCTTGGAGGACGAATAACCAATGTCAGCAGGAGCTAATGGGCCACCGAGTGTGGCCCTTGTTTTGTCTGCTTCATGCGCGCGCGTGAAAGAAGAAACAAAAATGGTGGCTACAGTGGCTACACCACAACGAAACACCTCTGCAGGCCTTATATATCAAGGGATAGATGTGTAGCCACTAGGCTGATTTTTAGTGGCTACACATTGGCTACAGTGGCTACAAAAGGGGGCTGTAGCCACCGAGTAAGGGGTGTGTAGCCACCTGTAGCCACCACCTTTTTGGGTAGTGGCTACACGACAAACCCAGCCATGGCGCGGTCTAGAGGGGTGTTGTAGCCGCGTAGCCGCTGTAGCCACCGTTTTTTTCATACATAGAGTGCAGACAGCCGATCGAGATCACACTTTTACTGCAACAGGGGGTTGCCTTGAGATTGACCAACGAACAACGAGAGCAGGTGCTTGAATTGCGCCGCCGTCATTCACTGAGTGAAGTCGCCAAGATAGCCGGCCTGCCATTGGGTACCGTGAAGTCCATCATCAGCCGGTCGGGGCTGTTTGCTGATAACCCAAGGCACCGAGCCATGTTCACCCTGCCTCCACAACATGGCCGTAGGGTGACCTTGCCGCCGGTTCCGGAGTTGCGGTGATGACCGGTGACAAGGGGATCGATGCCCTGCTCTGGCTACACCAGGTGATAGAGACTGGTGACAGGCATCTATGGATTTTAAGTTTCGTCGTCGCACCCACGAATTTGATCGTGATCGGGGACGAGCATTGTATAGCCAATCAGGCCAGGGTTTTGTCTCACCAAGTTTTGCTCATACTGTGCTATTGAAAGTGCAAGCATTTGGATAGCCGACCTGGCAACACGTAAAGCGCACAATGCCTCTTGTGTAAACGGCTCCCGTCGATGATGCTCAATTTCAGGAGCCTGCCTACTTTGGGTTGGGGCGCCAAGATCATGCAGCACTACGAATCGGTGCGTCCCCGCGTTACGAAGATCCTTTTGAGAGCGTAAAATTCCGGTACTGTTGTCATAATCTTCAGCAAGCTCAACAAGACCGTATAGGGCAGGAGTGCCCCCACGAATTACTCGCTCCACCCCTTCAAGGAGCGGTCTAATACCTGTTGTCTTGTCAGGGTTACCTCTCCACAGTTTACCAAAGTAGACCTTGTCCGGCGGAAATCCCAGCTCAAAGTAGTGGTTCGCCACAACTGCTATCTTATCGAGCAGATCAAGAGCCGTCCGGTGAACCAAGATAAGTGCTGACGTATCTGGTCCATATGTCGCATAGTCAAGGGTGTCCCCAAATCTACCTGTTGCAGGCCACGCATTCTCGTCAAGTGCCCTCCATAGCAAGTCACGCGCTAGGATAAAATCGCTTTTTAGCATGTTGAACATTGCAAACACCGGAGGGGGCATCCCGGCTACACTGGGCTCTCGTTCCATTATCCCTGGTAGCATAAGCCAATCCAGCTTTCCCATTGAGGGATCTATGAGTTCCACGGCTGGCGCAAGTGTCAAGCGTTCACGCTCGACCCAACTGATGAACGGGTTTAAATGTGGTGAGCGTATTGGTGGCTCTTCCAATTGGCATGCAAATGCTGCGATCTGTTCTGCCGCTTGTGCGCCAGCATAATGGACTATTCGATCCCTATTACGGTCTGCGATCCTTGCTAACATGATCGCCTCGATGCGAGTCAGTTCTGAACAACCACCAAGCTCATAAAGCCAAAGGAGATTACGGGCTGCGGCAAATGCAGCCACTCCATTTTTCGGGTCGATTTTTAACGCAGCAAGCCATCCGTCTTGAGCTTCACCAAGTCGATAACTATTGCTGAACTGGTTGGCAAGGTTTGTCCAAGCTTGAGTTCGCAGTGCTAAATCCGCATCCACATCCTGAGCTACTTTCCAGAAGCATCGCCGGGCTTCTGCACGACGCTCTCTTGTTAACTCCTGATGGCTCAACCAGTCAGAATTTCGCGGTGGATAACCTGTCGCGGCGATCAACCCATTACCTAAGTTATAGGTGAAGTCAGCAATTGGAAATGAGCTGTGAAGTTCACGAAACAGCGCGAGCCCTTCTTCAATCGCATCCTGCTGCTGAATCAACGCACCACCATCAACTAGAATTGCCGCCTGCAGACCCATCAAGTTGAACCGCTCATGTGTATCGAGGGCGAGCTCGAGATTAATACTCTGGGCCTGTTTCACAGCCTCGATGGGATTGCAGTTCAGCAAGGCGCTCAGATGGGCGGAGAGCTCATTGAAATCCTCAAGTATTGATGACACAAGAGCCTCCTAGGCCTAGGGTATTTGACCGAAGCGAAAGGGTTTCCATTGGATTCCTGTAGATTAACTCAAGTGTTAACCATGCTCCAAGGTGTCTCATAGTCGACTATGCTGCCGGCCTTCCTCTGGTGTGCGGCGCCATTCCCTGGCCATTAGCTGTGCTCACTAGGTGGCTCTCTGAATCGGCTGTATCGTGGTATCCCTGACATAGTCCGATAAACCCTGACTATCTATTCCTCCTTTTCATATCTAATTGTCATACCGATGCTCATTCGATCACCACGGGTCAGCAGCCGTAGGCCGGGGTGACCCGCCATGTGGTGAGCATTAGCTGCATGGCTCTGGGGCTCCAGGCAGACAAAGCCACACTTCTCGTCGGGCTGATAGAGCATCAGAAAGGTACTATCGCTAGCAATTTTCAGACGCTGTTGCCGTTCAGGGTGATCGATTTCGGCCTGCCCCTGCCAACCGCCATAGCAGTGGTTAATCCACCCTTGTGGGCGCTGCCTGCGCCGAAAGTCAAACCGCGAAGGGATCTTGCTGCTCCAACTCGTCGGCAGGTGATCCGCCCCCTCCTGCCAGACGCCGCTTGCCAGAAAGCGCACTTGCGTCTCTTCATCGCGCCAGAAGAAGGGGTGAAAACCGGCGCCATAGAGGCAGGGCGCCTCCCCCAGATGAGTCAAACTGATGCGGGCCACCAGGCTCCGCTCGTGCAGGCGATAGTCGATCTCCGCAAGATAGTGGAAGGGATCGTTGCGCCGGCTCAGCTGTAGCGTCACCGAACTAGTGGTCAACGCCACCGGCTGCCAGTGATGTAACCAGCCTTCGCCGTGCAGGAAGAAAGCTGGATCGGCCTCGCTTTCGGGCAGTCGGTGCTGCTCTCCCCAGAGTTCGAAGCCATTGCCCGCGACCCGGTTGGCCAGCGGTAGCATGGGAAACAGAGCGCTCTGGCCCGGATGCCATGGAGCTGTGGAGTCCGTTTCCCGCAGGAGTGGACGTCCCTCGCTATCCTCTAGCCCCAGCAGACAGGCCCCTTGCGAAGAGACCCGCATCCGAAGATGCGGGTTGCTCAAGGTATGAACCGTCATGCAGAAGTGCTCACCTTGGCCTGGGTCAACTCCACCTTGCCCTGGGCCAACTGGGCTTCCAGTGCCTCCAGGGTTACCCCCTTAGTCTCGGGCACCTTGCGGTAGATGAAGACAAGGCCGGCGAAGCAGATAAGGCCGTAGAGCAGGAAGCTACCCGAAGCACCCAGACTGGCGTTCAGCAATGGGAAGGTATAGGTCAGCACGAAGCAGGCAATCCACAGTGCCAGCGTCCCGGCCGACATCGCCAGGCCGCGAACCCGGTTGGGGAAGATTTCGGAGAGCAGCACCCAGGTGACGGGGGCCAGGGTCAGGGCATAGATGGCAATGGCCGCCAGCACCAATAGCAACACCGGCAGACCCAGCACGCCACTGGCATAGGCCACCGCCATCATGCCGTAGATGAGGGTGAGGCCGGCAGAGCCTATCAGCATCAGCTTGCGACGGCCGATCTTGTCCACCATGGGCAGTGCAATCAGGGTAAACAGCAGGTTGATGAGCCCAGTCGCAACGATGGATTTGAGGGTGCTGTTGATGTCAAACCCGGCGGAGGCGAAGATCTCCTGCGCGTAGTTGAAGATGACGTTGATACCGCACCACTGCTGGAATACCGCCAAGACAATCCCGATGATGAGGATGGGGCGGACCGAAGGCTTGCCCAGTTCGGCCAGCGATACCTTGTGGCTCTCTCCCACCAAGGTCTGACGGATCTCTGTCAGTGTCTGCTTGGCATAGACATCGCCGCCAATCTTGCTGAGCATACGGGAGGCTTTCTCATACTGACCATCTTTGGCCAGCCAGCGGGGGGACTCCGGTACGAAGAACATCAACACCAGGAACGCCAGTGCGGGTACCAGCTCGGCACCGAACATCCAACGCCAGCCGGACTGACCATTCCAGGTCGCCAGGATATCGGCCTGGGTCGCTTGGCTCGCGACAGGATCGGCGATCACCAGGTTCACGAGCTGGGCAGCCAGCACCCCGATGACGATGGTGAGCTGGTTGATGGCGACGAATTTGCCCCGTTTGTCGGCCGGGCTTATCTCTGCGATATACATGGGAGAAAGGGCCGAAGCCAGACCAATGCCGATGCCACCGATGATGCGATAGACCACGAACAAATCGAAGTTGCTGGCCGCAGCAGTGCCCCAAGCCGATATGGTGAACAGGATGGCTGCCAGGATCAGCGGCTTCTTGCGGCCAAAGCGATCGGAGGACCAGCCAGAGATGGCGGCGCCCAGCACACAACCCACCAGGGCCGAGCTCATGGCCCAGCCGGACTGAGCCGGATCCGTGATGCCGAAGTAGGCCTCATAGAAGGGCTTGGCCCCGCCTATCACCACCCAGTCGTAGCCGAACAGTAGACCACCACAGGCAGCCACCAGGCAGATCATCCAGACGTAGCCCATATTGAGCCCACCTGTATCCAATTGATTCTGTGAACTTTTCATGACTCACTCTCTATCTTGTCGATTGTAGGGTATGGCGGCGTCCCAAACCGGGGTGGGGCGCCGGTTTCTTGTTATGCGTGTAGATGAGATTGACGGCAGATCAGGCTGAACAGGTAGCCCTTGTCGTGGGCTGGGTTCAGGGCGAGCAGCTCACGCAGGCTTTGCTCACAGGCATCTCGTTGCCCCAGGCCAAGCTGGCCGAGCGCTCGTACCAACAAGCAGTGCTGACGGTGTTTGTGCTGGGGGTCGTCGTCGAGCACGATAAGGTCCGGCAGGGAGACGGCGAAGAAGTCCGCCTCGACCCGCTTGCCCATGACCTCGTCGGCCCAAGCAACCATACCCGCTAACAGATCCTGCGCCTCCTGTACCCGACCGAGGCGGGCCAGTGCCATCCCACGATAGAAGAGGTAGTCCACCGGCTGATCGTTGTAGTAACGGCTGGCTCCCAGCGACCCCTCACCCAAACAGGCCAGCTTCAGGCTCTGCTCGGCCAGGCTCTGGCTGTCGCAGGCCAGGTGACAGAGTGCCAGCAGGAAGTGGATGTCGTTGTCGGTCTGCCCCACCAGGCGCCCTTCACCCAGGTTTAGGGGATAGTGCAACGCCTGTTGCAACAGCATGATGGCCTCCCTGTGCTGCCCCTGCGTCATCAGCGCCAACGCCCTGCGCTGCTGGTTGATGAGGAATTGTCCCGTCACCTTGCCCTCGCCCCCCTCCCAGGGGTGGAACTCGCGCAGGCGCAATATCTCGGCTGCGGCCTCCAGCTTGCCCTCGATGTGGTAGAGGCCAAGCAGTTCGGCGGTCAGATCGTCGCGCTTGAGAGCAACCTCACGGTGCGCCTCCAGCAGGCTCAGTCGCTCGGCGGGTGCCATGCGGCTTCGCTTATGCAGTTGATCCAGCTCGAATAGCAGGCGGGCATCGTCGTTTCGCAGCGCAAAGGCGCGACTCAGGCAGTGCTCGGCCGCCGCCAGATCGCCACCCTTGTTGAAGTGGTAGATTCCGAGGTTGCGCCAGGCACCGGCAAAATGTGGTGCCTGTTCACAGACCCCTTGCCACAGGGTGATGGCCTGCTCGTAGCCGCGCTTGCTGTAGTGGAAGCAACCCAGCAGATAGCAGGCAAACCAGCTGTGGGGTAGCCGTTTCAGCATGGAGACCTCCCCCAGTGTATTGGGGAAGCGCACCTTGCTGGCAAAGGCCAACTCGGCTCGCTGCAGCAGGGCTTCTTGATCCTCACCTTCGGGCAGCAGGCTGGCCTGGAACAGCAGTGGCAGCGTCTCTTCCACCGGTACGGAGGCCAGCAGCTGTTGTGCCAATTCGGGACGCCCCAGTTCCAACAGGTTGCTCGCCAGGAAGCAGAGGTTCACGCCGCGGCCGTTGCACAGCGTCTGCAGCGCCCCGAGATCTGGCTCCTGCTCGCTGACCAGCCAGCGCAAGAAGGCGAGCTGATAGTGCAGGGGATAGCGTACGCGCTGCTCGTCGATGTAGCCCAGAGCGGCCTCGCGCTTCCCACACTCCAGCAAGGCCAGCGCTTTGAGGGCGATGGCACCGTAGTGGGTACCGTTCACGGCCAGACTGCGTTCGACAAATTGCAGCGCCTGCGCGGGGTCCCGGCGCACCATAGCGATGCGGGCCAGGCCAAGGAAGCCACTGTCCCGGCAGTTGCCGCTCCAGGTCGCCTTGTGGAAGTCGTCGAAGGCGGCGTCGAATTGGCCGAGTCGCTCCCCGATATGGCCGCGCATCAGGCTCGCCTTGCCACACTGGGGATTCTTGTTGAGACGATGGGCCCGCGCCAGCGCCTTGTCAGCATGGCTCAAGGCCTGCTCGTAGTTAGCACGGTTGTATTCGAGGGTGGCCAGCGCCAAGTTGCAGCGATAATCCCCGCCATCCAGCGCCAGCGCGCGCAGGTAGTAGTCGAACGGCGAGCTGCTCGCGTGCAGGTACTGCTCCAGATGCTGGCCGATGAAATAGAGCTCATCGACCGACTCCAGTTCCGACGCGGGCAGAGGGGCCGTCGCTGGATCAGGCAGTGCCTCGCCCGCGGGCTCGTGCTCCAGATAGCTCAAGATGACCTGGTCGTGCTCATCCAGCAGCCGCACCCGCAGACGTTCCTCGCTGGTGATGGCGACCTGCTCCAGCCAGGCCTGCCCTGGTTGCAGGTCGATGGGCTGGCTCAGCAACACGCCACTCTCATCGCTCACCTCGAAGCGCACCCGGTACAGCGGGGCTATCGCGTAGGTGCCGCACAGCAACCCACCCTCGACACGCTCCAGCTTGAGCGCGGCGCGGGTGTTGGCATTTTGCAGGGTCCCAAGCGTGTTGTAGGGCAGGAAGTTCTGGACGAAGACCTTCTCCTCCCCCGCATCCAGCCAGGTGAAGTCGGGCTGGTTGTCGGTGTAGACCCCGGTCATCAACTCGATATAGGGACCGTTGTCATCGGTCAGGTTACGATCCCAGGCGAGGCCGAAGTCGCAGTTGCCCCAGGTCCACTGCTTCTTGCCCGGTGAAACATGGTGATCCGCCACGTGGAGCAGGCCGCCCTGCTCGCCATGGCAGTAGGCGCCGACGAAGTCGTAGTCTGACTTGTCCGCCATGTAGGAGGTCGGCACCGGAATGTTGCGGTAGCGGGAGATATCGACTCCGGCGGAGTAATCCACCTTGTAGTAGGTGCCGTGGGCGATGGGGAAGGCACTGACGTCACGCTTGCCGTGGTCATAAACAGCGGTGACATCGGGCGGGAAGACGCTCTGGTGATCGTCGCCCCCCTTGACGGCCGGATTGGACCACCATAGGAAGTGGCGAGGGGTATCGTTGCCGTTGAACACCTTGCCGGTGATCTCGATCAGCGCCTTGTCCGGGTAGAGGGTGAAGCCGGCCATCACCTGCAGGCCGCGCATCGCCTCCACTTCCCCGAGCCAGACGGTCTTGGCGCCGCCATCCTGCTCCTGGATGGTGAAGTCCACCGGCATGTAAGTGGTCGGTCTGTGGTGCTGCGGCCAGTTGAACTCGATGCCACCGGAGATCCAGGGCCCTACCAGACCCACCAGTGCGGGCTTGATCACCTCGTTGTAGTAGACGAAATCACGCTGCATCACCTTGTCGTAGGCACGGTGGATACGCCCCCCCAGCTCGGGCAACAACATTACCTTGATGAAGTCGTTCTCCAGCCAGACCGCCTGATAGGACTTCATCTGCTTCTGACCGGTGAGGGTGTCGATCACACCGTAGGGATAGACGGCGCCTGAGGAGCCTTGATAGACCCGCTTCTCGAGAAACATGGGGTTGGGGTCTTCGGCACCAACCTCGTAGGTCGGCAGGGAGACCGTTTCAACCCAAACATTTACATCCGCTCTCATCAATCTCACCTCATTCAACATTTATTAGTAAAAACTTCGAATGAGGCGAGTTTAGAATAGGGGTAAGAGCGGTTATCGCTTAAATGTCACGCAATAAAGTAAGCGGAGTTTAGTTAAATGATGTCTATCGGCCTGAACAACCAGAGGGTGCGCCACCACAATAAACAGGTACTGTTAGCACTGCTCTACCGACTCAAGGAGGCGAGCAAATCCACCCTGGCCCGTCACTGCGGGCTGTCCATTCCGGCGGTTAGCAAGATCCTCGACGAGCTGGTGTCCGAGGGGAGCATCAGTCACAGTGATCAGAATCTCTCCCAGCGCGGCATCAATGGTGGCAGCTACCGCATCACAAGCGATAAGGGCGCCATCCTCTGCCTCAACATCAGCCCCACCAGCCTGGAGAGCATCCTGGTGGACGGTATGATCACCCCGCTGGGTGAGTTCAGCAGCCAGAAGATAGCCCCTCAGACCCCGGATGAACTGCTGCGTCTCATCGAAGCCTGCTACTACCAGCACAAGCGGCGCCACAAGGGACTGGCGATTCGGCTCGCGCTCGCGGTACATGGTCAGGTCAACCCAGCCAGTGGGGTCTCCCAAACCATGCCGCAGGCCCCCTGGCATGCCCCAGTGGAGCTCAAGTATCTGCTGGAGGAGCGCCTCGGCTGCGAGGTGATGGTGGATAACGACTGTATCATGCTGGCGCTGGCACAGAAGTGGCAGGGAGAGGAACAGGGGAAAAGCGGGGATCTCTGCGTCATCAACGTCGATTACGGCATCGGCTCCGCCTTCATCATCAACGGCCAGATCTACCGGGGCGCCCTCTTTGGCAGCGGTCAGATAGGCCACACCATCATCAATCCGGACGGCAGCGCCTGCGCCTGTGGCCGTTACGGCTGCCTGGAGACGGTCGCCTCGCTGTTTGCCATCAAGAAGCGAGCCCGGGTCTTCCTCAAGCAGCAGGCAGGCGCCGATCATTCGGCGCTGGAAGGGGGGGAGTTCGACACCGCCCAGTTGCTCGAGCACTACCATCGGGGAGACGCCATGATCCTCGCCTTGGTGGATGAGGGGGCCCGCGCCATCGGCCTTAGCCTCTACAACTTCCTCAATATCCTCAACATCAACCGCATATACCTCTACGGCCGCAGCTGCGGCTTTGGCGAGCCTTGGCTGCAAACCATCATCAGCCAGACCGGCGCCAACCCGTTCGACTGCAGCGACGTAGTCAACGCGACCCAGCTCCGCTTTGGTGAGCTCACCCGCACGCAGCAGGTGATGGGGATCGGCTATCTCTATGTTGAAAGGGCGTTGGAGCAACCGACTTGAGCCAGTCGGTTTAGGAAGATAAAGGCAACTCTGCTGCGCATCCAAACTGCGCAAATTGCGCACTTTTCTGCGCACAAGCCGCTGTGCAAAATTGAAATACAATGGTGGTCCAATACTGGAAGAGCTAGGTGTAGCAAGGGCTGGAGGCGTTGGTGGAGGCTTAGAGAGTGCGCAGTTGCGCAGCCCAGTGAAAAACGAAATACATCGGCGGGAAGAGCAACACCGTGAGTAATTATCGTGGGATCCGTGTCATAGGGATTTGAACCCGCATCCCGAGAAGTGCGTCGCGAGCACTCGAATTAGCCGGCAGCCTGACTGGCTTTTCCGCGGGGTAGACCGGTACGCCTCAATGGCAAAAATGTGGGGTGGCTTATTCACCAGTAACACCAATAGCAACATCACCGCCCTGACATACACAACCAAATCATTTAAAATCAACAACATGAATTATTGATTCAGACTCCCCCAGCCAACGTTTGGAAAAGGCCACTTCGCAGGAAGTGGCCTTTTTTATTGCTTGCATTCATGTCTCTGAGGCGGCTCTGGCAGCCTGTCCGGGGTGCTGCGGCGGACGGGATGGCTCTGATGCCGCCCTCTGCCGTGGCAGAGGGCGTCCTCGCGAGGGAGGCTAGTCGACGGGTGTCAGGACCAGCCTGCGCCAGGGCCCCGTGATGTCACAGTGCCCCGTTTCATCGGTATTTTCCCAGCCCAGTCGATGATAAAACGCCAGCGCCGTGGTGTTGCGGGTGGCCACCTTGAGGGATGCCGGGGGCTTGTGTCCGGCCAGCCCGGCGGCCAGCAAGGCCCGCCCCATTCCCTGCCCATGCCAGTCGGCCACCACATAGAGGTGATGCACGAAACTATCAGGGCCCCAGATGGAGATAAATCCGCAGGGGGTACCGCCCTTCTCCGCCACCCAGATCTGCTCACCCCGGGTCTGCTCGGCAAAATCCTCCAGCCTAAACAGGGAGGGCTCGACCCAATGGAAGGCCTGCCGCCTCCCCTTGAGGAACAGCTGCGCCAGCATGGGTTCATCTGCATCTCGCATCATTCTGATCATGAAGACATCCTTGATTTGCCTGCTCACTGCCTCCCACTCTCGATGGATCCCGCCGCGCTGTCAAATCGGCAATTTGGACCCCCTTGAATACGTGATGCTGTGACGCAGGGCTGCCTATTTTATCGCCTTAGGGGCTATACTGCCTGGGTCCCGTCCATGACTGGTTTGAGGTTCACTGATTTATGGATAACAAGCAAATAGAAGGCAGCATTCTGGTACCCGCCCACATCGACGATGTCTGGCGGGCCTGGACCACGGAGAGCGGTCTGCGCAGCTTTCTGGCGCCCGAATGCCTGATGGTGGCGGAACCCAACGGTCCTTTCGAAATCTATTTCAGGCCAGAAGCCCCGCTGGGGGAGCGCGGCAGTGAAGGGTGCCGGGTGATGGCGGTCATGCCCCATGACTTGCTCAGCTTCAGCTGGAATTTCCCGCCCCAGTTTCCCCATATCCGTCAGCAGAAGACCCAGGTCAGCCTGCGCTTCGTGCCCGAAGGCCAGGGTACCCGGCTCCACTTCCTGCAAACCGGCTGGGCCCAGGATCCCGATTGGGACCAGGGTTATGCCTACTTCCGGGAGGAGTGGCTGGAGCTCAGCCTGCCAAGGTTGCAGTATCGCTTCACCCACGGCCCCATCGACTGGAACAATCCGCCGGGCAAGCCGCAGTTGAAATCTCTCGCCCAGTGAGGGAGCGATTGAAATGAAGAAGGACCCTGAACGGGTCCTTCTTCATGAGGGATCAGGCGGTCACTCCACCGACTCTTCATCGAACAGGGGGTGATAGAGCACCTCGCCCTGCAGGCCGGTCAGCCCCCCGGGCTGCAGCTCCATCGCCATGAAACAGTCGGCAGGCACCTCGTAGATGCAGTGCAGGCCGAAGTCGCTGGCGGGCCGGAAGCCGAAACGGGCGTAGTAAGCGGGATCGCCAAGCACCACCACCGCCTTCCAGTCCATCTCGAGGGCCGTATCCAGCCCTTCCCGCACCAGATCCGAGCCTATGCCCTGCCCCTGCCAGTCCGGATGGACGGCCACCGGTGCCAGCCCGAGCCAGGGACCTTCCTGGCCGTCAATGGTGATCGGGCTCAGCATCAGGTGCCCCATGAACTCGTACTCTTCCTCCTCGACCATGGTGACCACGGCGGCCCCACACTCGCGCAGGCGATTGACCAGTTCGGCCTCGTCGGGACGACCAAAGGCGGCGCTCACCAGCTC
>RCUQ01000469.1_pt1 | contig 18219 bp, 18 predicted proteins | sample 2166351 | NCBI WGS metagenome assembly RCUQ01 (sample SAMN09932597, study PRJNA488358) | compost metagenome | feature: garden; material: soil; isolation source: compost soil in acetonitrile-enriched culture | place: Germany: Experimental Botanical Garden Goettingen | collected 2016-01-27
GTCAGATTGTCGAGAAACCCACGTCTTTGAGACGTTGGGTTTCTCTTTTTTTATTTGCAGTCTCCTTAAAAACAAAAAAAGGGGGGATTATCCCCGCTTTTCCAGGCGATCCAGATGGATCGCCATCTTCTTCATGTTTTGCACGGCTGCCGTCATCAGGGCTTGTTCCTTGACGTTAGCGAGTCCGCGCAAACGGCAATAGCGAAACCCATGGAGCTCTTTGGCATCCGCGAAGCTTCGCTCAATCGTTTCTTTTCGTTTGCGGTACAACTGTTTGCCATCTCGGCTCAGCCGGTTGGTTCTCACCCATTCTTTGCTGTCCTCCCAGACATGCCGGGTCAGCACCTTTCGGTTGTTCCGGGAATGGGTGCAGTGCGCAAGCATCGGGCATTGCCTGCAATGCTCCGGGTCCGAAGCATACTGCCGGTAACCCTTCCGGTCCGTCGTCCGGTACGTTAGACGCTGCTCCTGCGGACAGATATACGTGTTGGTTTCGGTATCGTACGTAAATTTCCACTTTGGAAATAGACCTTGCTTAGGGTGAAATCTTCGGTGTGCAATGACTGCAAAAATTTTTCGTTCTTGTAAGCCACGGCAAATCGGCGTCGTTAAGTAGCCCGAATCCAACGCTACAGCCTCCACCTGAAAATCAAATCGTTCTCTCTGGCGATCTAGACGAGACAAATAAGGAACAGAATCATGGACATTTCCTGGTGTAACGTGGACATCGGTAATGAGATTGAATTTGAAATCTACTGTCCGGTGGTCGAGATAAAAGAATCCTTCCGGCTTGCCGTCCCGAATCATATAGCCGCTTTCGGGGTCAGTGGTGCTTACTTTAATTTCCTTAGTTTCCTTCACTTCCTCTCGCTCTTTTAGGGCTTTTTTCCGTGCGCTTTGCGGTCCTCCATGACGGCTTCATTAAGCTCGTCCATATAGTCCTTGGTGTTCTGCAAAACTTCCTGTTTGGTGTAGTGGTGCTTGTTGGCATTGGCTTTTACATGAGTCGAATCGGTGATGAGTACGCGGCCACCCACCATTTTATGTGAAATGGCTTGAAGGACAATTTCATCAAAAATCTCTTGGAAAATGGCGGTATCCTTGAAACGGGTGCGTCGGTTCCAACTTATTGTCGAGTGGTCCGGGACCTTATCCGTCAGTCCCAAACCCAAAAACCAGCGGTAAGCTAAATTGGTTTGAATCTCGCGTTCCAACTGGCGCTCGGAGCGAATGCCGTAAAAATAGCCGAGAAAAATCATCTTAAACAAAACCACCGGATCAATGGCTGGGCGTCCGTTGTCCGCACAATACAGAGGGCGAACCTTTTCTTCAATAAAAGAGAAATCGATATACTTGTCCACTTTACGCAGCAAGTGATCTTGTGGAACCAACTCTTCAATCGAAACAAATTCATAGCTTTGTTGTTTTTCCCGGTTAGATCTTAGCACGAAAATCACCATCCGTTCATGAGTAGTTACCTATATTATACAACATTAACGCGGTGTCGTCTTAAATTAATTGAATATAAAGAAGGCTGTCGAGACTTTCTCGACAGCCTGGGCACCCATATTGGGTGTCTTTTGTTGTTTTTTTCGGGGATCAAGTAGGGATACAAGGAATATTTCCCAAGTTGTCGAATTCTACAAGTTATACGGAATGAGCTAAAGAAGACGTTCGGATTTAGACACCGCTGGTTGAGCCAGGTTATGAATCACGCAAAGTTTAGTTCAATCTAAATAGGCATTGAGTTTAATTTTAGTGGGAGTGAGTAGGATGAAGCTGTTGTTCTATTATAATTGGCAGGTAAGGGAAGAGTGGTTCGATTGGTGCAGCCAGGTTTCCCCAGAGGAGCTTGATCGTGAACGTATAGGTGGCGTGGGGAGCATTTTACGCACTCTGCTGCACATTGTAGATGTCGAGCAGGCTTGGATCAGAGGGTTAATGGGGGCACCTGAATTTCATTATAAATATGAGGATTATCCCACCCTTGATTCGGTAAGGAACTTATCTGACAAGTGCAGACTGGAGATCAAAGATTACATTGATCAATGGTCGGAGGATGAGGAGAAACGTCAACTGGACTCATTTACCTATGCTGAGGTGATCCGTCATGTCATCGCACATGAAATCCATCACGTGGGACAGCTGTCTATTTGGTCCAGAGAGCTGGGACTAACGCCTATTTCAGCAAATTTTATTAGGCGGGGATTGGGGCCGGGAGTGGAATGATCAAGTATACAGAATCCGAGATCGTTTTGAATAGTGAGTCTCGCGATGTCTACTCAGCTACCTAGGTCAAATGTCGGGGGATAGTAATTCACTTGAACTTGATCTGGTTGTGAAATGCATCAAATCTCATACACAGATTGATCTTGGCGCACCTGTTGAGTGGAGACAGCTATCCTGCACAATGAAATCAGTTCTTTAGTATATTTAAAGGAGTGATGCAATCTCATGTCAGTTGTGCGAAATTACATGAAGATGTTCATTGTGGTCTGTCTCGGATTTGGTTTGTGGCTGACTGTACCCGGCACCGGTCATGCATCTGCCAGCTCTCCCGTACTTGTGAAGGAGTGGACGGAGTTCTATGGAAATCCCTCCGATTATAATGAGCCCGGCGACGCAGCGCCGACATCAGATGGGGGTATGGTGATTCTAGGCGATAAGACCGAGCGTGCGGGCTATATCACGAAACTGCACGTGATCAAGACCGATAAGAATGGGGCTGTGGAGTGGGACAAGGAATTTTTTGATGATCAATACGATACAGATGCCCTTCACGGCTATACTATCACACAGGTAAGTGATGGTGGTTATATCATTGGAGCTGCCGTTAAGGATAACAGCGATGGGAAGCCCATCTACCGTGCCTACCTTCTCAAGCTATCCCCTGTAGGTCAGCAAGAATGGGGCCAATTATACGGCATTCAAGTCAATAACCCGGTCAACAGCGTGAAGGAAACCAAGGATGGCGGTTTCATCGTGACGTCGTCGACTTATAATGTATCGGATACGGCTCCGGCCTATATTTTAAAGACAGATCGAGATGGGAAGAAAGAATGGGAGCATAACTTTCGTAATAACGCCACTCAAGATTTCAGTGATGGCCAATTATTTCGTGATGTCGTCCAAACATCGGGCGGTGGATATTGGGCCATAGGGGATACCCAAGGTATTGATGTACCCCGCAGCTATCCTGTGCTTGTTAAGTATGACTCCTCCGGTAAGGTTGAGTTCAAACGAACTAAAGAAACCCTAGACTGGGGAAGATTAAGTTATAAACAGATTGAGCCTGCGCCAAATGGCGATGGATATATCATGCTCAATGCCGAAGGCCTATGGAAGGTCAATAAGGAAGGGCAGACCTTATGGAGCAAGAGGCTGACTGATTCCTCGCCGGAACTGTCTGACACGAATTTTGACTATATTAAGCCTCTGGATACTGGCTATTTAGTCTTCGGCAGCACTAGAGCTCGTGGTGATCTCGTAACAGTGAAGATCAATCTAAGTGGAAATATCATTTCCACGGTGCATCAAGAGATTCCGGAATCTGCTTCAACCGGCGTGGTCAGAGCTTATCTGCCTGATGGAGGCCTTGCTTTATTAGGCAAGACAGAGAATGCCGAACAGCTGGAGCTTACTAAATTCAGGTCAGTTCCTCCTACAGAACAACCCGGTGAGACCGATGGGGTATATACTCTTGACTCGGATGAGTATTCCTTAACCGTCAACCACACGATAGATCTGATCGCCCTGTTCAAAAAAGCAGACGGAGGCGTTATCCCAGTTACGGCCGAATCTAAATTCTCCGTAGAGAACCCCGAAGTCGCCTCCATTGACAATGCGGGGGATATCACGGGACTTTCTCCAGGCCTTACTCAAATTACGGCTGAATACCAAGGATATAAGGCCACAGCCACACTCCTTGTAGTTCGTCCATATCTACCTAATTAAATGGAATGAACTGATCACGCAGTCTTTAGTTCAATCCATATAGCACATTAAAAAATGGATTATCCATTGAATTACTCTATGTTCCAGGATTGTCGCCATCTCGTTTGCGGCAATTTTGTGAAATGGTCGCAGGCTGAGGGAGCTGTTATTGCCATGTACCGTCTGTTCATAACAAACCTGCTGTTAATTCCACTACTATGGAAATATAACAATAGGGACTAAGCGGGGTCGCCGGAGCGTGCCCCTTAGGTCGACCTCTCCACAGATACCCGCATTTTATCGAAAAATTGGGCTAAGGCGAGTGAGGCAGCCCCGATCACGGTCGCTCCCATATTAAGGTGGGAGAATTCGATCTGAACCTTGTCCTTATGGTAAGGCAGTGCACGCTTAGCCACAGTCTCCCGGATTTCATCCGCTATCCATGCTTCGGCCAAGGCAATTCGGTTCCCGATGATGATCAGTTCAGGGTTGAAAATATTGATAATGTTAGCAATCCCTATTCCTAGAAAGCGGCCATTGTTCTTAAATAGAAGCCGTGCTTCTTCATTCCCGCTTCCCGCAAGCTGTACCAGGTGCTCTAGCCGCAGATCATCGCCATCAGGAAAATAGCTTTGGGCTGCTTCTTTAAGGGCATCCGATTGTCGTGCTTCTTCAAGAAGAGCACGCTCGGATGCATACAGCTCCCAGCAGCCATAATTGCCGCAGCTGCACTGCTTGCCATCAGCCTCAATGGTCGTATGTCCAGCTTCTCCAGAGTAACCGGAGGCCCCTTTATAGATATCCTTGTTAATGACCATCCCCGTACCAATACCATGACTGACACTGATGTAGATCAGATGATCACGATCTGTGCCGGCCCCAAATTCCTTCTCACCCTGCGCCCCGGCATTAGCCTCGTTATCAATCACTGCCGGGATTTGGAATTCCTCTCTAAGCCGAGCTCCTAGATTTACGTTATTCCAGTGCAGATTAGGGGCAAATAGAACATTGCCGCTGTCATCGACGATCCCCGGAACACCTACACCAATTCCCACAACTCCGTAATGACTTTCAGGCGCTGAAGCGATTAATTCATGAATCATTCTGGAAAGGGTAGCGTAGACGAGATGGGGTTCGATTGATTCGAGCGTGGACTCTACCTGCTGAACAATGTTCCCTTGAAGATCAGTAAGTACGGCAGAGGCCATATCGATTCGCAGATCGACCCCAATTGCATACCCGGCACGCTGATTAAAGCTCAGCATGACCGGTTTTCTTCCTCCGCTGGATTCTCCTTGTCCCATTTCTTCGACTAATCCGTTCTCGATAAGCTGGTTGACCAGATTAGAGACCGTCCCTTTATTCAGACCGGATTTGACCGATACGGCTGCTCGCGATATGGGGGAGTGAGTTCTTATAAGATCAAGTACGATAGAGCTGTTAATTTGTTTGACCAGGAACTGGTCGCCCGTAAGCTGCCGCATAATTGCACCTCAGTATTCCAAAAGTAAAAGCCTGCGATATTATAGTTCATTTCATTAAGTGTAGAACGATCATAAAAAATAATCAACAACTTAGTTTATTCAATAGACAAACTAAGTTTGAGGGTGTAAGATATGGGCAGAACCAATTATCATACTGTCTGGGAGGGCATTTTCATGAGTTATTTTTCAAATGTTAATGAAATCGCTTACGAAGGTAAATCATCTACTAATCCACTAGCTTTCAAGTACTATAATGCGCAGGAGAAGGTTGGCGGCAAGACGATGGAAGAACACCTTCGCTTTGCAGTTGCCTATTGGCACACTTTCACAGCAGATGGTACGGACCCGTTCGGAGTAGGCACAGCGGTACGTGGCTGGAATAAATATTCCGGTCTTGACCTGGCCAAGGCCCGTGTTGAAGCTTCTTTTGAATTCTACAGCAAGCTGAATGCTCCTTTCTTCTGCTTCCACGACCGGGATATTGCTCCAGAAGGAGAGACGCTCCAAGAGACGAACAAGAATCTGGATGTTATTGTAGATATGATAAAAGGATATATGAAGACCAGCAGCACCAAGCTGCTGTGGAATACAGCGAATATGTTCACGAACCCTCGCTTCACCCACGGCGCGGGTACAACAAGCAATGCAGAGGTCTATGCCTATGCAGCAGCACAAGTGAAAAAAGGCCTTGAAGTCGGCAAGGAGCTTGGCGCAGAGAACTATGTATTCTGGGGCGGCCGTGAAGGCTATGAGACTCTTTTAAATACAGATATGGAATTTGAGCTTGATAATCTCGCCCGTCTCTATCATATGGCGATTGATTACGCTAAGGAGATTGGGTTTGATGCCCAGTTCCTGATTGAACCCAAACCGAAAGAGCCGACCAAGCACCAGTACGATTTCGACGCGGCTACTACTCTTGCTTTCCTGCACAGATATGGTCTTAAAGATCATTTCAAGCTGAACCTTGAGGCTAATCACGCCACTCTTGCCGGACACACCTTTGAGCACGAGCTTCGTGTTGCCCGGATTAACGGTGTGCTGGGTTCCCTGGATGCGAACCAAGGGGATATGCTGCTGGGATGGGATACCGATGAATTCCCGCAGGATCTCTATACGACTACACTGACAATGTATGAAGTGCTGAAGAACGGCGGTATTGGCCGCGGTGGTGTGAACTTTGATGCGAAGGTTCGCCGGGGTTCCTTCGAGCCTGAAGATTTGTTCTATGCCCACATTGCCGGGATGGATGCCTATGCCAAAGGACTTAAAGTAGCAGCAAAAATGATCGAGGATCGCGTATTCGAGAATGTGATTGAGGAACGTTACGCTACTTTCAAGGAAGGCATCGGTCAAGAAATCGTGTCCGGCAAAGCAACCCTGCAATCTCTTGAGGCTTATGCGCTTCAGAATAACCCTGTTAACAACAAATCAGGCCGCCTGGAACTGATTCGCTCCGTGTTCAACCAATATATTTTGGGCGACCTATAATCAATAAGAACTACGGGATACACACCCGGCCCTCGATAAGGAGAGTATTCGATGAAATATGTAATCGGAATTGATCTGGGCACAAGCTCCGTCAAGGCACTGCTGGTAGACCAGGAGGGCAGCATCCGGGGCGAAGCCTCGGAGTCTTACCCTTTGATTCAGCTGAAGTCAGGCTATAGTGAGCAGGATCCCGAGCTGTGGGTGACCCAGACAGCCAAGGCCCTTAACAGACTCGTCTTCGAGACGAAGGTGCTGCGCGAAGATATCGGGGGGATCAGCTTCTCGGGACAGATGCATGGTCTAGTCCTGCTGGATCAGGAGCATCGTGTACTCCGTCATGCGATCCTATGGAATGATACACGGACAACGAAGCAGTGCCGTGAGATTGAGCATAAGCTGGGTGAGAACCTGCTTAAATATGCGAAGAATCCCGCCCTTGAAGGGTTTACACTGCCCAAGCTGCTGTGGGTAAGAGAGAATGAGCCGGAAATTTACAGCCAGGCTGCGGTCTTCCTGCTCCCCAAAGACTATCTTCGGTACCGGCTAACCGGAAGAATCTCTATGGAATATTCGGATGCAGCAGGCACGCTCATGCTGGATGTGTCAGCCAAACGCTTTAGCCCGGAAATCCTGGAAGCCTTCGATATTCCGCAGCAGCTATGTCCTGAGCTTACAGGCTCAGACGAGATGGTTGGAACACTCCTTCCAGAGATGACCGGTATCACGGGGCTTGGTGAGCATGTCCAGGTATTCGCTGGAGGGGCGGATAATGCGTGCGGAGCTATTGGAGCAGGAATACTGCGTCCAGGTGAAACTCTCTGCAGCATAGGGACCTCAGGTGTAATTCTCTCCTACGAGGAGAATCCTGAGGCAGACTACCAGGGCAAGCTGCATTTCTTCAATCATGGGAAGTCAGGTGCCTTCTACGCCATGGGAGTGACACTTGCCGCGGGCAACAGCTTAACCTGGTTCAAGGATACGTTCGCAGAAGGTCTGTCCTTCGATGAGCTGCTTCGTAATCTGGATCAGATTCCGGCTGGCGCAGGCGGGCTAATGTTCACGCCATATTTGTCAGGTGAGCGTACCCCGCATGCGGACGCCGTGATTCGAGGCAGCTTTATTGGGATGGATGCCGGTCACAGCCGGGATCACTTTGTGAGGGCGGTAGTGGAAGGCATCACATTCTCTCTGGCAGAATCCATCCGCATTCTCAGGGATTCGGGCCAGCGGATTGAGTCAATTATCTCGATTGGCGGCGGAGCAAGAAATGAAACCTGGCTGCAAATTCAGGCGGATATTTTCAATACGGAGATTGTGCGCCTTGAGAGTGAGCAGGGACCTGCACTCGGCGCAGCCATGCTGGCGGCGTTTGGTCTGAAGTGGTATGAATCGCTCGAAGACTGTGCAGCCGCTTTTATCCGACATTCCAGAACCTATATGCCGGATTCGGAGCGAGTACAGGTATACGCCGATTTGTTCGAGATTTATCAGCGCGTCTATGCAGATACGAGACAGCTGAACAACAGTTTGGAATCATACCGGACGTAGAGCCCAAATACGTAGAGCAAGAGCAGCCTATGAGAATAGGACTGCTCTTTTTGTTTGCTTCATATATTAGAAGAGACCTTATTTATTCAGATACACAGCCTCACCAGTTCGTGCAGATTCATAGATAGCCTCAAGAATTTGGGAGACGACATAAGCCTGCTCCGGCGTAACGACGGGATCGGTATCCTGTTCGATAGCCTGCAGCCACATTCTCATCTCCACATCAGGGGCATCTTCTGAAGCTCCGGAATAGAAAGCGACTCCGCCAGAGTTCAGATCCACTTCACTTACATAGAGTCGTCCATGATTCTCTCCGTTGATTCGCAGCCCGTTCTTCATATCAGCGCCACCTTCCGTACCGCTGAGAGTACATTTGGCTTCGTCAACCTCTAGACTATTTAGTGCCCAGCTGGACTCCAGCATAATCGTGGCCCCGTTCTCCATCACAATCATGCCGAAGGCGGAATCCTCTACGGTGAAGGCAGCTGGATCCCATGGACCCCACGCATTAGCTGCATTCTCACGCTGGGATAGCTTATGGTAAGCGGTACCAAGAACCATTTTCGGAGAATAGTTATCCAGCATCCAGAGCGTAAGGTCCAGTGCATGGGTTCCAATATCAATAAGTGGCCCACCCCCCTGTTTCTCTTCGTCAAGGAACACACCCCATGTAGGAACGGCTCTTCTGCGGATCGCATGGGCTTTGGCGAAGTAAATATCACCAAGCTCGCCGGATTCACAAATACGCTTTAGATGCAGACTGTCTGGACGGAAGCGGTTGTTATAACCAATGGTAAGCTTCTTGCCAGTAAGCTTGGCAGCTTCCAGCATGCGCCTCGCATCGGCAGCAGTTTTGGCCATCGGCTTCTCACACATGACATGTTTGCCGGCTTCCAGGGCAGCAATTGTAATGTCAGCATGCGAATCATTAGGCGTACATACATGAACGATCTCAAGGGTCTGGTCATTCAATAGCTCGCGGTAATCGGTGTATGTCTGGGCATCTTCCCCCCCGAACTTTTCCAGAGCCAGCTCTGCACGTTCAGGAACAAGATCACAGAACGCAGCTATATTCACATTAGGGAGTTTTGACAGGCTGGGTAGATGTTTCCCGTTAGCAATCCCGCCGCAGCCGATAATTCCAATTCGATAAATATGCGTCATTTTGTCAACCTCCACCATAAGGTTTCGCCAGGTTAGGCGTTCCCTGACAATGTATCATGTGATGATCAGATTGCCTATTTCAAAAATGCGGCACGACGGACTCCAATTATGCGACATTCCTCAACCACTCGATTTTACCGGTATTTATGAGTGTCGTGATTTTATAGTTAAATTGACGTGATTATGCATGTATTTCTGTTATTTTCTGTGTTAGTTTGAAAACGTGTCGTGAAATTATATAGGAGAGTGAGCCTATGATTCGGATTGGTAAAATAAGCTATTGGCATGTACATGCAGAAGAATATACCCAGCAAGCTCTGGATAACCCTGGCTGTGAGCTGGCTGCTATCTGGGATGAGGATTCGGATCGTGGGGAGAGAATGGCTTCCAAATATGGAGTGCCCTATATTAAGGAACTTGATGAACTTCTGAAGCGTGAAGATATTGATGCGGTTATTGTTGATGCGCCGACGACCATGCACAGGGAAGTTATGGTGAAGGCTGCCCGTGCGGGTAAGCATATTTTCACGGAAAAGGTAGTCGCTCCGACGGTTCAAGAGGTCAGGGAGATTATGAGCGAGGTCCGTAAGGCAGGAATCAAGATGGCAGTGTCCCTGCCTCGTCTGTACGAGGCATATACGATGGCTATACAGGAACAGCTGGAGCGAGGCGTTCTTGGAAGACTGACTCAGGCACGGGTAAGATTGTCGCATAATGGCGCTACAGCAGGTTGGCTGCCTGAACATTTTTATTCTATGGAACAATGTGGAGGCGGGGCGCTTATTGATCTTGGCTGCCATCCGATGTATCTGGTCCGTCTGTTCCTGGGAATGCCAGATCAAGTCAGTGCACAGTTTGGTTATGTGACAGGCAAAGAGGTTGAAGACAATGCCGTGGCTGTGCTTGGTTATGAGAACGGTGCGATCGGTATTGTGGAAGCAGGCTTCGTGAATGCAAGATCACCTTTCTCCATCGAAATACATGGCACCGAGGGATCGCTGCTCTATGGGTTCCCGGAGGAGAAGCTGGTTATAAGCACCAGCCATGGTTGGGAGGAAGTAACCTTACCAGAGCGGCTTCCATATGCGTTTGATCAATGGATCGATCATATTTCTTCGGGCACGGATGCTGTGGATAATCTTATACTGGCTCAGGATTTGACAGCTTTGATGGAAGCTGCTAACCGCTCTGCCGCTCAGAAGAGAGCGGTACGAATAGATGAATTGAATCAGTAACACGAAAGTGAACGAAGGAGGAGAGGGTCATGAACAGATCGAGAGAACAGGGAGGAACAGGGCATAGAGAACAGCTGAGGCAGCTGGACTCTTTCACACGGCTCCGCTCTAACCAGCGCTGGGATGTTCTGGACCGGCTCGATCTTCAGATTAGGTGGGGCGGCTATGGAATCCGTGTGCTCCGCTGTCACTTGACCGCCTTTCAGCCGGGTCAGATCGTGCCCTTTCATCAGCATTCCGAATATGAACTCCATTTCATCCCACAGGGACGGGGACGGGTTGCCTTCGAGCATCGGGAATATGATCTGAAGGCGGGGATGTTCTATATTACAGGCCCGAACGTACCGCATGAGCAGTGGTCAGATGAAGACGATCCCATGTATGAGTTCTGCCTTCACTGCGATATTAGAGCACTTCCGGATGACCCAGACATATTGCATGGCTGGGGCGAAGATATTGAGCGTTCTGAAGCGGAGAAATGCGTTCGGCTGCTCGAGGCTTCTTCTGCTATCCCCGTAGCAGATCGCTTTAATGCCATGGCCTGCTTTCTGGATGCCTATAAGATCTATGATGAACAGCGAGTCGGCTTCTACACTTCACTCAAGCAGTCTATTATCCAGATGCTGCTCCGGGCGGTCCGGGCATTTGCGCCTGAGGAACAGACCGTCTCTATTCCTGAACGGGATATGTCAGCTCACCGCTACCGTCAGGCGAGAAAGTATATGGAGGACAATGCATCACGTCCGATTACGCTGGAGGAGGTTGCCATGTCTGCCGGGGTCAGTACACGGCAGCTTCAGCGGATCTTCGTCAAGGAGGGGAATTCGAGCTTTCGCCAGGAGCTGGAAGAGGTCCGAATGACGCGTATCTGTTCGGACCTGGCCACGAACGATAAGCCAATTGAGGCCATTGCCCTGGCCCATGGTTATGCCAATGTGAATTATTTATATCCGGTATTTAAGAAGAAATACGGGCTGACCCCGGCCGCATATCGAAAACGGCAGCAGGTTCACTCAAAGATAAATCCTTATCAGAAGGAGTTATGACATGGATAGAGTTAGAATTGGCATTATCGGCAGTGGAGGGATCGCAGGGGTGCATGCCGCTGCTTATCGGAAGCTGCCCTATGTGGACATCGTGGCTGCCAGTGATATTATCCCCTGTAGAGCCAAGCAATTTGTGGAGCATCATGAGCTGGTAGGAACCGCACCGATAGATGGACATACAGACCTTTTGAAGATGGATTTGGACGCCGTGAGTATTTGCACCCCAAATGCTTCCCATCATCAGACTGCAGTTGACTCGCTCCGCGCCGGTAAGCATGTACTGTTAGAGAAGCCAATGTCGGTAACTTTGCATGAAGCTCTGGATATGGTTGCTGCATCCAGGGAGAATGACAGGATGTTGTCAATTGGATTCCAACCTAGATATGATCCCAATATGAAGCTGCTGCGGGACATTGTTCAGAGCGGGCGACTAGGCAAGGTATATTATGTGGAGACAGGCGGAGGGCGCCGAAGGGGAATGCCGGGCGGCACCTTCATCAGCCGGGAGCTGGCCGGTGCTGGTGCGATGGCCGATATCGGCTGCTATTCGCTTGATATGACACTGAATACGATGGGCTATCCTAAGCCGGTATCGGTGTATGCCTATACGTCCAATCACTTTGGAAGCAATCCGCTCTATCACAGCGAAGCCCATAAATTCGAAGTGGAAGACTTTGGTGCAGCGATGGTACGGTTTGAGAATGATATGATATTGCAGTTCAAGATTTCTTGGGCGATGCATATGGACAGTCTTGGAGCGACCATGTTCCTCGGAACAGATGCTGGCCTGAAGCTTCAGCCGCACGGTACTGGTCCATGGTCCGGGGTGTGGGATGGGCAAATTGGCTCGATGACCTTGTTTCATGATGAATTTGGGGGCCATACCTCTACAGAGGTTCCACTTATAGCCCATGAACTGGATCTCTTCTTCGAGAAGATTCGCGATTTCGCGGAAGCCGTGCAGGGTGGGAAGCCAGCGCCCATCCCTGGCGAGGAGATCGTGATACAGCAGGCTATAATTGATGGCGTATTACGCTCTTCTGAAGCGGGGCGTGAGGTGTCTATCGAACTGCCTGGTATGCTCTGAATGGAAGAGAAAGGGTTAAGTTGATAGATCAACATTCGGATATGCGTAATTGAACATGAAAGAGGAGCCTGCGAACTTATTTCGGGGCTCCTCTTTCATATCCTTACAGCTACGCTGTTCTCTTTACTCAAGAACAGGCCGCTGGACAGTACCTCTTAAATGGACCAGCCCTTACACTAAGTTAAGGGTACGACCAGTCTCTATAAGCGTCTTTATATTGCTGAGAATCATGGGCCATGTCTTCAGACTTCCTTCATAAGAAGGATCATCTTGGTGCCACTTATCATGGATTAAGGTCAGCTTCGTTGTGCCCCCGGCAGGTTCAAGCAGCCAGGAAATTCGCGATTCATAGTTCTCAGCATCAGGATTCTTAAGATAAGAAGGTCCTACCTTGTGTGTGAACCTAAATGCCTTCTGTGGGCTGAACTCCAATATTCTGCCGAACACATGAAGAGTCTTCTCACCCTCATTCCCTGGTCCAATATACTCCAGAAGGTCCCCCTCCTTGAAGGTCGAGTGAATCACACTGCCATAGTAAATCTGCTGCACCTGATGGGGAGCCACCAAAGCCTCCCAGACCTCTTCTAGAGAGCCTCCAATATAAATTTCAAATTTCAAGTCCTGCATGTTAATTACCTCCTTGGATCGATTGGGATACATGTACCAAGTATCTTCGCCAAGTATAAAACAAGATAACTGTCAGCCGCTGTCAGTCATGTACAGGCTTCTCATAATGGTGCAGCATGCCGGTGATGACCTCGACCATTCTACGCTGAAGACTTGCAGGCTCAAGAATGCGAATTGCCCTACCGTAAGATAATAAGAAATAGGGAGCAAAGGTCTGAATGGATTCCTCTGTCAGTCTGAACAGGATTTCGCCGTTCTCCCGCTTGACTAAAGTGTGGGAGAACAGCCAGTGCCTGCATAGCTCATTCAGCGCCTCCTCCTGCCCGGATATCCGTACATATACCAGGTTAGGCTCCTCCTGGGATCCGGGAAGCAGGGAGTTCATGAAGAACTGGCTGGCAGAGAAGGATTCTGGATGCGCAAAAGTCAGCTCAGTAACCGACATCGTCTGTATCCGGTCTACGCGAAAGCTCCGGATTTCCCCACGGTGATGACAGTAGCCGACTACGTACCAGTTCCCTTTCCACTGAACGAGCCCGTAGGGATCAAGAAGACGCTCCTTAACCGCAGTTTCGTGACCTTTCACATAAATCATGTGAAGGGTGAGGCCTTCAGCCGCACATTTGCTCAGCAATTGAAGATGATCCTCGAACTTCTCGGATGAAGGGGTGATGACCCCGATCCGGTTCTCATGGAGCATCACTTGCTGAAGCTGCTCAGGCCCGATATATGTTTTTAACTTGGAAATAGCCCGGTTCAGATGATCTGGAAATGGATACCCGGCATCTTGTGCGAACTGTGCAGCCTGAACGAGGCTCTTTTGCTCGTCAGGGTCGAAGAGCAGCGGGGCAGACTGGAAATGTTCCATCAGGCGGTAACCGCCGTTATGTCCAGATTCCGCTATAATAGGAACTCCACTAGCGCACAGCGAATCGATATATCTGTAGACCGAACGCACACTGATCTCCAGTTCCTCTGCAAGCTCACGGGCCGTGATCATTTTGCGGGTCTGGAGAATCCATAGGATAGACATCATATAATCTGCTTTCGCCATTTAGGGCACCTTCTTTACTTATCGTGGGTCTTCAGCTAACCCTCCTGTTTCCATATTCCACATGCAGACGGAGATGTCCTTGCGGGCTCAGGAATAAGGAGCATGGGAGGGCAAGTCCAGTCTTACCTTCTGTGATACAATGCACACGCTTACTTTTAGGGTATATAATATAATAAAGCTGTAACTCCAAAGATAGGGGGAGTATATATGAAGGTCAGAGATTTCATGATTACAAATCCCGTTACGGTGAGCAGTACAACAACCCTGCGGGAACTGCTTCAAAGGCTGGTTGATAAGCGAATAGGCGGTGCTCCAGTCGTGAACGACAGTAATAAGCTGCTTGGCATGATCAGTGATGGAGATGTAATTCGCTACCTTAAGCCAAGTACGGGCCGTGTTTATGATTTCTTCAGTTATGTAATCCAGACAGAGACGGAATCGCTGGACAGCTCTGTGATGAATAAGCTTGAGACTTCGGTCGGTCATGTCATGGTTAGCAAAAATATATTTACCGTATCACCGGATGATCCTTTGGAAAGAGCCATCGAAATTTTGGGCAAGCACCACTTCAAGAAAATTCCTGTCGTGAATGATCAAGGAACCATCGTGGGTGTTATCAGCCGGGGAGATGTGATCCGCCAGCTGGTGAATTCATTTGTTCTTAACCCGTGAATCAGTCTGATATACAAAAGACCTCGGCACCTATTTCGGCGCCAAGGTCTTTTTTTATAAATGCTGCTGCCAAGGCATAGGCTGCCTCTTGTTCAGAACCTAGCTTCGCTCCAGTATCGTGTTCAGGGTCGTGCGGTCCAGTCCTCGTACCAGCTTGATTAACAGCTCCTTGGCTGCCGCATAATCGTCGGTATGAAGGATGGACGACGAGGTGTGAATATAGCGCGAGCAGACTCCGATAATCGTGGAAGGTACACCGATTCCGCTCAAGTGGACCTGCCCGGCATCCGTGCCGCCCGTGGATACGAAATATTGGTACTTAATTTTGTGGGTGTCCGCGGTGTCTTGTACATATTCAACTAAGCCTCGATGCGTCAGCATGGTAGGGTCAAAAATACGAAGCAGCGCACCTTCGCCCAGCTGGCCGAATTGTCGTTTGTCTCCGGTCATGTCATTCGCTGCGCTTGCATCCAGCCCGAAGAAGATATCCGGCTGAATCAGATTCGCCGAGGTACGTGCCCCTCGAAGCCCTAGCTCTTCCTGCACCGTTGCCCCAGCATACAGAATATTAGGAAGCTTCTCCTGGTGAAGAGCTTCCATCAATTCAATGGCGAGGCCCACACCATAACGGTTATCCCAAGCTTTCGCCATGATTTTCTTCGGATTGGCCAGAGGGGTGAATTCACAGATCGGCACAATCTGCAGTCCAGGGCGCACTCCGAAGCTCTCGGCTTCTTCTTTGGAGTCCGCACCAATATCCAAATACATAGTCTTGAGGTCTACAGGCTTGCTTCGTTGAGCATCATCCAGCAGGTGGGTTGGAATAGAGCCGACGACCCCGACTAATCGTCCTTTAGGTGTAATAATTTGAAGCCGCTGAGCAAGTACAGCCTGGCTCCACCAGCCGCCCAGGGGTTGGAAGGTGACCATCCCGTTTGGACTTATGCCTGTAACCATAAAACCTACTTCATCCATATGGCCTGCAACCATGACTTTAGGGCCCTGTTCATCTCCCCGCAGGACACCGAACAGACTACCCAGGCGATCCTGTACAAATTCTTCGGTATAGGAAGAGAGACGCTCTTTTACGAAGCTGCGAAGCTCCCGTTCAAAGCCAGGCGCTGAAGGGAATTCGGTCAACGTCCGAAATAGCTCAAGTGTGTTTTCATTCATATTATGTACTCCCCTTTCATTCAATATTTCTAGTATGAACTACGATTTCGGCCTTGTCGAGTTCATGGACTAAGGTCAATAGACATGCACATAACCCTCCCGGCGGCATACGATGTGGAAGGTCTTGCTTGGGGGGAGTCTAATGACACTTGTACAGTTGAAGAAACTGCTCATGATCTGCCTGCTGTTCATTTTGCTTGTCATCGTGCTCTATTTTTTTGAAAGACAATCTCACCTATTGCTGATGTACTGAACAGCCTCCTGCCGGAGGCTGTTTTTCTTCGTTCAAGCCTTGGCATATGGATGATTTACCAATCATAACAATCCACACACTGACAAATAATGATGGGGACGAGTTGCTGCGAACAACGACGGAATATAAGGAGGAAGCAAGTTGGCTGAGCAGACTCATAAAATAGCAGGCGCCTCATCAGCTTCGGGTTCGGGCAAGATGACCCAGGAAGAATATAAGGAAATAGCCAAAAAGCATGAGCCTCCGAGGAAAATTGTGGCGAACTGTGTGAAAGCCTTCCTGATCGGTGGATTAATATGTCTCATTGGACAAGGGGTGCAGCAGCTTTTTATTTCCATGTTTCATATGGATACCAGACAAGCCAGCAATCCGACCGTAGCCGTCATGATTCTAATCTCAGTGATCTTAACGAGCCTGGGTGTATATGACAAAATCGCACAGTGGGCCGGAGCAGGATCGGCTGTACCTGTAACCGGATTTGCCAATTCTATGTGCTCCGCTGCGCTGGAGCACCGGTCTGAGGGTCTCGTGCTAGGTGTGGGGGCGAACATGTTCAAATTGGCAGGCTCAGTGATCGTATTCGGTGTAGTTGCCGCGTTTTTAATCGGCTTGGTCCATGTCATATTCGGGATTGATGGCGTGCATTGACAACTTATGAAGGAGGAAAGATCAGATGATATTTCTCTGGGCATTTATCATCGGAGGTTTATTTTGTGTATTGGGTCAGCTTATGTTTGACCTGTTTAAGCTTACACCGGCCCATACGATGAGTATACTCGTGGTCATTGGGGCCCTTATGGATGCATTTGGCTGGTACGAGCCTTTGATCAAATTTGCCGGAGCCGGAGCCTCAGTTCCAATTACCAGCTTCGGGAATGCACTTGTTCACGGGGCAATGACAGAACTCAAAAAGGATGGTTGGATCGGGATTGTTACGGGGATATTTGAAGTGACGAGCGCAGGGATTTCTTCCGCGATTATATTCTCGTTTCTTGCTGCATTATTTGTTCGTCCCAAAGGATAAGAATCAGGCTCAAATTTCAACACCGGTCATAACAGGCCGGTGTTTTTGGCATGTCCGGCAAAGTTTTGGAACTTGATCCAATTAGTTTTGGAAAGCGATGGAGCTATACGCAGGCCTATTTCATCATGTACAATAGGAAGATATATACAGGCTTAATGTATATTGTATTTGCGAACATTTTTTGATGAGGAGGAAAGTCAGGCATGACGTTGATAAGAGAATCCGTGCAAGTAGTTACAGCCATCAAATCAAATCTGGAATCATGTATATTAGGTAAATCCTTTGAGATAAAGCTTTTGTTGACTTCGCTTCTTGCAGGGGGGCATGTCTTGATTGAAGATGTGCCGGGGACGGGGAAAACCCAGCTGATCAAAGCTCTGGCCAGATCCATGAATGGCGAATACCGGAGAATCCAGTGTAATCCCGAC